>Ga0224495_10001745_pt1 | contig 14974 bp, 18 predicted proteins | sample SF_Jul11_sed_USG_FD_168128 | JGI IMG/M metagenome (GOLD analysis project Ga0224495, IMG submission 168128) | Sediment microbial communities from San Francisco Bay, California, United States - SF_Jul11_sed_USGS_4_1 | ecosystem: Environmental > Aquatic > Marine > Sediment | place: USA: California... | reverse complement strand
AAGAAATGATCAATTCTTTTTAATAATTGACATTAATTTGTTTCGAATCTCATTTGATGGGATGTGCTCAGTCCTTTCCCATCCCGCCAGTGTCGCTGGATCAACTCTAAGCCGCTTAGCAAGGTTGCATTCATGGACGGTCACGCCGTCCTTCTCGATCTTGTCCGCGGAGATCCGGAATTTCTCGACACGGCGGTACGGCGGCCAGTAGAGCTCCACCTCTCTCGATCCGTGAAGGACGATGAGGTGGTCTTCCTGGCTCCCGTGCATATACCAGGGCCTCGCGACCCGGACCATCGGCCCGGGGGAAACCGCCCCCCACTGATAGGAATTTCCTTTTTGCGCTCGGCGTGAAATCGCCGGCCGAGAACTCAGAATCAACCCGTGATTCCGTTCACGACTGCGGCGTCCTATCCTGAAACTCAGGTCAGTCACAAAGGCGGGATCCTGCTCGACATCTCGCGGCGGGGCTTCGCCACGGCCGATTTCACGCTTCTCGGGGCCAGCGTCTACGAGCTCCCGCCCGCGGAGCGGGAGGAACATCTCTGGGAGGCCATCCGGAATCTCGAGGTCCTGAGCGGCCGGAAGTTCGAGGACATCGAAAACCCCCTCCTTATCGCCATGCGGTCGGCCATGCCGGCCTATATGCCCGGCTTCATGCCGACCTATCTCAACGTCGGGTTAACCCCCGACCTCCACGGCCGTCGACAGCCAGGGCCACGAGAGCCCGATCGAGTGAGCGGCTCAGGCTAAATCGCGCAGGGCCGCCGTCAGGAACGTCCAGAAATCTTCGACGGTCTTGACGTTGCAATGCTCCTCGGGCGAGTGGGGGTGCTCGATGGTCGGCCCGAACGAGATCATATCCATCCCGGAATGCTTCTCGCCGATAATCCCGCACTCCAGCCCGGCGCGGAGGGCCTTGATCTCGGGCTCCTTGCCGACGACCCTGGTGTGGACCACTTTGAGCTTCTTGAGGAGCTGTGACTGGAGGTTGGGCATCCAGCCCGGGTAGCCTTCGAGAAGCGTGATCCTGGCCCCGGCCAGCTCGCTCACGGCCCGGATGATGAAACGGACGGATTCGAGGGCGGAAGCGATCGAACTCCGGCTCGAACAGTGGACCTTGGCTTCTTTGCGGCCGGTCCGGACGATGGCCAGGTTGGTCGAGGTTTCGGTCAGGCCGTGGATTTCGGGATGCATGGCGATGACGCCGTGGGGGAGCGCCAGGAGAAGGTTCAGGAAGGCGTCCCGTGACGCCGCCGAGCTGGCGATTAGGGCCGCGAAAGCGGCCAGTTGCATTCAATTTCTGCCTGGGTCCTTTCGAGTGTCTTCTTGTAGTTCCAGGTCATTTCCATTCACAGAGCCGAGAGTCAACTCCAGTTGACGTTTTTCAACTTGATTCGCCCGTTCGAGCCGGGCCTTCTCCTTATACATGATGTTGGCCTGTTTCTTGGGGCATTTCTCCCGCCATGGCGGGAGTCTATCGTCCTCGACATCCGGAGCGGACTGTCCTTTATCGGGTGCTTTTCCATTACTTCGAGCGCTTCCTGGCCGAGTATGAGAGCCGTTTCGAGAAGGAGTATGGCTTTCTCCGGCCGATCGTCAAGGAGGTCGTGGAGAAGTACTTGGACTGCGGCAACCCCCGCTGCGGGTTCGCTCGCATCCGCTGTCCGGACTGTGGTGCGGAGCGGTTCGTAATGTTCTCCTGCCGCACCCGGGGGTTCTGCCCCTCCTGCCACGCCAAGCGGCTGGAGGAGTGGGGCGAGTGGATAAGGGAGGAGCTTCTTTTGGATGTCCCTCATCGCCAGGTCGTCTTCACCATCCCCAAGATGCTGCGGATATTTTTCAAGTACAAACGCCGGTTGCTGGGCGACCTCTGCCGCTGCGCGCTCCGGGCCTTGAGCCGGTATGTCGAGCTGGTGACCGGGACCACGCTCACACCCGGGGTCATCGCCGCCATCCAGACCTTCGGGAACCGCATCAATTTTCATCCCCACCTCCATTTCCTGGCGACCGAGGGCGGGATGGACGAGATGGGCGTCTTCCATATGATCCCGCGCCTCGACGACGCACGACTGGCTGAGCTCTTCGCCCGGGAGGTCCTGGGATTTCTCGTTGGCCGGGAGATGCTGAGTCCGGAATGGGCAGAACGTTTGCTTTCCTGGCGGCACACGGGGTTCAATGTCCACAGTCTCGTCCGGGCCAAGACCAAGCTCGAGGCCGAGCGGGTGGGTAAGTACATGATTCGGCCGGTTCTTTCTCTGGAGCGGCTGTTGCTGCTGGAGCCCGAGGGCAAAGTCGGCTACCGTCATGGTCAGCAGAGAGCCGAGCTGGAGACGATGGACTATCTGGAGTTCATCGCCCGGGTGACCTCGCACATTCCCGACAAGGGCCAGGTGATGGTGCGTTATTACGGCCTCTACGCCAACGCCCATCGGGGTAAGGTCAAGAAGGCGAGCCTTGTTCCCGTTGCCCTGGGGATAGTCGAGGAGGAGCTCCGTAGCATCCCTTCCAAGGGCTGGGCAGCCATGATCCGCAAAGTCTACGAGGTCGACCCGATGACCTGCCCCAAGTGCGGGGGGACGATGAAGGTCATCTCCTTCCTCACCGAGTATGCCGTCGTGGACAGGATTATCGACTACCTGCAGTTGACCTTTGTCGCGGATAAGCCCCCGCCCTCCAAGGCAGCCTTCCAGGAATACTTGACGGCCGCAGAGACCTCGGTCGAATATTTTTCGTGATTCTCTCCAAGAGCGGTGGGGAGGTCCGTGTGATGTCCGGCTCTTCGGGCGCCGTTTGCCGGCTTCCAAGCCCTCTCTCCGCTCTCCCCAGCCGCCGTTGACATGCTTTGAGCCTCGATTTATGCTTCCTGAGAGCGGCGAGATGGGATTATCGATGCGAAAGGCCGCCTGCGCTCAGCTCAACAGAAAACGAAATCCCTATACTCCCTCGAGGTCCTGCCAGGGGATAAGATTCGCGATCCGAAGCCAGCGGTTCCCTGCGTCGAGCTTGCCGCCGAAAGGAAAAAGCTCGGGAAAAAGAGGCCGGCTACTACGGTCTTTAGGGCGATACATCCTTGCGGGCTCCTTCGCAATGTGCACGGTTTTCTGGGGATAAAGCGTGATTCTTGTGCACTTGAAGCATTGGATTCGCCCAAGATATACAGCAGAACTATATGATAATCAAGAGGTTACGGAAAGTCATGACCTTTTTCAGTAGACCCTACTTAGCCGAGCTGTAACAGGGGAATAACCTTGAAATGCCCGTACTGCCGGTTCGAAGCGGCTTCCGACAGCCGGTTCTGCCCGCAGTGCGGGGCGCCCATCACACGACCGGGAGAAGTAGCGGTCACCGCGACCCGGTCGATTCCGCCGCCGCCCGGCGCCCGGCGGCCGGGCGACCTCGTCGGCGGCCGCTACAAGGTCCTGAGCGCGGCTGGCGAGGGCGGCATGGGCGTCGTTTATAAGGCCGAGGACACGAAGCTCCGGCGGACGGTCGCGCTCAAGTTCCTGCCCGCGGTGAGCGCTCTCGACGTCGAGGCCAAAAAACGGTTCCTGCGCGAGGCCCAGGCGGCGGCCGTCCTCCCTGTCCCTATTCCCTTGCCGCCTATTCCCGACGCTCCCCATAGATGTTATAAAGCGCGATGGCAATGGGCTTGGGATCTTTCATGAGATTGCTCAGAACGGCGATGCTCAGATATTCATCCGGAAAATAGAAATAAATGGATGAATATCCGGCTCCGCCGGAATGCCAGTAAGCCGTTTGCCCGGCGATCCGGTCGATGATGACACTAAATCCATAGTTTGCACCCGGGTAGAGTTCCGGGCCCGGCGACAACATCGCCTTCAGGGAATCTTTCCCAAGGATCTTTCCCTCGAACAGGTCTTTGACGAAGCGCGCCAAGTTTTCCGCCGTGGAATGCATCGCTCCCGAAGCCCAAAGCGAGCTGAATAAGCCCGCCAGGGGGAGATCTCCGGCGCCGTCGACCACATCGACGGGCTTGCCGGATCCTGAGACATCCCACCACATGTGGGCCATCTTTTCGGCGGGATATTTCCGGTCTGGATAGAGGAATGTCTCTACGAGCTCCCGGGGAGTGAAAAACCTCGTCTCGAGCAGGCTCGAGACCGTGGCGCCGGTTGCCTTCTCAATGATCATTCCCAGCAGAACATAATCCATCATCGACTCTCCCCAGCACGCCCCGGGCGGGCACGCGGGTTCCCCCTGAAATTCCTTCAAGATCTCCTGCGGCGTCCAGATCCTTTCCGGTTGGGAAGTGACCGCCGCCAAATATTCCGGCTTGGTTTGAAACCGACAGATCCCGCTCGTATGGTTGAGTAGCTGGCGGATGGTGATGCTTCCTTCAATTTGACCCAACTCAGGAATCCATCGCCCCACCGAGTCCTCAACCGACAATCCGTATTTTTCTGCGAGCTGAAGAAAGAGAGCGGCGATGTATGTCTTGGTCACGCTGGCGAGCCCGAAGAGCATCGTCGGATGCATGGCTTCGTTCTCCGAGGACATCCCGCTTGCGCCACGCCAAGTCGTGCCGTCGGGCAGAATCACCGCGGCCGATATTCCCGGGATCTCCAGCTCGGTCCTTTTCTGGTCGAGGGCCTCCTGAAAAGGGCCGGCCATCTTCTCAGACATTGGGGCCTGTTTGCGGCATCCCGTTGCCAAGAGCGTGGCGATCGCAAGGAGTGCCGCCAATCGCATTGTTCTGGTCATATTCATCTCTCCTTCAAGTGTAATACTTCACATCCTCTTTTAAGCCTTTGCCGATATCGACAAGAAAAACCAGCTCATTAGCTGTTGGTGGTAACGTAAGCGCAACTGTCTTGTATTGCCAATCCATAGGCCATACCGGTCTTGAATCGCGCAATATGTTCCCATTCTCTCGGCGTGTGCTCTAATGCTCGTTATGCTTTTCTTTGATTATTCGTAATGTTTCTTTCACTGATCTGTTTTCCGGATCTAGTTTGAGCGATCTTTGAAGATTCTTCATTGCCAACTTTATATCACCCGCGGCCAAATAAGCATTGCCTAAGGTAGCATAGGCTGCGGATGATTCCGCAAATACCTCAACGTGGAGTCCCATCAATTCGATAGCTTCATCAATGGCCCCAGATTTGATGAAAATATTTGCATAGTCGTTGATTAATTCTTCATGAAAAAAATATTCATTCTGGTTGGATACCATATCTCTATATAATTCGATTAAAACATTCCTCCCTTCACTTGTATCAATATCAATGTCTTGCATAGTGTCCATGAGTTCTTCATAAGAGAATATTTTATTTTGGCATTGCCTCCAGAATCCTTGGACGATTATTCTATGCTGATCGCGGAGTTGCACATCATCTCGTTTAATGTATTTTGTTATATACGAGAATCTTTCCAGTGGGAATTGTTTTTGGATGGAATCAATTCCTATTCCACTTACTTGAGCTTTGTTGATCCCCGTCCACAATTCTACTAAATACTCGCGAACGGCATCTATGACTTCTATGGAAAGAATGCTCGTATGTCCGCGAATGGCATGTATTACCTTACCCTTTTCGGCCAGGACCGCATCAAGGGTGCTAAGCCAATGAGCGACGTTTACCTTGCGTACATTTAAGCTGGCGCCCGGAAGATAAGCATCAGATAATGTGTCTCCGATAATCAATATTCCCTCTTCCGGGATATGGATGAAAATATCACTATCAGAATGATAATCACTAAAATCATATATATTCACAGTAACATCTCCAAGGTTGAGAGTAATTTTATCGGTGAATGTTAGTTCGGGAGGGATGATCACGCTGCCAATATCTTCATCTGAAATGCTTTCGGCATCAGAAAGGGCACACCGAAGGGATGAAATCTGCCTTCGAATAGTCTCAACCTGTGGCGAATCAAGCGGGAGGCTTGATATTTTGGATTTCAATTGATCGATCTGTATTTCTATTTGATGGATAGATTTGCTCATAAAGTCATTCGTCCATTTTGTCTTCCTCTTTTGCATTGCTTTGCGGCATTGCTCATGGCCGATAATGATAGCATCGGTGAATACTCGGTTCCCGTTTGTATGATCAGGATGGTCATGGGTGTTTATTATAAAGGTGAAATCATCTCGTCTAAACTCTTTCTCAATAATCTGTTTGAATTCACGAGCTAAGCTCCACGATCCTGTGGTATCGACCACGACAATTCCCTGTTCGCTGGAAATGGCTGTAACCTGACAACCTGCAGGCAAAGGAACACCAGTTAATAAGATAACTTTATCGCTAATCCTTTTTACTTCAATAAATTCTGAATACGACTGAGAATTTATATTGTCGGCGCCAATGAACCCGATTAGAATGATGAGTGAAAATATTCCCGTTCGCTTAATCATCGCCGTATTCTTATCATGGCCAGATACTTCTGTTTTTGACATTGAAGATGTGCTGTGATCTTTAGGCCGTTTCATATGGAAATTTCGCAACTGACGATCAAGTGCATATGCGATCATTAATTTATCACCTTTTATTTTGGAGCCTTCCAGTGAGGTGAGCAACCTTTTTTGCGACATATTTTCGCGACATATACGACGATCCTCGCTTAAGGGCCTATAGTCCTCGGTGCCGAATCGAGATATCAGTCGCTCTTACTATATGGACAAAGCCGGGCAAGTAATCGGCGAATTAAGGTTGAAGCGATCCCATCGGCGATACGAAATCGAGTCAATTGATTGTTCCGACTGATCTGTGCGATTTCTCCTCAGATTCGCCCGAGTAGACCAATGATCTTGAAAATGAATCATGATCGTCTCCTGGAAGCCGGAAACGATTGTCATCAAGAACAGGATTGATATCGATCTTCTTGAGGATAGCTGTATACGTTTTTCCATCACGGCCAGGGTACGTCATCCGGCTGGGGTAAAGAATGCCCTGTACCGGTTGGACATCAAGCCAGTCCCGTTCCATATGATAGGTCTTGCCTTCGTACGTCTCATCGATGGCGATTGTTCTGATGAGGCTTGTCTCGGCGTTGAGAAAATATGTAATCCGCGTTCCCAACGGCAGAGTTGCGATCAGGCTGAAACATTTGACGCCGTTCCTCTCCGTCGTCCCCGCGTATTCGGTTGGATGGTCGAGAAACGCGGGTATAAACCAAGCGATGTCGATTTCAAAGCCTTTCATCTGCTCGGCCGGAATGACCTTCGGAACGAGCCCTCGGCCCGAATCAGCCGGATCAACCATCAACAAGGCCCCTCTCCGTCCGTTAAAGATCATGACATATTCGCCCGGTCTCTCCATACGGATGAGGTTCGGTCGCTTGAACTCATTTAGGACGGGAGCGTTTCCGTGATCCGGGTACACGACTTCAAGGCGGAGAGTTCGGAAGGCATTGATCACAGTTTTCCCCCCCATAGCCTCGATGCAACCAGCGATGATCTTGGTGGCCACAGAATTCCGAGCGAAGGACTGTCCAGCCTCGTGCCCTACCGATAAGACGACAAAGACCGCAACGGCTGTGATGCCTTTCTTCATCAGGTTTCCTCCCAGGGATAGTCCAAGTCGAGGTCCGTCAGGATCTTCCCCAGCGGCGTGTTCAAGTCCAGACGACCTTCTTCCGCAAGCTTCACCAAGCCCAGGGCGGTGAAGCTTTTTGAAATAGAGCCCAGCCAAAAATGGGTGTCGACCGTAATAGGGATCTTTTTCTCAAGGTTGGCAAAACCGAATCCTGCCGTGAATAACACTTCGTCCTTGGTTACGACAGCAACCGCCGCCCCAGGAATATCGTTTTCCCTCAGGCACTTTTCCACATCGGCTTTCAAGGAATCAAACGATTGGCCCTCCGCCAGGGCAAAAGAAAGAAATAGAGCGACAATTAATCCCACGGCTTGCTTGTTCACATCCTCTCCCATTGCCTAAACGATAGATATTTTGTACACAGCGCATTTATTGGGATTGTTCGCTTTTCTATGTAAATTCCTATTCATTCTTTAACACGCCCGGTCATATTGTTTTTATTGAGCTTTCTTAAAATAATAATCATAGGATCCTCCCTATTTCATAGAAAAAAGGGAATCGTCCAAGCCGGTGTTTAAGCTTACCTTTGAAATGGTAATTTTTGAGTATTCTTGCCCATTGGAATAAGTAATTATGCTGTGGGCAATTGTCATCCCGTTGACTTTTTTGTAATCAGAGCTAATTTGTTCGGTTTCCACGTCACCGAGCAGCGGGTCCGTGGTCCTGGTTTTGGTTTTAAAGGGCAGATAGGTTATAGGATCAACATAGACTGTTGCCTTGAAACCGTCAGCATATGATACCTCGATAATAAAACAATCTCTGCTGTCAATTCTTTCCTGGCCCTTATAAACATATGAGATCCCGTATTTTTTCGGATTGAGACTCGAGACAATTGGCAACGAGTCTCTCCTTATTGATGCCGCGTCCTCTCCGGAAAGAACTTCCGTAGCGAAGGTCTCCATGTTGGTTCCCCAAGCTGTCTGTCCATCATAGGCCTGAACGACGATGAATCCCTGAATTTCGACGTTGACCAGCCTTTTATCCGGTTCTTTTTTAAGGACGGTTAGAGCCCCGGTTATCCCCTGCTGCGGCATCTCCAGATTCCCGGAGAGAGTCATGTCCTTAATGCTCTCCAAGACCTTTTCGCCTCCTTGAGCTTCGACCATCTTCGTCAAGATTTCCTGAGTTGTCTGGCCAAGACCAAGATTGGCCATAAGAGCTAGTCCAAAGATACACAAAATGGAGAGCGAGAAATTTCTTCTCATTTTTCCTCCTATAGAATTTAACTCCGTTCTTTTTGCATTACGTCCTACGGTCGGGGCCAGACGCGTTGCCGAGGAGAGCGAAGCCATTTGCGAAAAGCTCCTGGGATTGGAACGGCTTTTTGTTCTGACTGTATCCCTGCTTCCAGAGGGACAGGTTGGCCAAGAAAAGGGCCCAGCGTAATGATGAACGCGACAGCTTTTCTCATCTTGGGTCACTCCTCTTTGGAAAGATTCCCTTCCGCGCCCATCAAATCGGTCGTTTTGTCCGGCTCGAATTTCAAAATATCCCCCGGCTGGCAGCCAAGCTCCCGGCAGATCGCCTCGAGGGTCGAAAACCGTATCGCCCTCGCCTTTCCCTGCTTGAGAATGGAGAGATTCGCGATCGTTATGCCGACTCGCTCGGCGAGATTGGTGAGCTTCATCTTTCGCCTGGCGAGCTCGACGTCGAGATTTACGATGATTGGCATGGCAACATCAAACCGTCAATTCCTGATCTTCCTGTAGCCGATTCCCGAGGCGGAAGACCTCGGAGATCACGATTACGATGACCGCCCCGAGAAGGAGCCCGGGACTTGACGCCCACCAGATATATCTACCCCATGGGATGGAGGACCCCACCACTTTAATGTCATCCCGGAATACGATAAGGGGTCCTAACATCATGATAAACTTGAGGAGGGCGCCGCCGACCATCGCGCACGCGACGATGCGGAGGCGTCTTGCGTTATCGCGGGCAAACGCCTTCCTGCGGCTCACATCCCTAAGGAGCCTTGCCATCTGCACAGTTCCGATGAAGAAGAGTGCCCAGAGGCCGAGAACCCGGATGTATGCCATGAACGCCAATACCCGCGGCATTTTAAGGTAAGAGAATTCGCCGTAGATCTTATAGAGCCTGAATCGTCCGGTACCGCTCTCCGCCACCCACGGTCTGGCCGCCTGCTCCTGGGTCAGCGTCGGCAGCTCAAGGGTTTCGGTTACCAGGACATCGCTCAGATCATCCGCCTTGAACATCACATAGATGAAGCTTAAGGTCGAATAGACAAGTCCGAGCAGACAGATTCCGCAGGCAAGATAGATCACCACCCTGGCGAAGACCGTCACCCGGTCAAGCTGGAAAAATTTCATATCAGCTCCTTTTGTCTTCGTTTTTTGGCTATGGATAAAACATACTCAAACATATTTATAGTCAATATATTTTTATTGTTTTTCATATTATTTTTGCCGTATATCGATTTTTCTTGATAAGGCAATCCTTCACCTTAATGGCATTATTTAGGTCCTATCTCCGTTTTCGTCGAAAGATAATCCATCATTGAGCCGACATCTGCGGCGTGGGTGGCCGTTGTCGCCGCAAGATGATTTCCGTCGCTTTCACCGGCCCCTCGATCATCGCAGCGTAGAACCGCGGAATCACGTCGGGTGAGATAGTCCGCCAAAACGAGAAAAGGCTTGTGGCCGAACGCACTAACGTCCCGGTCCTGCGCTCCGGAACCTGAGATCATAATGACCGCCGGAAAGGGGCCAGCTCCGTCCGGAATCGTCAATGTTCCGGCCAGCCTCGTTTGGTCATCTTTGTTCACGATCACAACCGGATCTTCTTTGTATGGATACGGAGGCTGCGGTGTCTGCGGCCTCTTCATCGAAAAAACCGAATCCATCCTTTCTAGCGTCAGGGGAAGCCGTGTTCCTTCGTTTCGAATATAGACGCCTACGATCTTCTTTTTGTCTGGACTGATATGGCCCTCGTATTTTCTTTGAATCTTCTCAATAACTAGATAGACTTTGTACTCGGTGATCTTAATATTATCGATGGGGATATTTTGTTCGTCTTGCTCCGGAAGGTCTAGGAATCCCTGAATCCCTTTTTGAAAAACAGAGGAGAACTTAAAGACAAAGGTGAATGTCCGTCCGCCGGTTTGGATGACTCCTTTCCAATATCCGACTAAAGTGTCATCTTGAGCCGCGGCGCCCAGAAGACACCATAAAACAATTAGCTTTAATATGAATAGCTTTTTCATCATCGCCTCCGCCATTGCATTTACCGCCCTTTCAACAGGCAACTGACAATTGAAATAGATAAGTATATGCACCTCGCCCCAAAATCGACATTAGACATTTTAGGCCAATTCCTCAATAGGGTGATCTTTCATCATTTCGGCCGCTTCGTCCTGGAATACATGGCGCGTTTTGAGATGAAAGCTACTGCAGGGCCGAAAATTCTGATTGTCGCTAATCAGCGGGGGCAGGGGCATGTTCAGTAACCCTCGACGAAGGCGTTGAACATGGTGTAGACCCCTCCCAGAAGCTTGCGCGTTTTTGGATCAATCGCGATTCCAATCCAGAAACCTTGCTGAGAGGCCCGGTCCATAGGGACGACCTTGATCTCCTGCCCGAGCGCTCGAACCCCGCTCAGCACTTCCTCTGAAAAGTCGCCCTCGCGGACAGCCTCCTTCTCAAGCTCGGGCCGCAAAGGAGCGCTCATCGAAGAAAAACCGAAGAAAGGCCCCATCGTGTTTGGCTGATCGACCGAAGTCTTCGGGTTCATGCCGAAATCGAGGATGTTGATGAGATTTTGAAATGTGGCTTCCTGCAGCGCCGATCCGATAGACGTGGAGGCGAGGATTGGCTTCCCGTCTTTCAGGACAATCAGGGGATTTGTCGACTCGGGCAGGCGAACGCCTCGTCCGACTCTGGCTATCAAGTTCTGCTGGAAACTCGCTGAATCGCCGATGGAAATGCCATCGACGAAGATCCCGGTAGCCCCCCAGGCGACGCAGTTAATCGAATGGAGGAGGGAGGCGACATTTCCCCGTTCATCAACGGCTATGACGCCCGCCGAATGGTCGGTCCTGGGAGTCCCCGAAATCAAGCCCTTTGCGGTTTCTCGCCAATCCGGCCTCTGAATTTGGGACCAGAATCGATGGATGGTCTCGGGTTTCAACCGCGCTTCTGGCGATGGATCAATATCCGGAAAGTAGCTCTTCAACAACTCAGGCGGCTGACGGAAGAACGCACTGTTGAGCCTGTCGATCTGGATCAGATAATATAAGGCTTCCGGCGAGCGAGTGTAGTGGCCATGCTTTTTCACATCAGCGGCCTCGAAGAGCTTCAAGTTCGCCAAGGTCCACAATCCGCCGGCGTTGGGGGCGCCGAGGGATACGACCCGATAGCCGCGGAAGGTTTCCTGAAGAGGCTCGGTCCAAAGGGGTTTGTAGGCGGCGAGATCGTCGAGCGTCATCTTGCCCCCCTCGCGCTGCACGAGGCTGACAAGGTGACGGGCCCAATCTCCTTTATAGATGTAAGCGGCGCCTTGGCCGGCAACCTTCTTCAGCGTTTCAGCGAGTTCGGGTTGCCGGAACAGGTCACCGACCTTGTACGGGTCTCCATTTTCCTTTGTGAATATCCGCTTTGTCTCAGGCAGACGCGTCAGGTAATCTTTTTGAGAGCCGATCCACCTGCCAACCATCGAACCAACCGTAAAGCCGTTTTCGGCCACCCAGATCGCGGGGACGAAGAGGGATGCGAAAGGAAGCTTGCCGAAGCGGTCATGCAGGGCTTGGACCCCGGCCATGAAGCCGGGCACGAGCGCCGAGCGGCCGCTGTGGCTTCCCATCGGAGGGATCGTCCTCGGGTCCATTTCATTTTGGACCGTGTTGAAGCACGCGTTGAGCGTATGCACTTTTCCCGAAGCGGCATCGTAATAGACAACGGTCATAACTCCGGCATAGCTTATGGCGGAACCTGCCGTGAGAGCAATCTGGGTCAGGGCGCTGGTGAGAACGGCATCCGCGGCACTACCGCCCTGTTTCAACGCCTCGAGTCCGGCATGGATGGCGAAGGGGTTGCTCGTTCCCGCGACCATGCCTTTCGACCCGACTGCGGCCGCCGCCGGCTTTCCAATATCGTCCTCGAGGGCGAGATACCGTTCGCGCTCTTCTCTCGGCCATTGATCCGGCGATAGCCTCGATCCGATAGGGGGCGTTTGTGCCGCGAAGCCCCCTCCCACCACGGTCCAAGCGATCAGGATGATCGTTCCGATGGTCTTGGCGCAGATCGAGTTTCTCTTTTGATCTTTGGCGCCTCTGCCTGAAATCGCTTTCTTCATGTTATCCTCCGCAAGTGGCATCATCAATCACGATGGATTGATCATTTCATTCCCCGACGCGTCGGTCGTCTTGCCCCAAGCGTTCAGGAATTCGCAATAATTATTGTTCGTCACTTCGGTCTTATCCATCCAGAATCCGTCCACCCAGACCGTATGCACGGGCACGGACATCCCGCTCCTGGACGCAACGGAATCGTTTGAACCCATGTCGAAAAACCCGCCAGGTACGAAGACCATGCCGTTCTTGTCCTCGAATGCTGCCGTCATCATCATCGAAGGTTCCTCGAGAGAGATTTGAATCGCCCCGGGCACGGTTTTTCCCTCGATTGTCTTCGCTTCTTTTTGAACCAGACAAAGCGCAGGGATGAAAACCGCGACAAAAATAAATCTTTTCATTCTGTCTCCTTTAGAATATTTATTTGTATTGATTGTGGCCTGATACAAGGCGGTACCTCCTCTGGATCAAAGGCCCAGCAGATCCCGCGGAAGCGCTCTCAGCCTGAGGATATCCTGGACGCGGGCAGGAATGTCGAAGTCCTTGGCGCATCGAACAAGGCAGACTTCGCATCGATCGCAAATCTCCCCGGGAAGGTCGAGAGAACCGATAAGGTCATGGGCGGCGCCCAGGTTCCGGTATCCGTAGGCGTACATGTAGCTCCTCATCAGGTCCGGAATCGGAAGCGAGTTTGGACATTGGGCCAGGCAGGAACCGCACTGCTGGCAGAACAGTCCCGCCAGCTCGCCGGGGGCGATGAGATCCCGGCGTTCCTGATCCGATAGCTCCAGGTTTTCCATGACCGACAGGTCCTCAGCCAGTTGGTCGAACGAAGCCATCCCCGGGATCGCCGTATGAATGTTGGGGTTCATCAGGGCCCACTTCAGGGCGGCTTTCATATTGATGGGCTTGGTCCGCTCTTTGTCCCAGTAGGCGCCGGCCTGGGTTTTCATGGCGATGACCCCCAGGCCGGCGGCGGCGGCTTCGGCGATGGCGCCTTTCAGATCCTCGCGCTTGTCCATCTGGAAATTGTAAGGAGTCAGGACAACGTCGTAGATTCGGCCTTCCACGGCGGCCCGGATGACCTCGGGTTCATTGCTATGGGCCGATATTCCGATGAACCGGATTTTCCCGTCCTTCTTAGCGGTTTCCAGCGCTTTGAGCATGGACGGGCGCAAGACGTCCGCCCGGCTGGCGGGTTCTTTGAGATGAAGGATATCGACATACTCCAACCCCAGCCGCTTCAGGCTGATATCGAGCATCTGGAGAATAGCGGCGGTTTGAACGTTCTCCAGGGGGTTCTCCCTTTGAGGATTGGCGTTGAAACAGGGGACTTTTGTAGCGATGATGTAAGAATCGCGGGGCCGGCCCTTGATCGCCTGGCCGATCATTTCCTCATTTTTCCCGCGCTGGTAGACAAAGGCCGTGTCGAGAAGTACGATCCCGGCGTCGAGGGCAACTTTAACGAGCTCCGGATTATCCGCGTTCATGACCCCCATGCTGACGACGGGCAGCTTCAACCCGGTCCGTCCCAAGGTTCGATAGACGATCTTTTTAGCCTTGATCGGGGCGTTTTCCGCTTGACGCGAGCCGGCCAAAGCGGTCATGGGACCGGCCGCCGCGACGGCGATGCCGGTCAAGCCTTGTCCGATGAATCTTCGTCTTTTCATTTGAGCGCCTTTTCCAGGGCCGAAGCCTGGATCCAGTAGAAATCGAACGATTCTCCCGTGGCCAAGTGGGAGTTCCACATCAAGATGTTGTAGGTCATGGAATTGTTCCGGCTGATCAGGAGCGGCCGGCGGTTGGATTGGAAGAAGACGTAGTTCCCTCCGGGAGAGTACATGAGCCGACACTCGGAGCCGGGCGTGTTGAGAAGATTCCCGATGTTCATTGGCTCGCCCCAACTGCCCTCTCCCGTCGGACGGCTGACATAAATGTCACCTTCCCCCAACCCTCCGGGCCCGTTGACGAGCTCGAGGAACAAAAGGCTGCCGTCCGGCGAGAGAGTGGGATTGTATTCTCCTTTCGGCGTGTTGACGGCGCCCTTGAGCTGCTCCGGCTTTTGGTAACGGCCGTCGATATATTTCGAAACGAAGATGTGCTGCGGCCGCAT
>Ga0224495_10001744_pt1 | contig 14986 bp, 16 predicted proteins | sample SF_Jul11_sed_USG_FD_168128 | JGI IMG/M metagenome (GOLD analysis project Ga0224495, IMG submission 168128) | Sediment microbial communities from San Francisco Bay, California, United States - SF_Jul11_sed_USGS_4_1 | ecosystem: Environmental > Aquatic > Marine > Sediment | place: USA: California... | reverse complement strand
TAAGTCTGACCCCCTGAACGTTCCAGAAAATTTCTCTGGTTACTTCCATATCACCCTTCAGCTTTGAGCTTTTTAACTTCCCCGGTCAGAAGCGGAACAACCTCGAACAGATCGCCTACAATTCCGTAATCTGCCTTTTGAAAGATAGGTGCATCCGGATCCTTGTTTATAGCCACTATATACTTGGAAGTTGACATCCCGGCTAAATGCTGGATAGAACCTGAAATTCCACAGGCGATATACAGGGTAGGATTAACCACCTTTCCGGTCTGCCCAACCTGTATATCATGCGGGGCGAAATCTGAATCAACCGCAGCCCTGGAGGCACCAACTGCAGTTCCCTCTCCAAAGGCATCCGCTAACTCCTCCAGGATCTTAAAATTTTCCCTGGCTTTCATTCCCCTGCCTCCCGACACTATGATATCAGCCTCAGTTATATCTATTTTTTTGCTCTCCCCTTTTAATACCTCTTTTAGAAGTGACTTCAAATCGTCTTTTCTCATATCGGGTTTACATTTAATAACCTCAGCTTTTTGAGAATCATCCCTTGGCAAAACCTCCACTATATTGGGTCTTACCGCTGCCATTTGAGGTTTGGAATCGGGAATGACTACTTCCATTAAAACCTTACCAGCATAAACCGGACGGGTGATTCTCAATAAACCATCATCCTGTATTTCAACATTTACACAGTCAGACGCTAAACCCGTATTGAGACGAGCAGCTACTCTGGGCAGCAAATCCTTGCCCTGGGCTGTTGCTCCTCCTAATAGAATGGAAGGATTATGAGTTCTGGCTAAATCGACAATTAACCTGGTGTAGCTCTCATTGGTGTAATCTTTCAATATCTCATCCTCTAAAAGAAAAACCTTCTCAGCCCCATAAGGTCCTAATTGTGGTGTCAAGTTTTCAATATTCGAGCCTAAAAGCAGGGTGCATATTTCTTCTTTATTTTTCTCTTTTATTTTTTTACCCAGACTTAAAAGCTCAAAGGTTATCTTTTTAAACCTTCCTTCTTTATGTTCAGCAATAATCCATATTCCTGGCATTTTTCTCTCCTTTAGATTATCTTAGCTTCTCCTCTGAGGAGTTCAACTAACTTGGCGGTAGCTTCTGGAATTTCTCCCTCAATTTTTATCCCTGCTTTTCTTTGAGGAGGGAAAAAATATTTCCTGGTTTTTGACCTGGAGCCTGTTTTCCCTACGTGTTCCGGATTTAAACATAAATCAGGCAGACCAAGTTTTTTTATCTCTTTTTTCTTAGCTTTCATGATTCCGGGAAGGGAAGCATACCTGGGTGTATTTAATCCTTTCTGACAGGCAAAGATAGCAGGAAGAGAAACCTCGATTATCTCTTTTTCTCCTCCTTCTGTTTCCCTTTTGGCAATTGCTTTTTTCACATCCGGGAAAAGCTCCATTCCTACAATCACCGAGACATAAGGTAAATCTAAAAACTCAGCCAGACCCGCGTAAACCTGAGAAGAATCCAGGTCCACTGCTTGCTTACCAGTAAGTATGACATCAAATTCCATCTGGCTTAAAACCTTGGATAAAACTAACGCAGTGGTTAAACTATCTGAATTTTCAAAAGCTGGATCATTCAATAATATCCCCTCGTCTGCTCCCATAGCTAAAGCAGTTCGAATAGCTTCGATAGTTCTTTCTGGTCCCATGGATACTACAGTTACTTTCCCACCGAATTTTTCTTTGATTTTCAATGCCTCCTCTACTGCATATTCATCATATGGATTCATCACCCATTTGATCCCCTCAGTTACAATACCACTGGAATCGGAATTTAACTCGATTCTGGTTTCTGTATCCGGGACCTGTTTTATGCAAACCACAATATTCACTCGGGACCTCCTTTTTATAAAATCCACATTATTTTGCGGATTTTTAATTGCAGATTTTTATTTTAATTTCTTTTTTTGAGAAAAGCAAGTGGAATCTTAATGACAGTTGTGCTATAACTCTAATATAATATTTCAACTCTTTTATGATAACTTCGTTAAATATCACCTATGTAAAACATTTCATCTGTCCACCCTTCACTGAAAATTTTAAATATCACTCTCCTCTCTCCCTCGAGAAATTTTAAGTTAAATTTTGAGATTTTAAAATTTCAAACTGGTTGACATTGCTAAAATAAAGTATATATTAATGGCAAAATTTAGAAAAAATTCAGGAGGTAAAATTTGTACCAGAAACTCAAAGAGAAAATAGAGAGCAAGAGAGCAGTGGTTGGGATTATAGGACTGGGCTATGTTGGACTTCCCCTGGCAGTGGAATTCGGCGAGCAGGGATTCAGTGTTCTGGGTTTTGATATTAGCAAAAAGAAAGTCAGTCTGATAAATTCAGGCAGATCAGATATTGACGACATAAAAGATGAATCGGTAAAAAAACTGGTTACCAGAAAACTTCTCAAAGCTACCAATAATTTCGCCCTGCTCAGTAACGCTGACTGTATATCCATATGCGTTCCTACTCCCTTGAGTAAAACCAAGGACCCGGATGTATCCTACATACTCTCTGCCGTCAATCAAGTAAAAAAATATCTCCATCCTGGACAGCTGGTGATATTAGAAAGCACGACCTATCCCGGAACAACTGAGGAGCTTATCAGACCGATCCTGGAGGAAACTAACCTTAGAACAGGAAAAGATTTCTTCTTAGCCTTTTCCCCTGAAAGGGTGGATCCGGGGAACAAGAAATTCACAATCAAGAATACACCCCGGGTGGTAGGAGGGGTAACATCATACTGCACCAAGCTAACTAAGCTCTTTTATGAACAGATAATCGATAAAGTCTTTCCGGTATCTTCCACCAAAAGCGCGGAGTTGGTAAAGTTACTGGAGAACACCTTCAGAAGCGTAAATATCGGGCTGGTAAATGAAGTCGCCCTGATGTGCGATCGCTTGAAAATAGATGTCTGGGAGATAATCCAGGCTGCGGATTCTAAACCCTTTGGCTTTATGCCTTTTTATCCCGGTCCAGGTCTGGGAGGTCATTGCATTCCTATCGATCCACATTACCTTTCCTGGAAGCTGAAATCCTTAAATTACTATGCACGTTTTATCGAATTAGCCGGCGACATTAATTCTCATATGCCGGAATATGTGGTTGAGAGGATTAACCGGGCTTTAAATTCCGTTAAAAAAACCCTGAAGGAAACTAATATCCTGATTCTGGGCATAGCCTATAAAAAAGATATCCAGGATGTTCGGGAATCCCCGGCACTGGATGTGATCGAGCTTTTGCAGAATGCTGGTGCTAAGGTAAAATTTAACGACCCCCATGTCCCTTCAATTCTGATGAACGCACACACTATGAAATCAACCAGGCTGACCTCAAAGCTTCTGAGTAAATCGGATTGTGTGGTTATCGTTACAGACCATTCAGCTTACGATTACGATTGGATTGTAAAGAATTCTAAACTGATTTTTGATACCCGCAATGCTACCAAGCTGGTGAAAGATAACCGGGAGAGGATAGTAAAATTATAATTCTACTGTCACTCACCCCTGCTTGGTGGATTGAGAGTTTTTACCTTTACTGAGGAGGAAAATCTGAGGATTGTAAAGGTCATTATTTCTTCCATATTTATTTTTCTCTTCTCTACCTTAAGCTTAGCTACCACCTTAGAGAATATCCCGCTGGATAGCTGGGTATATCCAGCCATCGAAGAGCTTTATACTCAGGGATTATTTACTAAATTACACAAAAATAATAAACCCTACACTCGTGGCAAAATATCTTCAGAATTAAAAAAAATCAAATCCAGGGTGGAAAAGCTTGACTTAGTTTTAACCCGGACCCAGTCCTGGCTTCTGGAAAAACTATATCAGGAGTTTGAAAATGAGCTCAAAACCCAGAATTACCCATTTGAAAAGAACGAGCCTAAAAAGATTAAGGCTTCCTTAAATCCTTTTATATATCTGGTTCAAAATAAGAACGATTCTTCTTATGCTCGGGGTAAGCTTGTTATGTCAGCCGCCTTTCAGTGGAAGTCTTTTTTGTTTAAAAATCGGTTTATAATCGACACTAAAGCTGAAAAGGAGAAAAATCTATTTGGACAGGAATGGAAAAATGGCTTAAGCGGGATTTTCGACTCGGGATACCTGAAGGGAGATTTCAAGCATTTTGAATTTCAATGGGGAAGGGACTATCTACGCTGGGGACCGGGGGCTAAGGATTATCTCTTGCTTTCAGGTTTCTCACCCCCTTTTGATATGTTAAAACTCACCGGGGAATTAGGGATTTTCAGGTTCGAGTTTTTCGCTACAGCCTTAGATGAATTTAAATCTCTTGATTCTAATTTTTATGCTAAAAGGTATTTATCCGGGCACAGGATAAATCTAAGACTGAAATCTGGATTTGAGTTTGGTTTATCCGAAGTGGTTCTTTACGGTGGAGAAAAAAGAAGCTTGGAACCTTATTATCTCAACCCTCTTTTCGTTTTCTATGCAGAACAGTTCAATCGCAATATAGACGATAACCTTCTGTGGAGTATCGACTTATCGGTGACTCACTTCAAGAACAGGGAATTATACACGGAGATTTTGATAGACGATTTTCAATATGATTTCAAATCAGAGCCTCAGCAGATCGGATTTCTGTTGGGATTTAAATCGGCAGAAACCTTTGGCTTATCCGGGAATTATTTTACATTTGAATATACCCGTATTAATAACTGGGTCTATGGACAGAACAAACCCTGGAACATATATACCTACCATGATGTGGGTATGGGAAGTTTCCTTGGTCCGGATGCTGATCTTGTCTACCTGAACCTGCTGCACCATCTGACAAAAAATTTTCAACTCTCTTTTTCTTTAAAATCAGGTAGAAAAGGGGAAGGTGAAATTGGTCTTCAACCCTCACCTGTGCCAAAAACCAGGAAATTCCCCTCAGGGATTGTAGAGAGAACAAATAATTTTATCCTCCAGGGTATTTTTCAACCAAATGCTTATCTCTATCTTGAGGGAGAATTTGGATATACCTCTATAAATAATCATTTGAATTTACTTGATAAAAAAGAAAGAAATGTTTTCTTTAACCTCAGATTAACTTATAACTTGTGGAAGGAGTGCTGGTTCTAAATTGAGAGGTCTTACCCTTAAAGCCCCGGCAAAGATAAATCTATTCCTTAATATTCTGGGTAAAAGAAAAGATGGTTATCACGAGCTCTCAACCCTAATGCAGAATATTTCCCTCCACGATACCCTTACCTTTCTCAAAGTGAAGGAAGGTATTATCTTAAAAGCTTCAGACTCAAAATTACCGCTGGACAGGAGGAATTTAGTTTATCAGGCAGCTGAACTTGTTCTAAAAGAGGGTAAGGTAACTCACGGGGTGAAAATAATCCTGAGAAAAAAGATACCGGTTTCCTCCGGGATGGGAGGAGGTAGCTCAGATGCTGCTTTTACCCTGTTGGGTTTAAGCAGGTTATGTAATTTGCATTTTTCCCTGAAAAACCTTCATCCTCTCGCAGAAAAATTAGGCTCAGACGTGCCCTTCTTTCTGTACAACCAGACTGCTTTAGCTCAGGGAAGAGGTGAAAAGATAACTCCCGTTAATATCTTTAATGATTATTGGATCGTCCTCGTAACCTTCCCTTTCAGGATCTCCACCTCTTGGGCTTACCAGTTGATTAAATTAGACTTGACAACTAAGGTGGATTTTATTAATATTAAGTGTCTGCAGAAAAAGGAAGATTTTTTTAAGGCTCTGAGTACCTGGATAAACGATTTTGAGGAGAAAATCTCTGAAAGACACCCGCAAATTAAGCAAGCCCTAAAAACTTTATTAAGACTAGGAGCAGTAAAATCCTCCATGACGGGAAGTGGACCCACCGTCTATGGAATCTTTGAAAATCAACCAAATAATGAGGAGGTGAATAAAGTTTTCAACAGGAGCGACTCAAAGATTTTTATTGTTCGACCTGTCTCTTAGTTTAATGGGTTCAGCAAAGTATAACCAATTGTTTTGAGGAGGAAAGAAGGTGGAAATCACAGAGGTTAGGATTACCCTAAGAGATGAGGAAAGGCTCAAGGCATTTGCTAACATCACTTTTGATAATGCCTTTGTGATCAGGGGCCTGAAGGTAATCAATGGAAATAATGGGTATTTCGTCTCGATGCCCAGCCGGAAAAGAACTGACGGTACACATCAGGATATAGCTCATCCGGTTAACAATGAGATGAGGAGGTTAATCGAGGAAAAAGTGTTACAGGCTTATGAGGAGATGTTAAAAACTCAGAGTGTCTGATTAATAGAATCAAAGTATTCGGATTTATCACCAAATTTGGGGCGTAGTCAAGTGGAAAGACACGAGACTTTGGATCTCGCATTCCCAGGTTCGAATCCTGGCGCCCCAGTTCGTTTGAATCTCATTTCCCCACTTTATTTCGATCACTGTAAATATATTACAATACATAGCAATATGCGGAAATACAGTAACCACCTCTGAAGGCTTGAAGCGAAAAGTCATTCAAGACAGATGTCATCTCCGGGATTTTAACAAGCCGGAAGCGACAATTTTAATATGTTTGAACGCTTAGTTGTAATTCAAATAGAAAAAATACCCAGGGTCTTCTTCAAATCAACCAACTTTATTTTAACAGTAATTGTTTTTATAGGTACTGCAATATTATCTGCTACATCAGTTTCCGCTGATTCGTATGCGAAAAGAACAGAGTGCCTGGATTGTTTAATCACTGGTTTTTATAAAGATACCAAGCATATTCTGACCTCGCCGTTTCATTGGAGCAAACAAAACCTTATCACCTTCGCTGTTTTGTCTGTAGGAACGTCTGGATTAATGCTGGCTGACGAAGACCTTCAGGATTTGGTGCAAGATCACAGAAATTCAACCACCAACAGAATCTCCAACTGGACAAACAGAAACACAAGAAGGGTTAAGAACTTAACCATTGGCGGGTTCTATTTGAGTGGCGTTATTTTCAACAACAAAAAAGCCAAAGAGACTGCATTCTTGTGCCTTGAATCCGTCATCCTTGCTGAGGGGATAACTACAGCAATAAAACATGTAGTGGGTAGAACGCGACCTTGTGGTAATAAGGGCGCTTTTAATTTTGATCCTCTGGAATACCCACCACCACCCGCGTCTCTTTCCTTTCCTTCCGGGCATACCACAACGGCTTTCGCCTTAAGTTCGGTGATAGCCGAGCAATATCGTAGTACTCCTCTGGCTATAGCCCTATATGGATGGGCTACAGTGGTCTCCTTAGCGCGAGTAAACAGCAATGTTCATTTTATGTCGGATGTTTTCTGGGGCGGGGTCATCGGGATTTATGTGGGTAAAGCCATTGTTAAGTTCAGCAAGCCAGGGGCTTCTAAAAATTACAGGATTCATTTTATAGATAAACCCGATTATACGGGGATAGGAGTAGGTATTTCGATAATATAAAAAGAAACGACTATACTATTTTTCAAATGGGATCCCCTGATCAGATATTCCCATCCATTAAACTTACACCTTAACTTTTCAGTTATTGATAAGTCGGCACCAAGTTCAGAAAAATCCTTTAGTTATTTCCTTAAAAAAGAAATTTTATATCTTCTGGATAATCATATCTTACAGTGAAATCACAGGAACACACGAAAGCAGGAATACATTTTTCTCTTGCCTAATTTCATCTGATTTTTATATTAAAGGCAATAAACTGGGAATTGGTAATAAGTAACTCCAATTTGGACTTTATTCCCGGGAATTTCCATTGACCTGATTTTGGTTTAGCAGGATGAATATAAAAAGATATTTTGTTTTGATTTTTCTTTTTCTCATCCTCTTCTCCTGTATCAAGAGAAGAGAGATAAAGGTTGAGTCAGAAAAAAATACTGTAGAGGGTATAGTTAGTGAATTCGTGCAGGGATTGGAACAATTGGATGTGGAAAAGGTTTTAGGTTTTTATAATAAAAGTCCAAACACTATCTTGATTGGAGCGGGTGATGAATTCTTCAGAGGATATGATGCTGTGGAAAATTATTACAGGGAATTCATTCCTTCCCTTTCAAAATGGAATAACAGAAAATTCGTCCTTATTGAACCGAAGATTAGAATCCTGGATGGAGTAGCCTGGTTCAATTCACAGCTGAAATTAAATTATCAACAGAACGAAAAGCCAATAAAAAATGATGCCAGATTCACTGGTGTTTTAATCAAGGAGGAAGGGACCTGGAGGTTGGTTCAGGTACATTTGTCTTTATCATCACCTTAACCGAGGATAGATAATATGCCAGACGAACTCAAGCTCATCACCGGTAACTCTAATAAGCCGTTAGCTGAAAAGATCAGCCAGTATCTGAGTATACCCATTTCACAGGCTGAGGTCACCAGATTCTCCGATGGGGAGATAAAGGTAAAAATAGATGAAAACATAAGAGGCACTGATCTTTTCATTATCCAGCCGACAAATTCCCCAGCAGAAAATCTTTTAGAGTTATTAATCCTTCTGGATGCTACCAGGAGAGCCTCAGCCAGGAGGATTACCGCGGTTATTCCCTATTTCGGTTATGCCCGGCAGGATAGAAAAGACCAGCCCAGAGTCCCTATCACTGCCAAATTAGTGGCGAATTTGATTGCCCAGGCTGGAGCTAACAGGGTTCTCACCATGGATTTGCATGCCGCACAGATACAGGGCTTTTTCGACATACCCACAGATCACCTCTTTTCAAACACGGTTTTTTTCGATTACTTCATTAATCTGAAAATTCCAGATCTGGTAATCGTAGCAGATACCGGCAGTATAAAAATGGTACGGAATTTCGCTAAGAAGTTGAATTGCCCCATGGCAGTGGTCGATAAAAGAAGACCTGGAACTAACCAGGCGGAAGTTCTAAATATTATAGGGGAGGTAAAAGATAAAAACGTTATCATCCGTGATGATATACTCGATACCGGTGGAACCTTAACCGAATTTGCTTATGCACTACAAAAAAAAGGAGCCAGGGATATCTATGCATGCTGTACTCATGCGGTCCTGTCCGGGGACTGTCTTGGAAGAGTGGAAAGATCGCCCATCAAAAAGTTAGTTATCTCAGATACGATAAACCAAAGTGGTATGAGATTCACCGATAAGATAAAGGTTCTCTCTGTGGCTCGATTATTCGGAGAGGCGATAATTCGTACTGATAGAGAGGAATCGATAAGTTCCTTGTTTGAATATTAATTGATTTAGATTGGTGATAAGAGGAAAGGAGTAGAAGAAGATGAAGGAGATTTTGCTTGAAGCTAAAAGAAGAGATAAAACCGGTAAGGAGATCACAAAAAAACTCCGTAAAGAGGGTTTTATACCTGCCATACTCTATGGTCCGGGAGAAAAACCTCTTTCCTTGAAGGTAAATTCCAGGTCGCTGCAAACAATCCTGAGAGCTGGCAAAGGAGAAAACGTTCTTATAACCCTGGAAATTAATGGAACCCAGAATGAAAAAAAGAATGTCCTGATAAGGGAGATACAGCATGATCCCGTTTTGGGAGATATCTTACATGTTGATTTTCAGCATATACTTTTGACCAAGAAGATCTCAGTACGTGTTCCGATTCATCTCGAAGGGATTCCGATTGGAGTACATAAAGATGGGGGAATCCTGCAACACGCTTTAAGAGAACTGGAGATCGAATGTTTGCCTGCAGATATTCCGGAGAAAGTGGAGCTAGACGTGAGCAATCTTAAGATAGGAGATTCAATTCATGTCAGGGATATTAAGATAGAAAAGGTGGAGGTCTTAACTGATCTGGATAGCTCTGTTGCTTCTGTAGTTCCACCTACGGTCTTTAAGGAAGAAGTTGTTCCCGCAGCTGAGGAAGCTAAAGAACCTGAGGTCATAGGTGAGAAGAAACCCGAAGAAGGAGAAGAGGAAAAAGCAGAGGAAGGTAAAGGTATTAAGGACAAAGAAGCTCCCAAGCCAGGTAAAGAGGAAAAAACTGAGAAACCCGAACCAAAAGCTAAAGGAAAAGAAGGAAAGAAGTAAGAGTCTTATAATGGTTTTTTATAAATTATAAGATTTAAGTTCTAAAGAAGAGAAGAGAGTTTCAATGAAAGGTGTCATTTTAGCTGGAGGATTAGGGAAAAGGCTTTTTCCGTTAACCAAGATCACCAATAAACATCTGCTCCCGGTTTATGACCGTCCAATGATCTATTATCCCATTGAAACCTTGCTTAATGCTGGGATAAGGGATATTTTAATTGTAACCGGGGGTAATAATGCTGGGGATTTTCTACGCCTATTGGGAAATGGAAATGATTTCGGTTTAAAACACCTTAATTACACTTATCAGCAAAAAGAGGGAGGTATTGCCGAAGCTCTCGGATTAGCAGAGCATTTTGCAGATGGAGAAAAAATTCTGGTTATGCTGGGAGATAATATAATTGAGGGGAATCTCAGAGTATCAGTGGACAACTTTAAAAAACAAAAAAGTGGAGCTAAAATCCTTTTAAAGCAAGTCGATAATCCCAGAGAGTACGGAATTGCTTATATAAAAAAAGGGAGGATTTTAAAAATTGAGGAAAAACCTAAAAATCCTAAAAGCAATTATGCAGTAACGGGAATATATATGTATGACAGTGAGGTTTTCGATATAGTGAAAACCCTAAAACCCTCTGCTCGAGGGGAACTGGAGATAACTGATGTCAACAACGCCTATCTGCGAAAAGAAAATCTGAGCTATTCTTTTTTAAAAGGTTTTTGGTTGGATGCAGGAGAGTCCATTGATGCTTTATTGAAAACCAATAAAATTGTAGCTCAGAAAGGAGCTAATAAAAAATATTTCTAAGGGTAAAAATATGCTTGAAGGTGTAAAACAAAAAAAACTTAAAATCATACCGGACGAGAGAGGAAGGTTGATGGAGCTGTTGAGGTCAGATGAGGACCTTTTCATTCAGTTCGGACAGGTTTATATGACCACTTCTTATCCGGGTGTGGTGAAAGGTTGGCATTATCATAAAAAGCAGACTGATAATTTCATCGTTATCAAAGGGATGGTTAAACTGGTATTGTATGACAACCGGGAGGATTCTCCTACTAAAGGGGAGATCAACGAGTTTTTCATGGGAGAGGACAATCCGCTTCTGGTTCAGATACCTCCAATGGTGGTACATGGATTCAAGTGCATAAGCCAGGATGAGGCACTCTGTATTAACTGCCCTACTGAAGCCTATAACTATCTTCAGCCGGATGAGTATCGCATCCCTCCGCATAGCGACGAGATACCCTACAAGTGGGAAAGAAAGGATGGATGATGAAACTCTTAGTCACCGGGGGAGCTGGCTTTATTGGCTCAAACTTCATTCATCATATTCTCAAGACTTACCCTCAATATAAGATTGTAACCCTCGATAAGTTGACTTACGCTGGAAACTTAGATAACCTCTCAGATATCGAGCCTGCGAATAATTATCAGTTTGTCAAAGGAGATATCTGCGACCTGAAACTGGTGGAGGAAATAGTTTCCGGAGGAATTGATGCAATCTTAAATTTTGCTGCAGAAACCCACGTTGACCGGAGCCTGTATGACCCCAAATGCTTTGTCCAGACCAATATCACCGGCACTCAGGTTTTATTAGAAGCGGTTTTAAAATACAAGGTAAAAAGATTTATTCAGATCTCAACAGATGAGGTCTACGGAAGTATAGAACAGGGAAAGTTCTTCACCGAGGAAAGCCTTCTCTTGCCCAATAGCCCTTATTCAGCCAGCAAAGCTGGAGCAGATCTATTGGTAAGGTCTTATTTTAAAACCTTTAAGTTGCCAGTTCTGATTACTCGCTCCTCCAACAATTACGGTCCATACCAATTCCCTGAAAAATTGATCCCCCTATTTATAACTAATGCTCTTGAGGATAGAGAGCTGCCCTTATATGGGGATGGACTCTATATCCGGGACTGGATTTATGTGGAGGATAACTGCAAAGGTATTGACCTGGTGCTGCATAAAGGAAAAGAAGGTGAGATATATAACCTGGGAGGCGGCGCAGAAAAAACCAACTTAGAGATAACCAATTTTATATTGAATTATCTGGGAAAGCCCGAAAGTCTGATAAAACACGTAAAAGACCGACCAGCTCATGATAGAAGGTATGCTATGGATTGTATTAAGGCGGAAAAAGAATTAAACTTCAGACCAAAAGTAAAATTGGAAGAAGGGCTTAAAAAGACTGTGGAATGGTATTTGAATAACAAAGAGTGGTGGAAAAAAGTAAAAAGCGGGGAATATCTAAAATATTACGAGAATCATTACCTTAAAAGAGAAAAAGTATGAGGGTTTTAATCACCGGCTCCAACGGGCTTTTAGGACAGAAGCTGGTAAAAGCTTTTTCCTCTAATCACCAGACTACAGGAATCGACCTGCAGACTGAATCCTTGATTACATCATCAAACTTTACTTATCTGAATATAGGTATTCTAGAACAAGAAAAACTAGAAGAACTCTTTCCCTCCTTTAGCCCTGAAGTGGTTATAAATGCTGGGGCTTATACAGACGTAGATAAATGCGAGCAGAACGAGAAAGAAGCCTGGTCTGTGAACGTGAACGGAGTAAAAATTCTTGTAAAATTGTGCAGAGAAACCGAAGCCAAATTGATTCATCTCTCTACAGATTATATCTTTAACGGCAAAAAAGGACCTTATTCGGAGGAAGCTATCCCACATCCAATTAATTATTATGGAATAACAAAATTAGTAAGTGAGAATGTTATTTCAAATGATGTAATAGACTTTTTAATCGTCCGCACCAATGTGCTTTATGGGAAAAGCCTTGGGAGAGCTCATAATTTTGTCTCAACTGTAATAAATAAACTTTCAAATAGAGAAGAATATATAGCAGCAGAAGACCTTTATAACAATCCCACTTTGGCAGATAACTTGGCTGAGACAATAAAAGAGGCTGTAGAAAAAAATATTTTAGGAATTTTGAATATCGCCGGTGGGGATAAGACACTCTCACGCTATGACTTCGTTGTTAAAATAGCTGAGAAATTTAACCTGGATCAGGGTCTAATCAAAAAAGTTTTAACCTCGGAGCTAAACCTACCCGCCCCACGACCCCTTAAGGGTGGACTTAAAATAGATAAAGCAAAAAAGCTTCTTAAAACCGAACTGTTGGATATACAAAAGGGACTGGAATTTATTAAATAGAATGGTAGGAGCGTTCAATTGAACGCCCCTATGACTGAGCTTCTGGATATAGAAAAGGGGTTGGAGTATCTAAAATAAAAAAATAAACAAAAAATCGTAAATTGAATCTTACTTGCTTTTAGCCATTAAAATTATTATACTAATCACAAAGTTTCTATTCGATGAAAATTATAAAGGAATCAATTATGGGCTTACCATTCTTTAAACCTTTTTCATCTCTATTGTGGGTACTCCTGTTTATGTTAATGACTATTTCTTGTGATCAGCGAGAGGTACCAAAGACGGAAACGAAAAAAACAGAAACTTCTACCACATCAATGGAGGAACCCATAATCGAAATGCCGGAATACAGTATTCTAAATGAAGATGTATATGATGTCCCTAGCAAGACCCAAGTGACCTTGAATGTTTTAGTTTCAGGCAAAATCTCAAAAATAGGTCTAACAAATCTACTCAACCGACTATATTCTAAAACACAAGACCGAAGCGGTTTCAAATATCATAGCCACCCCACTCATATAGGTATTTATGCTTACACGAACAAGGAATATGCACAGGCGGGTCTGGGTCAGTGGATAGCAATGCTGCTCAAGATAGGCGAAGAAGGTAAGCCAGAAATCACCATAAATGAACGTCAAGTTGCTCAAATTGGTGCAAAACCAGAGGAGAAATTTGGGCTACCGGAAGATACGCGAAAGCGAATTTGGGCGGAACTAATTGAAGCTGAACGCAGAGCAACTCGTGAAGCCGAGCAGCGATATCCATTGCCTGATCCTTTAAAGTCAAACTATTCTGCATCTTATGCAGGTAAACAACTCGAAAAGCAATCAGAGTTAAGTAGCTTTTTGAATGAAAAGTATGAGAAGGAGATAGCTAAGAAATATGGTCTTACGCGGGAGCAACTAAATGAGATTGCTATAGAAGCCGTTACAAAAGACTGGCCATATCCAGCAGATGATTGGTGAGTTTTTGTTAATTATTACAGTGATAATTAAAATAGAGATTTCTTCCTATGACCAATACTGAAGACAAATTATTAGAAGCTGAGTATTTTCTAAAGTGTATGATTGAAAATCAGACTGAACGGGATGCCTTCAAATATAATCTTAGTGCATTTTTGTCAGCATTTCGAAGCATAACACTGATAATGCAAAAGGAATTCAATAAGCATCCAGTATTTGCAGACTGGTACAGCATTCAAAGAAACAAACTAAAAACTGATAAAAAGATGAATTCATTGAATACCAAGCGGGTAATGACTATTCATCTGCAACCTTTAGAACCACATGCACAAATAAATGTGAATATTGCTAATCATATTTCTTTAATTAGCAACGTATCTGCTGTTCTTATTCATGAAGGTGGATCAGAAGAATTAAGTCGCTCACCAGCAGTAATGTTACCGTCAACCCCTTCTGAAACTAAAACAATTGTCCAATGGCTTTGGTATTTTGAAGACATTCCTGACATAGATATAGTAACTCTCTGTCAAGATTGCATGAATAAGTTGAAAGTTATTGTTTTAGAATGCAAACAAAAATTTGGAAGTTCTAGTTGATGCGGAGATTGGATTCCCCACATCATGTAACATTCAGTAACTTCAATTCCTGAGTAAACTCAAAATAAAAAAGTCTGCCTTTCGGTAGACTTTTCTCTTAAAACTCTATGATAGGTAAATCTTTTATTTCCTTCTTCTTATATAGCTAAACGCTCCCAATCCCAGAAGACCTGTTCCTAAAAGGATTATCGTTCCTGGCTCTGGCTGAGCTATAAGATAACCTCCATCCACACCGGTTATATTAGCAGCATCAGCATAAAAATTATCAAGATGA
>Ga0224495_10001743_pt1 | contig 14990 bp, 14 predicted proteins | sample SF_Jul11_sed_USG_FD_168128 | JGI IMG/M metagenome (GOLD analysis project Ga0224495, IMG submission 168128) | Sediment microbial communities from San Francisco Bay, California, United States - SF_Jul11_sed_USGS_4_1 | ecosystem: Environmental > Aquatic > Marine > Sediment | place: USA: California... | reverse complement strand
CGAGGGCGCGAATGCTATTGCAAAACTTAGAACAACCTATCTGTCGGGACAATGGGATACCATTTGGAAAGCTGCATGATGCCCTATATAATTCACTCACACCCGTTATTATGAGTTGACAGTGTATTTTTATTTTACGCCTTTATCAACATCATTATGAAAAAATTGAAAAGAGCGATCATTTCCGTATCAGATAAAACAGGTTTAGATGTTTTTTGTAAGGCATTGGAACGGTTTGGAGTAGAAATTTATTCAACTGGAGGAACTTTAAAATTCCTGCTTGATAAAGGTGTTAAAGCAACTTCAATAGAAAGTTATACTGGTTTTCCTGAGATGTTAGATGGAAGAGTAAAAACATTACACCCTAAAATTCATGGTGGCATACTGGCTCGACGTGACAATGCTGAACACATGAAAAATCTTATGGAGCATGAAATTCTTGAATTTGATCTTGTTTGTATTAATTTATATCCATTTGAAAATGTAATAAAAAAAAGCGATTTTTCTTTTGAAGAAGCTATCGAAAATATTGATATAGGCGGTCCTTCAATGATTCGTGCAGCGGCAAAAAACTACCAGGATGTAGCTGTACTTGTTGACCCTTCTCAATATGAAAGTTTTATAGAACGTCTTCAAAATGATTCCGGTACATTATCTTCAGAGTATTTGTTTGAATTAGCAGTTGCCGCCTTTAATCGCACAGGTTCTTATGACAGCATCATTTCTGATTATTTAAATACTCTTCAAGGCGATTATTTTCCAAAAACGTTAAACCTTACTTTTAATAAAACTCAAGAACTTCGTTACGGTGAAAACCCCCATCAAAAAGCATCGTTTTATACGACCAGTTTGCACCAAAATCTACCCTGGGAATGTCTGCACGGAAAAGAATTATCCTATAACAACATTCTAGATCTTGACTCTGCATTAAGAATCATTGTAGAATTTGAAATGCCGGTTTGTGCTATTTTTAAACATACCAATCCCTGCGGAATAGCTGCTGGCAAAAGCCAGCTTGAAAACCTTGAGTCCGCAATGTCGGCTGATCCGGTCAGTTATTTTGGCGGCATTGTCGCTTTTAATGAACCCGTAAAAAAAGAAACGGCACAATTACTGGGAAAAGAGTTTCTCGAAATCATTGTTGCTCCTGAATTTGAACCGGAAGCTTTTACAATTTTATCTTCGAAAAAAAACTTAAGACTTGTAAAAGTTCCCGGTATGAAATCCATACATGGCCATATGCTTGAGATGAAAACCTCAACATTTGGTTTTTTACTTCAAGAAAGTGATCGATATATCTTAAAAAAAGAAGATATAAAGGTAGTGACCAAAGCACAACCTGATAAAACGGATATAGAAGAATTAATGTTTGCCTTTGAAGTTGTAAAAAGTATTAAATCAAATGCAATAGTCTTTACAAAAAATAAAATGACTCTTGGCGTAGGAGCCGGTCAAATGAGCAGACTGGATTCAATGGACATTGCCATTCGTAAAGCCGATAAATACAATCATATACTAAAAAACAGTTATCTGGCTTCTGATGCTTTTTTCCCTTTTCGAGATGCTGTTGATCTAGCGATTAAATCAGGCGTAAAAGCAATCATTCAACCTGGAGGTTCTAGGAGAGATAGCGACTCGATAGAGGCTTGTGATGAAGCTGGTATTATAATGGTATTTACCGGTATACGACACTTTAAACACTAATGATCAGAAATTTCTAATTTTATGGGTTAGCAATTTAAATCCTGTAAAAGTAGTATAAGTGCAAATTAAAAAACTTAAAGTATATCAAATCATTGAAGCGACATGCTCTGATGTTGTCTCTGAAGGGCTTGGAATCAGTCATATTAAAACTGATGAATATAAACCCTTAACAGGTTTTATTTTAGGTGTACTTCCGGGAGAAACTTTTCTTGCAAAAATTACGAGAGTAAAATCAAATCACTTCTTAGGTGTAGTATTACCCATAAACGAAATACCAGATGAATGGGTAGGAGCAACACATAAGCGAAGTGATATCTGCCATGATATATGGTCTCTTTTTAATATATCGCCGCTCAGAATTAAAACATTATGCAATATTTTTACATTTTGTGGCAGTTGTAAAATGCTCCATATGAGTTATGAAAATACATTATTTTTTAAGAAAAAATGGCTTACTACTCAACTGGAACGTAACCATGTACCCTACCCTGAAATAAAAATAATTGAATCTCCTCGAAAAACCAAATACAGAAATCATGTTCAAATACATATCAATAAACTTGAACAGCGTGGTTTTTATGCTCCTTACAGTTATACAACCAGACAATTTCCAGAACATGGTTGCTTGTTATTTGATCAAGAGATGGTTGATCAAAACTTTCCTGTAAAATTAAAACTGGAAAAATGTGTACGTGCACGAATTGACTATATAGATAATAAAAGCAGCATTTGGTCGCTTCATTCAACTGAAGAAAAAAATGAAACATTTACATATACAGTCGAGTATCCAGAACATAGTAAAACCTTCATTACCATTTCCAATGATTCTTTTTTTCAAACAAATACCAGTATAATACCTCTTTGGTTAGAAGAATTGGAAAAAATAACTGGAATGTTTATTAAAGATAATCAAAAGACTAAAATACTAGAGTTATTTTGCGGTTTTGGTTTTATTTCACGTATGATTTCATATAGTCAAGATATTGATGTTCTTGGAATCGATATATTAAGTACCAGAGATCTCGGAAAAAATAAAATTGAAAATGAAAAATATACACCCTCGGTAACTATTCATAAATTTAAAGAAAACTACATTCAACAAGATCTGTGTTTTCTTGACAAAATTAAGGAAGACTCAAAAGAGCGAATTAAAATTTTTCAGCCGGATTTAATCATATTAAATCCGCCTCGATCAGGTTTTATACCAGAACAATTGAATTTTCTTTTTAAAGAAATATTTAATTTAACTTATAAAAACCCTGTAATTTATTCTTCTTGCAATGGAGCGACATTTGCCCGTGATGCAGCTTGCTTGAGACAAAACGGATATGAAATTGATGAAATAACTTTATTGGATTTTTTTCCATGGACATCACATTATGAAATAATAGCTTTATTTCATAAAATTTAGTCGAAACATATTATTTTCTTTCTAATAATATTTCTTTAATTAAAAGATCTGCCTCTTCTTGAGTTACCCAGTCATTTATTTCTTCTACTTCTTTATGTGTTTCATTTATGTATGATTTTAATGACACAATCAATTGATTTCTATTCATAAATCCAAGTGCAAGAAGTATTTCGCCAAGTTTAAGTTGTTTATTATCCATTTGCATAACTAAAGCGTCTTCCAATTGATTTATTGAAATGATTTCTTTATCCAGCAAATATTCTCCATAACGCATGACCAAAGAATAAAAAAGTATTATACTGTGTCAATCCCTATTTATCTGATGTGCAACGTTAAATTTAGGGGCTGATGCAAATCTCCTTTTAGAATAATTATCGTCATGTTGTCTTAATTTATAGTTTTGGTTTATGGCTTTACAATGTGGAATCGTCGGTTTACCAAATGTAGGAAAATCTACTATTTTTAATGCACTTACAAAATCGCATGCAGCGGCTTCCGCAAATTTTCCATTTTGTACCATTGACCCTAATGTTGGCATTGTAAAAATTCCTGACCCACGATTTGATAAAATATGTGCTTTGGTTGAACCAAAAAGTGCTGTAGAAACAACCATAGAATTTGTAGACATTGCAGGGCTTGTAAAGGGCGCCTCGAAAGGCGAAGGACTTGGAAACGCATTTTTAAACCATATTCGTCAGGTCGAAGCAATATTACACGTAGTACGATGTTTTGAAGATGATAATGTTATCCATGTAACGGGAGCAGTAAATCCAAAAGATGATCTCGAAACAATAGAACTGGAACTAATCCTGGCAGACCTCGAACAAGTTGAAAAAAAACTTAATTCTATTGCAAGATTTGTAAAATCTGGAGATAAACTTGCCATACAACAAAAAGAAATATTAGAAAAAGTTAAAAGTGCTCTTGATAACTCACAACCGGCAACTACAGTTAAACTTTCAGATGATGAAAAAAGTTTAATTAAGGAGTTATCTTTATTAACCTTAAAGCCCGTATTATTTGCGGGAAACTTAAATGAATCCGAAATTTCAAAGCCAGAAAATTCCAGGCATTTTAAAACTCTTCAAGAATTGGCTTTAAAAAGAAACACCATTGCCATCCCTATTTGTGGAAAAATTGAAGAAGAAATTTGCCAGTTAGAACCAAAAGAAGAATTGGAGTTTTTAGCTGAATTTGGATTAACGGAACCAGGACTAAACAGAGTTATTCGTGAAGCATATAAGCTACTTGGTTACATCACTTTCTTTACTGCAGGTGTTCAAGAAGTTCGAGCATGGAATGTAATTAAAGGCAGTAATGCACAGGAAGCAGCCGGGAAAATACATACCGATATTTCACGTGGCTTTATTCGAGCCGAAGTCACTGCCTACGACGATTTAATTCAATATGGCGGACTCAAAGAAGCTCAAAATTCAGGAAAAATGCGTCTTGAAGGTAAAGAATATATTGTAAATGACGGCGATATTATGTATTTTCGATTTAATGTATAAAAAATTATTAAATTTTCTTATTTTATATTTCGTTATCATCATCTGAAATATGATACGTGAAAAGCCCTTTCATAACACCTGGAAATTCTTTTGTAAATGCTTCAATAACTGTTTTGGTAAGATAAATTCTAGCCTCAGTATTTACTGGAAAGAAAATATCTATATAATCTCCTTTTGCGGTTTTATTGGTAGGCATACCTACAAAAACACCTTTAGCACCATTTACAATTCTTAAATTTTTCACTACATAACTTTCACCAAGTGTAATGTGCGCATAGCCAAGCGTATTTTTGCCATCACATTTTAAGTAAACTTGAATTTTAGTTATCAACACCATGATTTACTTCTCCTGCCTTAAAAATCAAGTCAAATTTGAGAATTTTATTGTTTTGGGTGAGTGTATTTTTAAAAGAATTTTTATCGATATAATAAAAGATTCATATTCATTAATTCACCAACAAACAAATTAAACAGGTAACTTCTTGAATTTCCTTCTTAGTTTAATCGTACATAATCTAAAGGCAAATTCTTACGGATAAGTAATAATCGATAGGTAAAACATTACAAAATATTGATACAAAACTTTATTAACTTCATTAAAAAATAATTTTAATCAATATCTTGTTTATAGCATACTAAATATTTATAGAATTTGCCACGTAAACCACTTTTATCAAATGTTCAATCTTTAATTTGAACATCTTTTAATATAAGTTGTCCGGTAATGTCAAAATCGATAATTGTCCAGAAATTCTAATTCATTCATGGAGTTGACATGCCTGACGCGCAAAAATTTAAGAGTATTTTAAATAAAAATAAAAAAGAAATAACCAATAGTGAACTAGCCTATTGTGCCAATAAACTAAGAACAGATATCGTAAAAATGGTTTATCTTGCGGCATCGGGTCACCCCGGCGGTGCTCTTGGTTTAGCCGATATATTTGCGGCCTTATACTTAAAGGTATTAAATTTAAATCTGGAAAAACCAGAGATAAGTGATCGATTTTTACTGAGTAATGGTCATGTTTGCGCCATTCAGTACGCTTCTATGTCAATGGTAGGAATGTTTCCCGAAGATGAATTGTGGACATTTCGAAAACTCGGATCACGGCTTCAAGGGCACCCATCGACACATTATTTACCTCAATTATACAATTCAAGCGGTTCGCTTGGTCAGGGGCTGGCGCAGGCCTGCGGCGCCGGACTTGGCATGCGTTTACAAAATTTTTCAGGTCATCTTTATATTGGAATTTCTGATGGAGAGTGTCAGGAAGGTATGACATGGGAAGCAGCAATGAGTATAGCTCATTATAAAATGGATCATGTTACAGCTTTTGTAGATTACAATCATATCCAGATAGATGGCAGAGTCGAAGATGTAATGAATTTGGGAAATCTTGCTGATAAATTTTCTTCTTTTGGTTGGTTAACTCGTAGCGCCAGCGGACATGACTTTGATCAGATTTTATCAGCATTTGAATGGGCAAAAGTTAAAGAAGGCAAACCTAAAATTATTTTATTTGAAAACACGCTTGGAAAAAATGTTAGTTTTATGGAAAATCAACCCAAATGGCATGGTTCTCCACCAGACAAAGAACAGTACGAAACTGCTATGAAAGAGTTGGAGAACTTATTTTAAATTTTTCTTTACGAACTGATATACAATTGATAAATTAATTTTGTCAGGAGTGCTGTGGATCCCGTGACCACAGATATATTCGAACCAAGTAAATATTCCGGGAATCAAATATTTCGTTATGGCAAAAGTAAAGGTACCCCTTGAAGAGTAGCTATTACGGTGCTGACTCCCACCTGAGCATTTTTGTTCGGAATGTTTCTTCTGGAACGGATTTACGGCGCCTGACAATCTTATAAAAGTTTACCAAGATGCTTATATATTAAAAGCCATCCGCCTAAAACCATTGATGTCATGACAACATTGGAAATATAAACTACGTCGCCATGCAGAAGTTTTACAATAAATTCTGATGATCCTTTTGTTAAAAAAACATGACTGACAAATATTGCCAGACCAATAAGGGCGATTATTGCATTTCTTTTATGGTTTCTTTTTTTAGGTGTTTTTTCTAAATTTTCTGTCATGAATAATACTGTAAAATCAATTGAGTTTGTCAAGCCTGATTTAGTAGATTAATCATCTGTTCTAATATTATAATGTTCTCATGTTTATTGATCTCATTAATATAAATTTCAAGTTCATCTAAACTTTCTACTTCTGAATATATCATTAAATGATTATTTTCTAAATTAGAATCTGTTTTTATTTTAATTTTACTTGAAAGACTTGTTTTCAGAAAATCTAATTTGTTTCTCAAAGAAGTAATTTCAGGAAAACGTGCAACATACATTATATTCCTAAATTCCTCAGCAATATTTATTTGAGAATTCTTGTTAACTCGATTACATACCTCTTCATACTTTTGTATGACTGCATTTTTTGTATCTTTACTTAAATCGATCCAGTTGGTAATGATTTCTTTAACAACATTTCCGTTTAGTTCTTTTAAAACCAAAAATTTAACAATACCCTGCCATAACTCGTCTTGGTTTTCGTTAAATATTCGTAACAATTTAACCGGAACATGTTTATCAATAAATAACTGTTTATTATAACCACTTAAACCTCCTATAAAAGTTACATCATTAAATCTAGACATCGAATAGCCATAGGATTGTAATAATGAAAACAGAAGCTGCGGTTTTTTTTGTATTATTCCGGAATTTGAAATTCTATTTACATAAACACAAAAAGAATACACATCATAAATTCCATATAAGCTGAATATTTCAAGCCATAAAGCTGGTGTTGGCCATTCATCTAAAATTACACAATGAGCGCTGGATAATTTTATAGGATGAAGTGCATAAATAACATTTAATTCATCTACTTTTAAATAAATCTCAGCTGCAAATGTAGAATAAACTCCATCTATACGAAGTTCATGATTGATTATAGTATCTTTATCAGTATCCATTATCTATTATAAAAAAATAATACCTTATAATTTGTAAAGTACTTATCAATTATATATAATACTTTTTAATATAATTTATAATTCAATGTTTTCGTATAACTATTATTTTGTCTGATGATTAAATATTTGTTAATATTAAAAATTTAAGTATATTATAACAATGGAAATTAAAATAGATAATAAACAATATGAAAAATTGCTGAAACTCATTTATATGGGTATGTGGGTTGTGGAAGCATACGATCAGGGCAATGATAATTATTTTACTGAAGTAGAACAAATGATTTACTCTAAATCATCAGAAATTGCAAACCAAAATTTAATTGAGTTTGATGAAGCATCCAATAAATATTTTCCAGCACTAAATTTTGATAAAGATGACATTATTATCAAATACATTGATGGTTATGAAGAAAATATTTTTTGGGATGAATTGATTGACCGCTTAACTAAACGTGACATGATTAAAAAACACACTTTAGATGGAATTCAAAAAATGACACAAGCACAGGTGTTTGAATATGAAAATGAATTTATTGAAAAATACGAAAAAGAATTTCAAGAAAAAGGTATCGAGAATCTCGGAATAATATAACTAAAAATCTATTCTAGACAATGTATCTATTAAATATATATTGATTAATATAAAATTTAAATTAATTACGAATCAATTGGAGGAATATTGAATATGAAAAAAATTACATCGATTTTCTTAATCTCTGGATTATCTTTATTAGGATCTAATTGCGGACCTTCTAAACAAACTTTAGAACTAATGAAATCTGCAAAAGAGGTTATCGGAATTGTTCCAGATAAAATGCCAGGTGCTGAAAATGATACAGCAGAGAAAATAGCTCTAGGTAAAAAACTTTATTTTGAAAATGCATTATCAAAAGATAATTCTATTTCATGCAATAGTTGTCATAATCTGGAAAATAAAGGTAATGGAACTGATAATAAACAATTTTCAGACGGTGTTAACGGAAAAAAAGGCGGTAGAAATGCTCCGACATCTTTAAATGCCGGCTTTCACATTGCACAGTTCTGGGATGGTCGAGCTCCTAATTTAATGGAGCAGGCAAAAGGACCAATTTTAAATCCTGTAGAAATGGCAATGCCAGATGCAAAAGCTGTTATTCATAAAATAAAGGGAATTTCAGAATATGCTGAATTATTTAAGAAAGCTTTTCCAAATAATAAAGATCCTGTAACTTATGATAATCTTGCATCTGCTATTGCTTCATTTGAACGAACGTTAATTACTCATGATCGTTTTGACAAATTTCTTGCTGGTGATGTTAAATCGTTAAATAAAGCTGAAGTTGCCGGTTTAAAAACATTTATGGATACTGGATGTATAACCTGCCATAACGGCCCGCTTCTTGGCGGAAATAGTTATAGAAAACTTGGCCTTGTAAATGAATACGATACTACAGATAAAGGTAGATATGAAATAACCAAAAACAAAGATGATATTCATTTCTTTAAGGTACCTTCATTAAGAAATGTTGCAAAGACTTTTCCATATTTTCATGATGGTTCAATAACCAGCTTAAACGAAGCAGTGAAAAAAATGGCATGGCATCAGCTGGGCAAGCAACTTTCTGATGATGAAATCAATAGCATAGTTACTTTTTTAAAAACTTTATCTGAAAACTAAAATTACACTTAAAGAACTATGAAAATACGGGACTGTCTAAAAAGTCTCACAGCAAAGGCGCCAAGGGCGCAAAGTAAAGAAATAAAGGGATTTTTCTTATCATTTTCTTTAATTCTTTTGCGTTCTTTGCGTCTTCGCGGTTCAAATTTTGACTTAATAGACAACCCCATCGAAATAAAAAACAATCGTTGAACATTTATATGATAATGGGAATAATTTTTGACCTGGATGGAACATTGTTAAATACAATTGCCGATATTGCACGTGTTACTAATTATGCTCTAGTTAAAAATGGATTTCCTCCTCATGATGTAAACAGTTACGCTTCCATGGTTGGCCATGGATTGAAAGATCTAGTTACACAAGCATTACCAGAAAATACATCCCAAATTGCAAATCAAAACGTATATGACACTTTGATTCAAGAATATATGAAAAATCCAGTTCAAGATTCGATCCTATACCCTGGTATTACAGATTTGCTTGAAAATCTTGCTATAAAGAAAATTCCAATGGCAGTTTTATCGAATAAACTTCATGAAATAACGGAAAAAATTGTGGTAAATATTTTTAAAGATTGGGGGTTTGTCTCGGTCTTTGGAGCTAGAAATGGAATACCTAAAAAACCAAGTCCTGTAACAGCTATAGCAATAAGTAAAACGATGTCCATTCAACCTGAAAATATTTTATTTGTCGGTGATAGTGAAGCAGATATAATCACAGCAAAAGCATGCGGCATGCGCCCAATTGGAGTTTCTTGGGGATATCGAAGCATTGAACAATTGCGAAAATCTGGAGCTGAAGATATTGTAAATACTCCATTAGAACTATTAAACTATTTATAATTTTGTTCGATCCAGTTTGAATTTTCATCAACTCTAAATATCTGAATTTTGGCGGATCCCTTTTTTAAGTAAATAAATTCTTCCAGTGCTGAAATGTCTGTTGCAGTAATAAATGCCTGACCTGCGTCTTGCAAAAAATCAATAAATTTTTTTCTTCTATCTAAATCAAGTTCATTTAATACATCATCAATCAGTAAAACAGGTTTTTCAATAGTTCGTACTTTGGTATATTCATATTGTGCCATTTTTAAAGCAAGTACAGCAGTTCTTTTTTGACCTTGTGAACCAACAATAGAAATGTCATTTTCACTCATATTTTTATTTTTATCATTACAAATTTGAATTCTATCACGATGAATACCACGGGTGGTCTGCTTATAACGAATATCATTTAGACGTGCTTCATGAATTGAATCTTGATACACCTTCATTTCATGACCATTATTTATGGAAGGTACATATTTTATTTGCCAAAAGTCTCTGTCATTGCTGATCGAATGTATATAATTACTAAAAATAATTTGAAATTCTTCAATAAATGTTTTACGATAATTTTGTATTTTCAAGCCATATTTAATTAGTTCTATATTTAATGCAGTTATATATTTTTCATCAAACTTATTACCAGATTTATGAAAATATGCAGACCTGAATTTTAACAGTTTCTTATATTGTTGAAGACTTTGTAGATAATCTGTATGTAGAGAAGATAAAACAATATCGATAAATCTACGACGCTCTTCTGGTCCTGAATCAAGTATATTGATATCTCCAGGCGCAAAAACAACTGTTTGAATTTTACCGATAAATTCTGATATCTTATTTATAGCTTCTCCGTCAAATCGCATTCGTCGTTCAACTTTTTTATCATCACTTCGATTACCAAAACCCATACTGATTTTATGTAAACCGCTTTTATTTGAATAACCTAATTCGACCATGTACTGAGAAGACCCATGATGGATTAATTCCTTATCATGTACTCCTCTAAAAGATTTAAGATTACTTAGAATAGCAATGGCTTCAATTATAGATGTTTTACCAATTCCATTTGAACCAACAAAAATAACAAGATCACCATCTATATTAAATTTTTTACTTTTATAAATACGAAAGTTCTCAAGACGGATATTTTGAATCGATAAAGAATGCGGGTTATCCCCAAATTGCATATTAAATTTTCATCGGCATGACCAAAGCGACGAATTTATCATCATCAAGATCTGCAAAGACAATAGGTTTTGTAGGATCGTTAAATTGTAGCTTTATCTTATTGCACTGAATGGATCTTAAAATATCTTGAAAATAATTTGCATTAAAACCAATTTCAAGATTATCAGTTGTAGATTTTACAGGTAATTCAAGTTCTGCTTCTCCCATTTCTGGAGTATTGGCAGTCAAGAAAGTTCCTTCTTTACCCATACTCATTTTAACTTGAAAAGAAGGTTGTTCAGTCATCACCATAACCTGTTTAATTGAATCAAGCAATACACTTCGTTCAATTTCCATAGAAATTAAAAATTCAACCGGAATAACTTTTTTATAATCGGGAAATTTACCTTCGAGTAATCGACTTGATAATTCAGCATTACCAACTTTAAAGAAAATATCTCTTTGTTCAACACCAATATAAACAAATTCATCAAGCTCCATGATTTTTTGAAGCTCACGAATTGCTTTTGCATGTACAACGATATCACCTTCTGCACCACCTAAATTAATAACCGACGGTAATTCTCTAGTAATTGCAGAAAGCCTTCTTCCATCGGTCCCAATGAGAGTTAATTTATTACCTTCGATGTGAAAGCAAATACCATTATAAATATAACGATTATCCTCATGAGAAATTGAATGAAACGTTCGTGCGATCATTTCTCCGAGTAATTCACTTGGTATTTGAAACATCTTCTCATTTGAAATTTCATTTATTTCAGGAAAATGTGATCGATCAGAACCTGTCATTTTAAAACGTGCAGCCCTGCCCCCAACACCATCAACCTTGACACGATATGATTTTTCTTCATCTTTTGACGAATCTTCATTAATTTCAGCATCAAATAAAACGGTATCAGCGTTAATTTGTTTTGCAATTTCATATAATTTTTTCGCTTTTATGATCAATTCACCTGAAACAGTTTCTTCTGCATCTAATGTAATTCTTACAGTACTTTCCATATCAGATGCAGTAATTCGTAATTTTTTACTTTGAGAAACACTCAATAGAACATTTGACAATAAGGTCTGTGTATCACGACCTGGTACGATAGCATCTATTTGATTCATAGCTTTTTCAAGCTCTATTTTATTAACAGAAAATTTCATATTATTGTTTAGGTAATCAACGACCACCTTACAAGTTAAAGATAATGCTTAAAGCAAAAAAATATTTTCTATCTTGCATTATGTTAATTTTAACAATAAGATTCAATTCACTTCCAATCATCTTGACGTGTCATTTAGATTATAAAGTATGAGATAATGTGTGGAATTGTCGGCTATATCGGACCTAAATCTTTGGACTCATTTTTAATTGTCGGTTTAAAAAAACTTGAATATCGCGGATATGATTCCGCAGGCATAGCAATTATCGATAAAAATGAGCTTGTTGTTAGAAAAAGCACAGGGAAAATTGTTGACCTGGAAAAACTCATAGAAAATGATAAATTTGACGGTCATGTAGGTATTGGCCATACCCGATGGGCTACGCATGGAGCGCCTACTAAAATAAATGCCCACCCGCATACTAATCAAGCACAGACAATTGCTGTAGTGCACAACGGAATTATTGAAAATTACACAAACTTGAAAAAAGACCTGATCAATGAAGGTTATATTTTTATAAGTGATACTGATACTGAAATCATTGCACATTTAATTGAAAAATATTTAAAAACTGAAAAAAACTTTGAAAATGCTTTTTATCAAACAATATTATTGTTAGAAGGTAAATTTGCCATTGCTGCTGTCTCTGAATTTGAACCAGAAAAAATATTTTTTGTTAAAGACGGAGCACCTTTAATTATAGCTCGAAACACAACAGTAAAGGAATCTTTTCTTGCTTCAGACCTTCCTGCTCTGGTGCCTATTGCCAAGGAATCCTGTTATCTTGAAAATAAACAGTGGGGTTATATGAATAATACTGATTTTAAGCTATATAACTGGAATCATGAACCGGTTAAATTACAATTTATTCTTATTGACTTAAAAATTGAGCAATTTGAAAAGGGAAAATATGAACACTTTATGCTAAAAGAAATTCACGAACAACCTTCAATGATTCGTAGGATTTTAGCTAATCGAATTAAAGATGGAATTATCAGTTTTAATGAATTTAAAGTGGGTGATGAGAAACTAAAAAAAATTGGCAGAATTCTCATTCAAGCAAGTGGAACGTCACTTATTGCCGGAAAATTAGGCAAAATGTATCTTGAAAATAACAGTCGAATTTATACCGAAGCAGATTTTTCTTCTGAATTTAGGTATCGTAACCCTTTAGTTGAAGGAGATACCATGGTTGTCGGTATTAGCCAATCCGGTGAAACGGCCGATACAATAGCTGGAATTCATGAGGCTAAGTCAAAATTTTTACGAGTTATTTCTTTTGTTAACAACGTAAATTCTTCAATGGCTAGAGAGTCTGATGGAATAATAGATCTATTAGCTGGTCCTGAAATTGGAGTTGCTTCAACAAAGGCATATACTGCACAATTGGTAAATTTATTTTTATTTTCTTTATATTTAGGAAGATTAAACGGAAACTTAAGTGAAACAGAGTTAGAACGAAATTTAAAAGAATTAATGACAATTCCTGAAAAAATAGAAAAAATTTTAAATAATATTGATCCAATAATCAAAATTGCAGAGTTTTTAAAAGATCAAAAAGATACAATTTTTCTGGGTCGAACGTTTAATTATCCAACAAGCCTTGAAGGATCGCTTAAACTAAAAGAAATATCTTATATCCATGCATCAGCATATGCTGCAGGTGAATTTAAACATGGACCAATTGCTCTTGTATCAGAAAATTTACCGGTTATTCTTACGGTTCCAAACAGCGAAATTCGTCCCAAGATACTGTCTAATTTAATGGAAGTAAAGGCCAGGCTAGGTAAAATCATTACTATCGTTACAGAGGGCGATCAGGAAATCATTGATCTTTCCGATTATCACATTACAATTCCAGATATTGAAGAATCTCTTTCCCCTTTACTTGCAATAATTCCTTTACAACTATTAGCTTATTATACTGCATTATTTAAAGGATGTAATGTAGATAAGCCAAGAAATCTTGCTAAATCGGTGACAGTTGAATAAAAAAGTGTAAATGATAAATTCTTTCAATAACCTGAGTTTACAGCAAAAGGAAGATTTAATTCAACCACTATTGGAAAATATCGCAAATAATAACAAAAAAGATATAGCATTTTTTTTTGAACTTTTTTCAGATGATATTTATAATTTTCCAATTAAATATTTTAGTTTTAATGAAGATGATGCCGGAGATTTTTATCTGTATGCATATGAACATCTTAAAAATGGGAAAAAAATTGCCAGTTTCAAGTATAAATCCAAATTTACTACATGGTTTTTTTCAGTTTTGCGAAACCTTGTAATTGACTATCTGAGAAAAAATAAAAATAAATTAAGTTTTTTACCATTTAACAAACTTGATTCAAATGGTAATGCTATTGATTTAGTAGATAATATTCCAGACAACGTTGAGCAAGAAAATTTAAATTATGATGAAGATATTTTAAACAAATTCATAATTAAATTAAATACAATGAAAACATATAACCGTGTATTATTTAAACTTGCATTTATTCACTACATTGATTTAAATGAAGACGAGATTGATTGGTT
>Ga0224495_10001741_pt1 | contig 15001 bp, 10 predicted proteins | sample SF_Jul11_sed_USG_FD_168128 | JGI IMG/M metagenome (GOLD analysis project Ga0224495, IMG submission 168128) | Sediment microbial communities from San Francisco Bay, California, United States - SF_Jul11_sed_USGS_4_1 | ecosystem: Environmental > Aquatic > Marine > Sediment | place: USA: California... | reverse complement strand
AAAGACAATGAATTTTATCTGCGCATGAGAAAACAGTTGCGCAGCAATAATTACTGGCAGGGAGAGATCTGGAACCGTCGTAAAAATGGTGAAATCTATCCCGAGTGGATGACTGTTACGGCCGTTGTTGGCACGGATGGGGAAATCAAGAATTATGTATGTGCGTTTTCCGATATCACCGAGCGCAAGCAAATTGAGGAGTCTTTACATCAGCTTAATGAGCAGCTTGAAAATAAGGTGGTGATGCGCACTGCTGATCTTGAACAGAGCCGCCTCGAAGCAGAGCGCGCCAACCGGGCCAAATCGGAATTTCTTGCCAACATGAGCCATGAGATACGCACTCCGATGAATGGAGTGTTAGGCATGACCGAGGTTTTGCAGCAAAGCAATCTCCTTCCGTCACAGATGGAGATGGTCAATATCATCCACGATTCAGCATTTTCACTACTGGGGATCATTAACGACATTCTCGATTTCTCCAAAATCGAGGCGGGTAAACTGCGCGTCGAAAATGAACCGATGTCTGTTGCTGGGGTGGTTGAGGAAGTTTGCAGAACTCTGGGTCCTTTGGCTGCCAAGAAGGGAGTGGAGCTGACGCTATACACCGATCCTTGCATTCCGGTAGTGGTGCTGGGGGATGCCGGACGATTGCGCCAAATACTGATCAATTTGACTAACAATGCCATCAAGTTTTCCGGAGAAATGCAGCGTAAGGGCCGAGTGTCGGTGCGCGCACTGATGATAGCCATAGAAGGAAATCAGGTCGAACTGGAATTCCGGATACTCGATAATGGCATCGGTATGGATGCGCCCACACAGTCTAAATTGTTCGTGTCCTTTACTCAGGCTGATTCAGGAACTACACGGAATTTTGGAGGTACCGGCCTGGGATTGGCCATATCGCGTCAATTGGTGAGCATGATGGGCGGAAAAATCACTGTGCAAAGCGAGCTTGATAGGGGTTCATTGTTCTGCGCGAGCCTGCCATTTATACAGCACCTGGAACAATCTGAAATGGAGCAGGTGCCATCTCAGCTCACTGGGCTTTCGTGTTTGGTGCAGGGGAGTGACGGTGAATTGGCTGGTGATCTGGTTGCCTACCTTAAACATGGCGGAGCAGGAGCGGCATTCGCATTGGATATGGAGGCTGGCCTGGAATGGATTAAGATGCACGAGGGAGGACTTTGCGTAATCGTCGTCGATACGACGGAGGGCGGCATGCGCGTGAAGGAGTTGCGCTCAGCAGCACATGCTAAGCCAGGATTGGATGCGCGCTTTGTCCTGATCGGGCATGACGCACGAAATAATGCCATGCTGATTACCCCAGGCAGGGTCGAGCTGAACGCGCATGCCATGTTTCGTCAGGAATTCCTCAATGCCGTGGCAGTTGCAGCAGGGCGAATGCAGGAATCTGAGCTGGAAGATAGCAGCGGACATAGCAAGGCAAAGCGTTTGCTGAAAAATGTAGCAGAGCCACCGAAAAACAGCCTGATCCTGGTTGCGGAAGATAATGAAATAAACCAGAAAGTCATAATGCAACAGCTCAAGCGGCTTGGGTATACTGCCGACATTGCCTGTAATGGTCGTGAGGCACTCAGCCTTTGGCGGGAAGGAAATTACAATATTCTTTTCACCGACCTTCATATGCCCGAGATGGATGGGTACGAATTGACTACTGCGATACGGGCTGGAGAGAATGAGCAAAGCAATATACCCATCATCGCTTTCACCGCCAATGTGATTAAGGGCGAGGAGGAACGCTGCCTTGCGATGGGCATGGACGATTATCTGGGTAAGCCGGTGCAGATGGCAAAACTGAAAACGGTTCTGGAAAAATGGTTGTCCGGTAGAGTCAAACAATGCCAAAATGATAACACCAGCTTGGTCGCAAGGAACGCATATTCAGGGCCGGTGGATGTGAGCGTACTCAAGGCGCTGGTAGGTGATGATGCCGGAGTAATTCGAGAGTTTCTGGCGGATTTTCACCACAGTGCAGTTGGGATAGCGGCAGCGCTGCATGCCGCCAGTGAGGCGGGGCAGTGCGCCGAAGCTGTTGCGCTGGCGCATAAACTCAAATCCTCGGCGCGTTCTGTAGGTGCGCTGAATTTGGGTGAGTTGTGTGTTGAAATGGAGCATGCAGGTCGCGCTGCTGATGCTAGAGCCATGGCGGAAACCTTGATAAAATTTGAGCTGGAATTCGCACGGGTCAGGCAATATCTGGAGGATTACTGACATATCCTGATATCGATCGGTTTTCATATGCCATAAATACAGGGCACTTCTAATAACACAAAGCTGTGATAAAACAGCTAGCCAACCCCTTGGGTCGCAAAAGAATGGCAACCCAAGGGGTTGGCTATAAGCAAGAAGGCACTAGCAATAAAATTTGACGAAATTAGGATTTCTGAAGTGATTCACAGCAATGAATATCATTAATGAGTGCGAAGTAACCAATCTAGGGGCTGGCTCATGAGCGGCAGATTTATCAACAAGATCCTTGTGCTGGATGATGACGCATTCGTGCTCAAGATGACCTCCCGTATTCTGGAAGGCTTGGGGTGCACTTCCGTAACCACTTGCGTCAGTGGGGTTGCCGCGCTGGAACTGCTGGCTATTCCTGACAGGTGCCCTGAGTTGATATTGCTGGATTTGAATATGCCCGGTATGGACGGCGTTGAGTTTGTACGGCACCTTGTTGATCATCGATATACAGGAAGTTTAATCCTTATGAGCGGTGAATCTGAGTCATTGTTGCAAGCCAGCGAGAAACTGGTTCGAGCGCATAACATTTCGGTGCTCGGCCGTATTAGCAAACCCGCTACTCCTGAAGTGCTTGATGAGATGCTAAAGAAGTTCGCCCTGACCTATCGGAACAGTTTGCATTCCGGGAACAATGCCCAGCGCGAGGAAGAGCTGCGCGCTGCCATTGCCAATGGCGAGCTGATAAATTATTACCAGCCCAAGGTGTCCGTATCCAGTGGCAAGGTGGAAGGTGTGGAGGCACTCCTGCGTTGGCGCAGCCCGCAGGATGGCATGGTGCAACCCTATGAGTTTCTCGGCATGGCCGAATCGTCAGGCTTGATCCACGATTTGACCCGGACGATATTAAGCAATGCGTTTACTCAGTCCAAAGCGTGGTTGGATGAGGGGCTGTCCTTGCGGATGGCGGTCAACGTGTCTGTGTTTAATCTGAGGTCTCTGGATTTTGCCGACTCTGTCAGCGTACTTGCTGCGGATGCAGGCGTACCACCGCAAAACGTGGAACTGGAGGTAGCCGAAAGCTGGCTGCCGATGCATGACATGCGAGCAACGCTGGAAACGCTGACGCGGCTGCACATGAAGCGTTTCCGGCTTACTATAGACGAGTTTGGCACCGGGTATTTGACCATAAATCAATTGCGCGGTTTGCCTTTCGACGAAATCAAGATAGACAGAGACTTTGTGAATCGTATTTGGATTGATGCCAAGGCGAGGGCGAGGTATGAAGCTCATCTGGCAGTGGCAAAACAATTGAATCTAAAAATATGCGCTGTAGGCGTTGAAAATATTGATGACTGGCATATATTGAGCCAGACCGGGTGTGACTATGCACAAGGGAGCTTCATTGCCAAGCCCATGCCTGCCGGGGAATTGGCCGGATGGATGAAGGCTTGGCAATTGCGGCTGTAACATAAAGAGTCCGTTTGTCGAGCAATATCGCAGCGGGATACCGCTCTCTGTGGTTCCTAAACCGCGCCGTGATGGGTTTCGACTTCAATCCCGATCTCCTTGAGCAAAGGTGTGGGCAATATGCCCCCTGCACAAACGATCACCGCGTCGTTGGGCAGCTCGATGGCTTTGCCTTTTTGAGCTAACAGGACGGTTGCTGACTTGATTTCGCTGACGGTTGATTCGAGCAGCAGATTCAGCCGCCCTGACTTGTTTGCATTATCGGTGAGTTCTCGGTTCTTGGGTTTCACGCGGCTGAAGGCGCTGCTGCGGTAGCTGAGTGTGACAGTCGTGCCAGGCTCTCCAGAAAGCGCCACTGCCGCTTCCAGTGCCGCGTCTCCGCCTCCTACTACTAACACATGCTTGCCGCGATACTGCTCAGGATCGAGCAAACGATACACCACCTTTTCCAGATCCTCGCCAGGCACTTCCAGTTTTCGAGGCGTGCCGCGGCGTCCGATGGCAAGCAGCACGCTGCGAGTGATGTAACTGGCGCGATTGGAAACGACGGTGAAAGTGTCGCCCGTGCGCTCGATTTTTTCCATGCGCTCGCTGAAATTTATCTTGATGTCTGTCTTGGCGACCACATCTTCCCAAAGCTTCATCAACGATTCCTTGCTGATTTCCTTGATATTTATCTTGCCGATAATGGGAAGTTTCATGGGTGCAGTCATGACGATCTTGCCACGAGGGTAGTGCAGCGTGGTGCCGCCGAAAGTGTCTTCCTGTTCAATGGTGACATAACGCAAGCCATGATGCTTGGCAGCCAGAGTCGAGGAAATGCCGGCAGGGCCGGCGCCGATGATGACTACATCATGCGGTGTTTTGGCGCGACCGAGTTTCGAAATGGATTCCATTGCTTGGCGTCCCTGTTCCACAGCTTTCCTGATTAAACCCATTCCACCCAATTCTCCAGCTATGAAAATACCGGGCACATTGGTTTCGAAATTGGGCTTGAGTTGAGGGATGTCCACCCCGCGAGTTTCCGTGCCGAATACCAGCTTGATCGCATTGACCGGACAGGAGGTGGCGCAGGCCCCATGGCCTATGCAGTGTGCCGGGCTGATCAGCATGCCCTTGCCGTCGATGATGCCGATCGCCTGTTCGGGGCAGGCTTTGTAGCAACCGCCCGAACCGATGCACAGGTTTGGGTCGAATACCGGGTGCAGGGTGGCGGGTTCCGTCAGCCCGGATTCGACCGATTCGCTCCAGGCTTCAGAGTGGGCTTTGTTGCGAATGAAATGCCGGCGCAGGTAGAAAAACATGACCACCAACAGGGGGGCCACGTACAGCACATAAACGCTTATCTGATCGCTCATAGGATTATCCGGATAACATCAAGGTAATAGTGGTGTACAAAAGTAAGGAGTTGATTGCATCGGTTTCAACGCATGGTAGCATTGTATTTGGCACAGCAGAATATGCCAGAAAATTGCGAAGCAACAGGGTGAATGAAAATGTCTCAGGAATCAAAGAACGGTAGAAACGATACGGCTGGAATCATTTCGCAAGCGCGGCCTGCTAGTGGCGCTGTTGAACGCCGAACCAAGCAGCATCCGGTTGAGGTTGCGGTATTTGGTGGTTCGCGTTCTACCGACAAGCGTGCCGGCGTAGTTCACGGGGTCGGCGTCGGTGCGAAGATCGCTTGGTTTGCCTTTTTTGTTCTGGCAGTTGCTGCATTCCCTGTCTATATGGGATGGGCTATTAAACCCGGCGAAGGTGTAGGTTATTACCTGGGTCTGGTTGGCGGCGTGATGATGTTGCTGATGCTTCTTTATCCGTTACGCAAGCATGCGGCATGGGCGCGCAACTGGGGGGCGTTGCGCTACTGGTTCATGCTGCACATGTTATTCGGGATCGCCGGGCCCACGATGGTTCTGTTTCATTCGACCTTCCATGTAAAGTCGCTGAATGCCGGTGTCGCGCTTTACTCGATGCTACTGGTGGCGGGCAGCGGCGTCATAGGGCGCTTTATCTACCAGCGCATTCATCATGGGTTATATGGCCGCAAGTCGAATATGGAGGAATTGCAGCAGGCCGTGGATACCAACCAGGAAAAAGTGAACATGGTTATGCTGGAAGCACCTGCTATCAGCGAAAAGCTGAAACGCTTTCGCGAATCAGCCATTACGAAAAAAGGCATTTTCCCCTTTCGCGTATTGAAGTTCATGACCATGGGATGGCGCAGCCGCAGACTGGCTCGACGTTGTCGCAAGGAGTTGAAGCAGGCAGTGGGTGAACTGGCCAAGACTCATGGTTGGGACAAGGCTCAGCAGAACCACCATCTTGAGGAGGTTGTGTCACAGGTGAAACTCTATCTAGCTGCTGTGTTGGAGGCCGCCCAGTTTTCATCCTATGAGCGCCTGTTTCGTTTGTGGCATATTTTGCACACACCATTTGTCTGGCTGCTGGGTATAAGCGGCATCGTCCATGTCATCGCTGTGAATATGTATTGATTGTTGCCGGATGCTGCGTCTTGTCTTTTTGATCCTGTTTTTGTCTAGTTCTTGTGCTGCGTGGGCGGAGGGTGAGTTATTGCTGATGCCCGGCGAGGTGATCGTGGGGCACGCCAAGCTCGAAGCCAACTGCAAGGAATGCCACGTCCGTTTCAACAAGGATGCGCAATCCAAATTATGCATGGACTGCCACAAGGAGGTGGGCGCGGATGTCCTGGATCACAAGGGATACCATGGCAAGCTCAGCGAAGAGAAATGCCGTGTCTGCCACACTGATCACAAGGGGCGTGAGGCCAAGATCGTGGTGTTGGATATCAATAAATTCGACCATGGCAAGACCGATTTCCTTTTGAAGGGAGCGCACCAGAAAAAAGAAAAAGTTAAGTGCAAAGATTGCCACGATTCGAAAAAGAAATACCGCGAGGCGCCTACTACGTGCAACGGGTGCCATCTCAAGGATGACAAACACAAGGGTAGCCTAGGCACTGATTGCGCCAATTGCCACATCGAAAGCAATTGGAAGAAAGCCAAATTCGATCACAGCAAAACCAAATTCGAATACAAGGGCAAGCATGTCGATGTGCCATGCAAAAAATGTCATGATCAGCACCCGGCCAACTACAAAAATGCGCCTTTGGATTGCGCTTCCTGCCATCGCAAGGACGACAAGCACAAAGGGAAATACGGCAAGAAATGCGAGACTTGCCACGTGGATCGTTCCTGGAAGTCAATCGAGTTTGATCACGACGGGGAAACAAAATTCAAGTTGCTGGGCAAGCATGAACAGGTCAAATGCCTTTCCTGCCACAAAGAACCGTTGTACAGCAAGGTGAAGACGCCGACCGAGTGTGTTGCGTGCCACAGGAAAAAAGATGTTCACAAAGGAAAGCTGGGCAAGCAATGCGAATCCTGCCATAACGAAAATAACTGGAAAAAGATCCAGCTTGATCATGGTCGCACGCGATTTCCTTTGCTGGGTTTGCACTTAAAAGTAGAGTGCAAAAAATGCCACCAGACCAAGCTGTACCGCGATACGCCGTCAGGTTGTTATTCCTGCCATAAAAAAGACGACATTCACAAGCTCCGGCTAGGCAGGAAATGCGACTCATGCCATAACGCACGCTCATGGATAGCCTGGGACTTCGACCACGACACTCGTACCAATTTTAAACTTGATGGCGCGCACATGAAGCTGGATTGTTATGCCTGCCATATCAATCAGGTAAAGGACCGCATCGTTGCTCCTCTCTCATGCATCGGTTGCCATGACAATGAGGACGTGCATCAGGGCGAGTTCGGGCAGCAATGCGAACGTTGTCATGTCACCCGCGACTTCAAAACGCTGATCGTGGGAACCAGGCCTAAACGCCGTTAGGCATACGCCGGATAATTTAACCTTTTATCTGCAAAAACGACCTTTCATTACTTTGGAAGGGGACTTTCAGCGCGATTTTTGAGTAGAATTTCCTGCGTGAAAATTGGGCATAAATGTAGGGAATTTCCTGATATGCAACGTGAATGGCATCCAATAATAAAGGATTGATTTTTCTGGTGATGGCGTTTTGATTCCTTCAGGGAGCAACTAATGAATGAATATAATTGTAGATTTGAAATGGCATATATATTTCATGTGTTGAGATCGCCGCTATGGGTCGCGCTGATATTTGTATTGCCGCTGTTGGCTGCATCTCACTATGCTTTGGCGGAAACAACCAAGAATGGCGTCGCGGAGACTATCAAGGCAAAGAGTAGCAAAGCAAAAAGTGGCAATGCGAAGGCTGCCAAAACACAAACGGCTGATAAGAAGTCCGCCAAAGCGAAAACAGGCAGTGCATCCACTGGCAATGTAAAGTTCGAACATAACAATACCGGGTTTATTCTTTCGGGCGCACACGCGCATGTTCGGTGCGAATCCTGCCATATCAAGGGTATGTTCAAGGGTACGCCGCGGGATTGTGCCGGTTGCCACATGCAAGGCAGCCGAATGGGAGCCATGGCAAAACCTGCACGACATGTACCCACCAGCGCACCCTGCGACAGTTGCCATCGCAGTTCGTCATGGACGCCGGCAACGTTCAGTCACGCCGGGATGGGGCCAGGTGCCTGCACGACCTGCCACAATGGCTCAATGGCGATGGGCAAGCCGCGCGGGCACATCATGACCGCCGATTCCTGTGATAAGTGCCATCGCACCACTGCATGGACACCCGCTGGCTACGATCACTCTGGCGTGGTGCCGGGCACCTGCACAACTTGTCACAACGGCACGACTGCAACCGGCAAATCGGGCGGGCATATGACTACCGCCGATTCTTGTGACAGGTGCCACCGTACCGCTGCATGGATTCCAGCGAGTTACAATCACTCCGGTGTAATACCGGGCACCTGTACGACCTGCCACGGGGTAACGGCAACCGGCAAACCAAGCGGACACGTTGCTACCACCGGTTCCTGTGATATGTGCCACCGCACCACGGCATGGACTCCGGCGAGTTTCAATCACTCCGGTGTAATACCGGGCACCTGTACGACCTGTCACGGGGTAACGGCAACCGGCAAACCAAGCGGGCACGTTTCAACTTCCGCATCCTGCGACAGTTGCCATACCACTTCAACTTGGTCGGGCGCTGGTTTCAACCATGTAGGCGTGGTACCGGGTACTTGCGCCAATTGCCACAACGGCACGACGGCGATGGGCAAGACCAGTAACCATGTGCCGACATCCGGAGCGAACACATGGCTGTCTTGCGACAGTTGCCACAAATCGACAACAAGCTTTGCGAATGCCAAGTTGCACGGCTCGGTGGTTGTTGCAAAGGGTACTTGCACGCAATGTCATGAGCGCGGCAATCCCTATGGTTTGCCAGGACGGCCAAGCGACCACACCAGCGTCTCTATGGCGGCACCCAATTCTTGTGACAACAGCGGTTGCCACAATACTTCGGGATTCTAGATGCAACCAGAGACTATCAAATTATTCAAGAAGGCTGTGGAAAGTTGAAGACCGGGTTCGGATTGCCGGCCAGGCGGAATTTCAGCATACTCGATCGTCTGGCCAGTTCGCTCCTGTTTATGGCGATACTGTTTGGCGGATTTGCCATCAGGTCGGCATATGCCCATGTGATCGACCGCATCGAGATCAATCAGGAGGGAGACGAGGCCGAGATTCAGATCCAGCTCGACGTCCATATACAATACTTGCGTGAGGCGTCGTTAGGCAATGGCGAGGTTCATATATTCTTCAAGCAACTGGAAGCAGATCCATCAGGCACACGACAGGTTCCGGAGGCCATTGATTCGCCTCCATCGGACATTACCCCGCATTTTACGGTTAATTTCCCCGGATTCGACGCGTCGCTCATTATCAAGTTTGACGACACGGTGCGTTACCGCGTCCGACCCGGCAAGGATGGGCGCAGCATCAGCGTCTTTGTTCCGGCCATCAAGCCCGAAGGCGATTCAGAAGCGGCCTCGGCAGTACTCGCGCCTAAGGAAGTTGAACGAGAAGCGAAACAGTTGCTGGCGAACGCACGCGATGCGCTTGAGAAAGGCCAGCTAGATGGCGCGATAGAAAAATTTAATCTGCTGCTCAATCTTCCACCCAACAATCAAACCCGTATGGCACAGAGACTGATCGGCGAAGCCCGGGAAAAGAATGGTGAGTTTTCCAAGGCACGCGTGGAGTATCAGTTATATCTGAGGCTCTACCCGGATGCAAAAGACGTGAAGCAGGTGAAGGAAAGGCTGGCACGTCTGCCGGAAAAAACGCAGGCAAAGGCAATGCCCCGGGCCGTTCCCAAGAGGAAACGCGTTGAAGATCAGATGTCAGTCTTTGGCAGCTTTTCCCAGAGCTACTATAAAGGCATGTCGCATATCGAAACTTCAACTGCGACGGGTATAACCGAGACGTTGGACAGTACCGACCAGTCATCGCTGCTCTCTTCATTGGATATCACCGGACGAAAGCGCACCGAGAGTACTGATACTCGTATCGTGGTCCGTGAAGAATATAAAGCCAACCTCCTGCCGGGGGCCAAAAATAGAAACCGTCTGAATGCCTTTTACGTTGAGCAAAGTGCGCGCGATCGCACTTATCTTTATCGCCTGGGAAGGCAGAGAGGCGGGGAGGGTGGCGTATCGGGCCGCTTCGATGGCGCATGGTTGAGTTACAGTCCGAGTTCCATTTGGCGCATCAATGGCGTCCTCGGAACGCCAGCGGAGAGAGTCCCTGCTGGCTTTGACAGAAAAACTTTTACCGGTGTAAGTGTCGATCTTACCCGTCTGCCCGGGCAGTGGAGCGGCAGCACATATTATTTGGAGCAGCGCACCGGAAAGTTCGTAGATCGCCAAGCAATTGGAATGGAAACGCGTTATTTTGATTCCAAGCGCAACTATATGGGATTAATTGACTACGACAGGCGCTTCAAGGCAGTCAACATAGCGATGTTCCAGGGAAACTGGATGAGTGAGGACGGAGGCAATTACACGCTGTTGGCAGATCATCGAAAATCTCCATCCCTGCAAATCACCAACGCGTTGCCAGGCCAGACGACAACATCAGTAACAACGGCGCTGACTCAGCCGGGCGTGACGCTGACAAGCCTGCGTAGCGATGCCAAGACATTGACTCCGACATCCAACCTGTTCATGGTAGGAATGACGCGTCCCTATTCAAAACGTCTGCGCATGGGCGGGGACTTCAGAGTCACCAATATATCGGATACCGGAGCAGTCGGTGCGCAGACAGCGGTACCCGGAACCGGGAATATCTACATGATTACCGCGCAGGCGATAGGCAACGATCTGTTGTTGAGGAACGATCTGGGCGTGGCAAGCGCCAGCTATATCCATGCCCGCTCCTATAAGGGTGAGTCTTTGACTTTCAGCCAGACCGAGACATTCAAGCAAAAATGGCGGATGGATTTTTCGTTGCAACTATATAGCCAGAAGGACGAACTTGGCGTTCGCATGACACGCATCACGCCCAGCCTCAAGGTGGGTTACCGCGTGAACGAATCGGTCAGCCTCGACGTTGAGGGTGGGTTTGAGATCACCCAGAACAAGAGCGCAACCAGGGACGAGAAAGTAAGGCGCAAGTACTTCTATCTGGGCTATCGCTGGGATTTCCACTAGCGGTAATTGACAGGGATGGCGGGCAGCGTGCAGCCGTACAATGAACAGTGAAGCTCGGGAGAAAACAAAAAGGCAGCGCATTCGCGCTGCCTTTTTTGCCGGATGAATCTGGGCCTAACTTAACCTGCCAGCCCCACATAGATATTTTGCACGTCATCGTCTGCATCGATCGCTTCCAGAAACGCTTCAACTTCTTCGCGCTGAGTCTCGTTCAGCGTCACAGGATTCTTTGGCCTGTAGCCTAACTGGGCAGACTGCACGGTAAAGCCATGCGCTGGTAATGCACGGCATACCGCGTCCAGATCAGTTGCATCGGTGAGAAACAAGGTTGCACCATTATCGGCAGGCTCAAAATCCTGCGCGCCGGCCTCGATAGCCGCAAGTTCCGCATCTGCGCCCTTAAAGCCAGGGATCGCTTCGATCATGCCCTGATAATTGAAATCCCACGAGACCGATCCCGTTGCACCCAGTTGCCCCTTGCGAAATAACAGGCGAATGTTGGGAAAAGTGCGATTAGCGTTGTCAGTGAGACATTCGACGATCACGGGCACCTTGTGCGGCGCAAAGCCCTCGTAGATAAGTCTTTCCAGATTTGCACCTCCATCGAGGAGACCCGCGCCTTTCTTGATGGCACGTTCCAGCGTTTCACGCGGCATGGAGGCTTTCTTGGCCTGCTCGACCACCAGCCGCAAGCGCGGATTCATGTCCGGGTCGGCTCCAGCACGCGCTGCAACCATGATCTCCTTGGAAAGTTTGCCGAAGATGCGGCCCTTTGCGTTAGCTGCGATTTCTTTGTGTCTGGCTTTCCACTGTGCGCCCATATCTGCTCACTCGTTTTGTAGGGATAAATAAAATCTTAACGGAAAATTACCCGCACGAGCATCTTGCCTCAAGTGCCGACAAGCTACAACTCCGAGAGGCAGATATGCGCCTAAACGAAGTTTGGCGATGAGCTACTTGCAAACCACCTTGCCAAAAGCCAGCCGTAAAATAAATGAAGGAACGCAAAAACCGGTACTGACATTCACAAACGCGGTGCCAACCAGCGACCATCCGACTATATACCCGAGCATGGGCATGCCGGCTTGGAAGCCCCACGCCTCAATAACCAGCATGATGGTCGCCATGAGGCAAGCGAAGCGCCGCCTCACCGGGTAACGCGGCAGGGGCGGTGAGTTTAAAATATGCCGCAGGCCGTAGTTGTAGATAACATCGAACGGGTGCCCTGGCAGGATTGCCCCCAGCGCAGCAAAGGGTACCAGCACCCACAGTATTGTTGCCGAGCCGAGTGCCGTTCCGATTGCTGCCCACACCATGCAGATGGCGGGTGACAGGCGCAATGGATAATTGAGTTTTTCGTAAGTTGTGTCATCCAGGCCGCAGAAGCCTTGCGCCTGGATTCTTTCGCGTACTGTTGCAGTGACTTGTGACATGGCACACCTCCTGTTGGCAATGTTTATGTGGCGACCGGGCCCGCTCGTTAAAGTCGATGACAGAGCGCGGTACCCTTTCAAGGCTGTTACTCCAGCGCAGGCCGGAATCCAGTGTAGGGATGTAAATACTGAACTAACCCTGAACTTGATATTAAACTCCTGATTCAATGCAATTGGAACTGCTTTTGGGGCTCCGGCATCAGTCCTTGCGCTGATACACCACAAAGTGATATTCCAGTAGCTCGGGCGTTTCCTGGCGACGTATCTCGCGTGACACTTCCCGCCATGAGGATTTGTCGAATGCCGGGAATGCCGCGTCCCCCAACACATCCTTCTGAATTTCGGTGATATACAGCGTATCGGCCAGATCAATCGTCTGTGCATAAATATCTTCCCCACCGACCACGAAAGCCAGCGGATCATGCACGCATGTCGCGATGGCCTCGGGCAACGATCTCACCAGCGTGCACCCCGGCAGCTTCAAGGTGCTATCGCGCGACACGACCACTGTCGTGCGTCCCGGGAGCGGTTTGCCGATGGAATTGTACGTTTTGCGCCCCATGATCATGTGGTGTCCCATCGTCAGCGCTTTAAAATGCCTGAGGTCTTCCGGGATATGCCACGGCAAGGTATTGTTCACGCCGATGGTGCGATTCCTCGACATCGCGACAATGATAGCTAGGCTGGTCATACCGCCACCGGCGCTTTGATGGCGGGATGGGGATCGTAATTTTCCAAAGTGAAATCCTCATATTTGAATACGAAGAGATCCTTCACTGCCGGATTGATCTTCATCGTCGGCAGCGGGCGCGGCTCGCGCAACAGCTGCTCGCGGGTTTGTTCCATATGGTTGGAATACAAATGCGCGTCGCCGAAGGTATGCACGAAATCGCCCGGTTTCAAACCGCACACCTGCGCGATCATCAGCGTCAGCAATGCATAGCTCGCGATGTTGAACGGCACGCCTAAAAAAATGTCGGCACTGCGCTGATAGAGCTGGCAGGACAATTTGCCGTCGGCCACGTAAAACTGGAAGAATGCATGGCAGGGCGCCAGTGCCATCTTGTCGAGCTCGCCGACGTTCCAGGCCGACACGATCAGGCGGCGCGAGTCCGGGTTCTTTTTGATCTGCGCGACCACCTCGGATATTTGGTCGATTACGCGCCCGTCGGGCGCAGCCCAGGAACGCCACTGCTTGCCGTACACCGGGCCGAGGTTGCCGTTCGCGTCCGCCCACTCGTCCCAGATCCTGACGCCGTTTTCCTTGAGATACTTGATGTTGGTATCGCCCTGCAGAAACCATAGCAACTCATAGATGATGGACTTCACATGGCACTTCTTGGTGGTGACCAGCGGAAATCCCTCCGCTAGATCAAAGCGCATCTGGTAGCCAAACACGCTGAGCGTGCCGGTGCCGGTGCGGTCGGATTTTTTCGTGCCGTGGGTCAGTACGTTCTGCATTAAATCAAGATAGGCCCGCATAACTTCAGATACTCCGATAAACTTTTTTAACGCTCATTCAACTTTCTCACCACCAATTTTGCAGGGTATCCTTTTATCCCATCTTCCTTGCAGGGAGAGGTTTGGAAGAGGGTAGAATCAATAATTCTTCGCGTAGAAGCCCGTATAATCGCGGCATTGTTGAATGACCTTCGAGGACGTAATGCTAGCACAACTGACCGCTTCATCTGCTCTACCCAAGACCCTCAATGCAGCTCACATGCTGGTGCTGCTGCCCAAGGGCAAGAGCCTGCCCGGTGATGTTCCGCACCGCGACTTGCTTGCCGCCGTGCTTAAACGCCGCAGCATCAAGGTTGATGAATTCGCTGCCACGCCGGTCGCCGCCAATACGGCCGACGGTAGCCTGATCGCCTGGGCGATGCTGGATTTTAGCAAGACCCATTTTGCGTTGCAGACGCAGACGCGCAAGGCGACGCAGTTGCTGCTGGAGGAGCAGCCGGCCGGCATCGCTATCGTGGTGCAGGGCGATGACGCACAACGCCGGCAGGCTGCCGAAGCGGCGGTGTATGCGGCTTGGGTGAACGGCGCGCCGCTGCCTCTGCACAAGAAGAAAGCCGACCAGCGCAAGCCGCTGCAAAAGATCGCGCTGTATGGCCACTCCGATAAAAAGATATTTGACTCACTTAAGGCACAGGCCGAGGGCAACCTGCTGTGCCGGGCGTTGACCATTACGCCGCCCAACGAACTCACTCCCGCGCTGTACCGTAAGCGCATCAAGGAACTCGCCAAGCAGAATAGATGGCAACTCAA
>Ga0224495_10001739_pt1 | contig 15013 bp, 8 predicted proteins | sample SF_Jul11_sed_USG_FD_168128 | JGI IMG/M metagenome (GOLD analysis project Ga0224495, IMG submission 168128) | Sediment microbial communities from San Francisco Bay, California, United States - SF_Jul11_sed_USGS_4_1 | ecosystem: Environmental > Aquatic > Marine > Sediment | place: USA: California... | reverse complement strand
CCGGGGTGTAGAGAATCTTGTGGCCTGCAATAACCCTTACGTTGCCCTCCGACAGGAACTCCCATTGTGACTCCGTGTCATGCACACTTCCGTCGGGCCATACCTGCTGGCCAAGAAAAATCAGGACTGAATCCTGCAAGCTTACGGTGCCAGTGCCCACATATCCGTTTGACGTCATCGCTAGGAAAGTGACTAGGTTCTTTGCACGATCAAAGTAGTATATATTTCGTCGTGTCATATCTGAGCTGCTCGACGACCCGTTCATTTGGACCGCTGCGCCGTCCAGAATCGGCTCCCAATTCATATAGAGAGTCATTGATTCATCATCGTCTTCGAAATGACCTTCCCACTGTTTGCCGATGAGATCTTCAAAGATGCTCAGGTTTGTGTCCAGTACCGGACCGTTGGCCATTGCACTAGTCGACGCAAAGATAATCACACATGCCATTGCTATGCAGTTTGATTTTAGCATAACTCTCATTCCTCATGTAGGGTTTATTCCAGCCTCAAATACGACGAGACCGCTGCCCGAGTTCCGTGTTTTCCCCGGTCTATCCGAATATTCGAGTTGCATCTAGTCTGACTGGCTGGCCGAACATCTGGTGGACGGCGTTAATAACAGCCGGTACTCTTTGCGATCCCACACTAGATATGTGCTGAAGAACAGATAGTGTTTCTGAAAGAGAGCCCAGAAAAAATGGTCACAATTTGGTCACAATAGGGTGTAAGTCCTTGTGCCACAACGCAAGTATGGGGTTCGATTCCCCCCACCTCCACCAATATAAGCCGTTACAAATCAACGGGTTGCCTGCCGGACGGGGGTATTATACCCCCCACCGCTCAATTTGTAAGTCTATATCCCCCAATAGCACCGAATAACGCGAGACCGTTATGGTCACAGCCGAGCATACCCCAATTTAAGTTGCAGCACAGAGCACTTTTTTCTTTTTTGTAAAGTGAAGCCAATATCCGAATGAGGATTCATGCCCATGGCAGTTCGCAGGGCAAGTCTTCGAAACAGACGTGCGAAGCGCGATAGATACGGCAGGTCCCCATTTGACTTAAGAGGAGAGGTTCCCATATGAAAACTCGAAACCAATTCTTGGTAGCAGGGATGGCGCTTATGCTGTTCGTCATCGGTTGCACGTCTTCTGCAATTCAGCAGGCGGAGAAGAACAAGCAATTTTTCACTCGGGGTATTGAGGCGATCAATAACAGAAATTGGGATGCACTTGATGATTTAGTTGCTCCCAATTATGTCCGTCACTGTCAGGCCACACCTGACGTGACCGTAAACAGCCTAGAAGATTTCAAATCGTTCTTGAAACAGGACGCGGCAACGTTTCCTGATTCACGCATTACCATCGACAAGATTGTTGCGGAAGGTGACTTGGTTGCTTTTTACTGTACTTATGTTGGAACTCAGAAGGGGCAAATGGGACCGCTTCCGCCATCAAACAAGCAGATGGCCCTGGAGTTTGCCGGTGTTCACCGTGTCGCGAATGGCAAGCTCGTGGAAACGTGGTTGACCTGGGATAACGTGGCGGCCTTGACGCAGTTGGGGCATTTGCCACCACCGGAGCAGCAGACAAGTAACTAGTGGCATACGATTGGCACCCTGTTCCATAACATCAGGTACATTTCTACCTGTCAGGCGAAGTTGAGGTCGAAACATCTGATGGAGAAGTCCATCGAATCGGAGCGGGATGTAATCATAGCGGTCGTAAAGTTCTCTGATCCAGGTGACTAGATAGGACAAGGAGCTCCCAAGGAAGCACAGAAAAACGGTCACAATTTAGCCACAATATTCCGTAAGTCCTTGTGCGGCAACGCGAGTATGGGGTTCGATTATCCCCCCTCCATTTCCATAACTTTTTATTATACAATAGATTACCAGGAAGAGGAGCTCTGAAGCCCGCCCCTTGATATTTCCAAGCCCATAAATAGCAGTAAACTCGAATACCCGGCAACGAAGAACGTCAGAATATGGTCACCCTCTATTTCACCTAAGCCTGGAGTAATTCGACCAACTTCGTGCGGATTTACTCGATCGCCGATACCATGAACTCTCGCTGCCAGTTGAAATCGGTTCCTTTCACGTCCAAAAAAACTATCTTGTAATAGGCGTTTGACAACAGGCGGGGTCACATCCGCCACAAACCGGGATATTGTCGATCGTGCCAGACAGCGACTCAAACGACATCACCCGATCGCATGTTCAACTCGCACCCGGCAGCATAATCGGGCATTATCGCATCATCGAGCGCATCGGTGCCGGCGGGATGGGTGAGGTCTACCTGGCCGAAGACACCCAACTCAATCGCAGGGTCGCCTTGAAATTCCTCCCTCCGCATCTATGCCAGGACGCCGACTGCCGCGCCCGGTTCAAGCGGGAGGCGCAGGCAATCGCCAAGTTGAACCACCCCAACATCGTGACCATTCACGACGTCAACGAACATCTCGGGCGACCCTATATTGTGATGGAACACGTCGAAGGTCAGTCGCTCCACTACTTTACCCACGATAAGCCGTTGCCGATCGGCACCATCGTTGATTACGCCATTCAGATCTGCCAGGGTATCGGTGAGGCGCATCGGGCCGGTGTTATCCACCGCGACATCAAAGCAGCCAATATTGTTCTCGACGCCAAAGGACGAGTCCGTCTCCTCGATTTCGGACTGGCGGCGGTGGCCGGAGACGAAAGACTGACACGAACCGGCTCGACACTGGGGACTGTGGCCTATATGTCGCCGGAGCAGGTGACCGGGCGCGATATCGATCACCGGTCGGATCTGTTTTCACTGGGTATTGTCCTTTATGAGCTGATAGCCGCACGGACACCGTTTCACCGTGACAACGAAGGCGCCACGCTCAGGGCGATTACACAAGATATCCCCGAACCGCTCAGCCGATATAAAGCCGATGTCCCCGTGCGGCTTCAACAGATCATCGACAAACTGCTGGAAAAGGACAAAGAACTGCGATATCAGACCGCCGAAGATGTTATAGCCGACCTCAAACGCCTCCTTTATGACTCACAGCCGACCGGATTCCGGCGTCCGCCGGCGCCGACAAAATCAAGGTGGAAACTCGTTGCCGGGATCGCGGCGGTGATTGCGGTAATTGTCGCCGCCGGCATTTACCTCACTCGCTCCAAATCGACCCATAGGGCGGCGGAAGGCGGCGGACCTGTAATCGCGGTGTTGCCATTTGAGAATCTGGGGAATCCCGAAGACGAATACTTTGCCGACGGAATGGCGGAAGAGATCACGTCGCGGCTGGCCGGGATCAAGGGTTTGGGCGTCATTTCACGCACCAGTGCGATGCAATACAAGCGATCCGAAAAGACGCTGAAACAGATCGGTAAAGAATTGGGCGTCACTCACGTTCTCGAAGGTTCGGTACGGTGGGCCAGGGCGGGAGGAAAATCCAGGGTCAGGATAACACCGCAGCTCATTCGCGTCTCGGATGACCGCCATCTGTGGGCCGACAACTACGAGCGCGAGATGATGGATGTATTTGCAGTGCAGGAAGACATAGCCACCAAGATCGTCGACCAGATGGGGCTGACGCTTCTGGACGCCAACCGCGCCGCACTTGCTTCGCGCCCCACGACCAGTTCCGAGGCCTACGATTATTACTTGAAAGGAATCAGCGGAGTACGTCGGTTTGACTGGTCACTGCAAACGGTGACCGCCGCCGCCGCCAATCTGGACAGCGCGGTGATGATCGATCCCGCCTTTGCCCTGGCCTATGCCGCCCGCTCTCGCGCCTACACCTCGCTTTCATTCATATCGCCCTCACCGATGTTCAAGACTGTCGCTCGCGAGTCATTCGGGAAAGCCCTCGAACTCCAGCCGAACCTGTCGTACGGTCATATGGCAGCCGGCATTTACTACAATTTGGTGGAAGACGACTACGGGCAGGCCTTGACCGAGTTAAGTCGAGCGGCTTCTGAACTCCACAACGATGCCGACCTGATCGCCGCCATTGCCTTCGTTCAATTCCGGCAGGGGAAGTTTGCCGAAGCGGCGGAGAATTTTCAGAAAGCTGCTGAATTCGACCCGTTGAACCCCGCCGTCCATGCGTCCCGCTCCGAGTTTTTCCGCTTCAGTAGAATGTATCAGGAAGCGGAACAGTCAATCAACCGTGCCATAGCGCTCGATCCGAAAAGAGCCGATTACTATCTGGAGAAATTGTTCGGGTACGTCTCGAGATACGGGGACTGGGGTCGGGTCAGGGAGGTTGCCCGCGAGGCACTCACCGGCGCTGACACCCTTGAGTTCGCCTACCGCTTCATGTCCTTAAGCGCGTACTCGAACGGCTTGTCTGCGGATTCCCTGCTTGCAGAAACCAACGCGGATTTCAAGACGATGGTCGGCCGCATCCGGTCAGAGTATCGATCAAAGCTTGCTCCGGATATGTATTACTGTATTCTGAGTGGCTGGTACGGTTATGCCGGCGACGCCATTCTGAAGTCCGTGTATGCCGATTCGGCCCGGACCTCGCTGGAGAAATGGCTGCAAGACGCACCCGATGACTGGCAGCGCGTGTCGATGCTTAGCGTCTTGTTCCTCAAAATGGGTAGGTGCGAGCCGGCCGTCGAGCTGGGGATTCGCGCCAAGGAGCTGCTTTCGATCGCCAAATGCCATTGGTGAGGACCGGATCTGGTCATGGTCATGGCCAACATATATACCGGGTGCGGGGAATACGACAAGGCTCTCGACGAGCTCGAGGAACTACTTTCCTCGCAGACCAGCTACACCGTGCACGATTTCGAAATGAACTCGAATCTGGCCCTATTGCGCCATCTTCCGAGATACCGGGAGATGATCAGGAAGTACCGTACGGCTTCCGGCTCGCTGTAACACGCAGGGAGCGTGGCTTCCCCATTTGTACTCGCGTCGAAGACAGATACTTGGGCGCACTGGCTCGTCGTAATGTGTCACCGGACTGGAGAGCGGTCACATCTGACAACAATACGGCGTGAGTCCTAGTGCCACAACGTGAGTTGGGGGTTCGGTCCCCCCTGCTCCACCAACATTACTATCTCCAGGTCATTGAAGATCTTCAGTCAGTGCCTGATATGCAGCCACTTCCGTATCTCTCAAGGCAATCACACCGAACCTCGCCCGATGACCAACGACGAACGCGGTCACATCCCGGCCCCTCCCGGGATCATTCCTTGCAAAGCTGCTTTATCATCGTAGCGGCCTTATCATTCTGAGCATTGATATCAAGCGATCTGCGGTAGTGTTGAATCGCCGCTGCCGTGTCTCCTCGAAGCAGGTGTATCTCGGCAAGGGCATCATATACTTCCCAAGTATCAGGGAACTCTGACACCGTCGTCTGAAGAATTAAGATGGCGTCATCGGGATATCCGCGTTCGGCCACCTCACGACCAATCCAAGCCAGATATCTCGGACCGGGCACAGTGAAATTGGCGGTATCATCTTTCAGCCGCAGGTATTCATCTATGGCCACGGGGATACCCGCATGCATGGCAATGTCATCTTCAACATACTGCATCAGACTGTGTTTGATGCGGACATGTTCATAGGGCTTGTTATTGAGTAATTGATGGATTCTCAGCACCATTTCATTGCCTTCGCAGAGAAAACTGCAATTGCTGAAGATGATGATTACCTGGTCTTTCCCGCCGTAATAAAAGTGATTCGACTTAAACAGCCTGCTGGTTCCATCATGCCAGTAGAGGGTCTCTTTTTCCCCGGTAGCCGGGTCCTCCAGGATGGAAATCTCGCCCACAAATCCATTGCCACAAATTCCAAAGAACTCTTTCGCCAAGCCCTCGGAAATGTTAGGAACGGGAGGACGAGATTTTACATTTCTCATTTGCAGGTACATATCCATATATGGCCTGGACAGCAGCTTATCCGAAGAAAGCGCCTGACTGAACTTGAATAAATCCCGGACTGTCGAAATTATTGAACCATAGGCAAAGCCACAGACAGCGGGGTCATAAGCGTTCGTGTCCTCATTCCACGTTATATATTGGCCCCCCGGCTTCTGGTAGGAAACGGCCATGTTTTCCGTTGTCAGACCTTTCCGCGCGCATAGGGTATTGGACATGTCCAGCGGTTTTAGGATTTGTTCATCAAGCACCTCTTCATAGGTCTTTCCGGTGACCTTCTCGATGATAAGACCGAGGATAAAATATCCGGCATTGCTGTATCCATAGCCTTCGCCCGGGTTAAAACGCAGCCCTTCTTGAGCGAGCTGTTTGAGAAATTCCTGAAGGTATTCATTTTTGGTAGAGACGTAATAATACTCTTCGATGCCTTCGGGAAACGGAAGACCGGCGGTGTGACAGAGAAGCATTTCCACGGTGATTTTTTGCCCGATATCTTCAGGGAAATCCGGTAAAAAGTCGGCGATGGTATTGTCCAGCCTGAGTTTTCCTTTTTCTACCAACTGCGTAACCAGCATGGCGGTGAATTGTTTGGAAATCGATCCGATCGGAAACAGGGTTTCGGGTGTGTTGGGAATATTTTTATTCACATCGGCGAGTCCATAGCCTTTGGCCAAGATAACTTCACCGTTTTCGGCCACCAAAACGGATCCCATGAATTGATCGTTGAGAACACATTCGTCTATCAGATCGTCAATCCTGGCTTCAAGAGATTGCGAATAAACCTGACCGGCAAGCCCACAAACAAAAGCGATAACGTAAAGTCTCAAAAGGGCAACATGTTTCACTCCCACTGTAACCTCCAAATGACTATAACATTCATCGTTCTTCTGAGTAGGTACTTTCCATGAAGCCTGTCTTCGGCCCAGGAATAATCCGCATCTGCGGTAACGGGAAGGGATCGCCGCCGGAGATCTGCCGGATTCAACGACAGAACTCTGTCACCCACTCTAAAAGAGACATACGACTCTAATTACCCGAAGGTTTCAGGCGTCAGATGATGACACCCCCAGTGCGGTCCTTCTCTGAGGACTGAAGAACGGTCACAATTTAGCCACAATAGGGTGTAAATCCTTGTGCGGCAACGCGAGTATGGGGTTCGAGTCCCCTCACCTCCATTTGTTATAAGCTTCTATAAATCAATCAATTACAGCGGCAGAGAAGGGCGGACGATTTATTTATACCCCCCACCGCTCTGCCATATCGTTGAATATCAAGTAATAACCCACAATGATCGTGGACACATTATGGACACAGGCAACTTACAGCGTGGAATGTACGGGCAAGATGAAACAGTGCTGCTCCTTTGAAGTATAATCGTATGTGGCCCACCTATGGAGGTCTAATTGAATCCTATGTCAGTCCGCCTGTTCGGGTTAATTGTGTTATCGTATGTCTGCATAAGCTACGGTCCGAGGCAAACCTACGCATTTGAACCATCGATTGAAGACGCTCAGGAATTATTGAACGAGTTTCATGCGGCTGTTGTCCGAGACGATAGTCTCACGATAAAGCGACTGTTTAGCCACGTATCGGCTTCGCAGGATGGCTTCTGGGAATCGATGCATATCGGTATCGGTAATCTTGGCACTCTGTCAGCGTTGCGTGAATTTGCTCTCGCCCACGAACCGGTTGTAGATAAGATCGAATCCAAGGATAACTATGCCATAGCACATTTCAATTGGATTCCCGGGGACAGCATGCCTGAGTCATCCTCATCCCCGGTGTCAATGCGCTATTATCTTGTGGAAGAACACAGTCAGGTATTGCTGATTAATCCGATTGACGTATTAACTCAAGATTGGCTACATCATAGCGGCAAAGTTTGCACATTTCACTATTCCCCGCGTGCTGCAGATGGTGACGAGTTCTTTGCGATGCAGAGGATGGACTCTCTTTGTACTGAACTGCTGAAATTATTTGACTCCTCTCTCGAGTTCAACACAGATGTCTACGTTACACCGGATGGACGGGAGTGCGGAGAGCTCATTCTCTATCCCCCCGCCGGAGGATATGCATGTGCGCCCCGCAATCTGATAGTTACGACTACCTTCATAAATCCTCATGAGCTGGTCCACTTACTTTCGACGGATAACCTGAGCCTTTTTATCAATGCAGCTTTTGCCGAGGGTATGGCGGTTGGCTTGGGGGGCACGTATTTCTCACTACCTGAGTATGCAACAGCACAGTCCAGAAATGTAGCAGCCGGTGAACTCTATATTCCGATAGGTGAGTTGCTATTTATGGACAACCAATCGTTTTTAGCAAACAGCCAGGTAACATATCAGGAGGCAGGTTCATTTGTGAGGTTCCTGATCGACAGATTCGGCCTGCTCAAGCTAAGAACGCTTGAGGATTGCAGCAAACAGACTGACAATCTGAAAAGTTGCATTGAGGCTACTTTTTCAGCAACTGTCGAAGAACTGGAGAGGCAATGGCTGGGTCACATCAATGCAACCGCGATTTCCCTTTCGGATTCAGGTGACGGTCAAACAAGTGCTGAGTCAGTTATATCTATCTCAGATCCATCCGGCGATGATCACGGTGGTGGAGGCTATTCTTACCCTACCGATACCAGGTTCGTAGCGGGTGGTCTGGATATAACTCGCTTTGAAGTCCGGGCAGATCAGGAAACCGTCTATTTTCGAATTGAATTTGCAGAGCTTGGCAGGCCGGTTGTGGATGAGTCAACCGGCCACAAAATCGTACCTGGCGTGGCGGTCGGTATCAGGCGAGCTGACGGTCATCTTCAAAAACAGTATCAGGGAATACGTTTTGCTGAAGGCAACGGTATTGACCTTCGTATTGAAGTTGGCTTGAGCATAGTGGTGTACGACAGCTACGGACAGGCGTTTTTTTCGTCAGGAAGCATTCGGGACAGTATCTCCAACTACCCGACTAACAGTATTTTGTTTACCATGCCGATCAAGCTCATCGGCAAACCAACCTCCAGGTGGGAATGGTTTGTTGGTTCTATGCTTGTTACAGATTTCAGCTTTGGCTTTCTTCGTAGTTTCCCCTGCCCGGTTCAATCAGGGCAATCTGAGTTTCGAGTAGGTGGATCAGGTTCACCGACCGCCTCCCCATTCGTCGACCTAGTCTTACCGGAAGGCATTGACCAAGCTGATCTGTTTAATGAATACGATCCGCACAGAGGCAAGCCTCTGGTCGTACCGTTAAACTGCAGTGTGCACAAATAGATATCTACAACCGTATCCCAGGTAAAACTTGCCTGAGGTCACCCAAGGGCGGTCACAATCTGGTCACCTATGAAAAGGCCGCGGTCAAGGGTTTTCTTCTTCTTTCTGGTCCTTTGGACCGGTGTTCTTCCGTCGGATTGTTCTGGTCACCTATTCGAGCTCTTCGTTGTGAAGGCCCACGATATTATTCCGTAGGAGCGGCCGCCCACTCACAAAGCACGGATTCTTATCGATCCAGCCCAAATTTCCGGGCTGACCGCTCATATGCAATTCCGACTTCTGGCCCTGTGTTTATGCCGCCTCCACCCGAAACGGTTCATAATACGGTGTAAGTCCTTGTGCTCCGATGCGAATCGGGGTTCAATTTTCCCCGCCTCCATTTGTTATAAGCAAATATGAATCAATAACCTGCGGCACAATAGAATCTGGTTTCGAACTCGAATTCCACAGCAGTATGGGGAGAGTGAGGTCGGGGCCGCTTTTTCAGATTAGATCGAAATGCAACTCATAAGCCTGCGTATTTAGCACTCAACTCTGCTTTGATATTTCGACTCCGATGGAATCCGGGATTACCGCCCTTTTTTGATCTTTTTCAATTGTTCTTCATAAAAATCATGTTCGTCCTCCGGGGCGAGGCTCAAAGCCTTTGCGGACGCTTCTATCGCCTTTTCCTGCCGGCCGGATACAAAATACAACCAGGCCAGGGTATCCCATATGGAACATTCCTCAGGATGCAAAGCAATCGCCTTTTCCGCATACGATACAGCCGTTGCATATTCACTTTCAACCTTATTTTCAAATACCCACCAGGCTACATGATTGAGGAAATATGCATCCTCGCCGAACTTCTGAATAGCCTCTTTGTAAACCTCAACGGCCCTGGCAATTTCATCTCTTCTCTTATAGGTTTTGGCCAACCATTTATAAGCGCCCTGTATATCCTTGTAGTCCGGATGATCAGCAATAAAGGAAATAAGACCTTCCGGTTTTTTGAAGATCAAACCATCATATGAGACCTTCCAAAAGAGCGCATCCAATCTATATCCGTACTTGTCCTCGGGGTCCCGCTTCAATATCTCTTCATACATCAGCATGGCTTCATAGTCGTCTTCCTTTGCCTGATGCATCCGGGCGATTTTGTACATGAGATGAACGTCGTCGGGCGATTTCTTCAATTCTTTAATCATGTCCGAAACGGAGCCTTGCTCGCTCAACTCCTTAACTCCCAGACGCCGGAAAAGCACATCAAAAAATGCTCCAGAGACAGTCCCCACGGCTCTATTAGTTTCCTGGTCGCACCCCCGGTTGAACATTATTGAAACAGAGATCGCCAACTCAGGGCAATATCCTACGAAAGTGGAATAACCGAATTGAGAACCCAGATGCCCATACAACTTAACATCCTTCCATTTTGGTAAGAAGGCTCCCCAATTAATATCAACAACGCCCAAACCATAGCCGTGCATCATAGGCTCATTTTGGACAGGCCTGTGAAAGGTGAGCATGGCTTCCAGTGTCTCGGCCTTCAAGACCGTTCTTTTATGGAACAGGGCATCTATCCATCGTACCATATCACTCGGTGTCGAATAAACGAGCATCGGCGATATGGAAGCGAGCCAGGCCAATGAATTACCGGAAATATCGTCAGCCTTTCCATCAGCGTCTATATCGCACCACCCATGAACGATTGGCAGGCTTTCCGGAGCAGGTTTTGAGAAATCCACCAGAGTCTGTTTTAATCCATAAGGTCGCATGATGCGATTCTCGAATTCAACCGTTTGCGTTGACCGGGTCGCCTTCTCAATGATATGCTTCAATACAATGTAGTTGGTCGTGGAATATTCACATTTATCACCGGGTTCAAAATTCGGCTCAGTGATAAACGTATTATAGAGATCTTCCCAGGTCCACACCCTGTCAAAATCTATGTTTTCATAGCCTATTCGCCAGGGTGAGTTTGCATCTTCAACGATTTTATCCAGGCCGCTGGTCATATTTAGAAGCTGGCTAATTGTGATTTTGCCATCAATATTGGGATAAGCGGGAAACCATTTCTCCAACGGGTCATCAAGACTTATCAAGCCTTCTTCCGCCAATTGGAGAGCCAATGTAGCCTGAAATGTTTTCTCTATACTCCCAATATCGAACAACATGTCCGCGGTAACGGGAACACCTTCATGGGATATTCCGCTGGTGCCTTTCCACATTTCGCCGTCGGGGAAAATAATGGCCGCGGAAACACCTTTCACCCCGCTATCAACTATAGACTCATCCAGTGCCTTTTGCAGCGCTACGTCAATCGGCATATCCGTCGTTCGTTCGGATTGATTACAGCCTGTCAGAACCAGAATGGCAAGAACGGATATCACGCGGAGGATTTCCATGAAGATTCCGTTCCTTCTGTATTTGAATATCAATTTATTACCTCCAAATAATATTGCAGGAATTCGATGGTCGATCTTTCAATGGTAGCGGATTCCAAAGACAGCACATCTCTGTAAACATCCTCTTTGGTGTAGATGGTATGCATGACGCCATAGATCTGGGCATACATCAGAATCAGAAAGGCATTGATATCAACATCTTTTCTGATGCTACCCTGTTTAATCCCCGACCTCAGAGCCGCCGCCGTTTTCTCGAATATCCTGGCGGCAATTTTGTTACCTTCTTTTGCAAATGGAGTTTCCATCCGAAGACTCGCCTTTCTCCGCTCCTGATGATTGAATGTATAAAAGTAGACAGGATTTTCTCGGTAAAAGGCAAAGATCGCATTGATATGGTTCAACACTTTTTCCAGACCGGTTTTAGATCGCATGTCAGATTCCTGAAAGTTCTTTTCAAGTATTTTCAGCCCCTCATATACAATAGCATCAATCAGGTCATCCTTACTGGCGAAATACAGATAGAGAGTGGCCTTATTCAGTTCGGTCGCTTCGGCCAATTGATTCATACTCATTTCCTCGACCCCGGATGTGGCGATGATCTTTTTGGCAGATTTAAGAATCATTTCGCGACGAAGATTCTTTTCTCTTTCTTTTCTCTCGGCAATAGTCATTCCATTAACCCAAAGCGATATGTAACCGATGGTTATAATATAACCGACGGTCATATTACTGTCAAGGAAAATTCGCATCTCTTTGTTTGTCAATAACTTATTGGCCGCCCTGCAAGGCCAGACTTCACTCTCCCGGTACTTTCTTCCACAGAGTAAATGCTCATTGACAAGTGCACCCGGCGGCAGACTCGGCACGGTGAGGACGGGCCAGGCGGGAGACTATTAGCCGGAGAAGGACCGGGTAAAGGGAATCGATTGGATGAGACAGACCGTGCCTGTGACGGGGCTTTCACGCGCCCAGACGGCCCGATATTGCACAGCATTACCTTGCGCTACGTCAATAAAAAGAACACGACTTCCCATACACGCTTCCGTAGTCGAGTTGTAGGTGACCTTTACTCGTGTTATGTCGGGTCCCAGTTGGTCTGAAGCGGAAACTTTATGACCCATCCCTTAGTAAAGGCGTAGTGCTATAGCCATCGAGTGCTGATGCGTGAGAAAAAAGGATAAAAACTATGAAAATTGGATCCTTTGTGTTAATCCTGACACTGGCATTCTCCGGTGTTCTGCAGGCTGCGACAATTCACGAAGCCATCGACCAGGGAGACAGCGCGGCCGTCGCCCCCGTGCTCAAAGCCAACCCGACAGCAGACCCTTTCACCAGAGTCACCGAAGGACCGCATGTTAGTGATAGCACCACCTCATCAGGTATCTGTTGGGTCGACTACGATGGGGATGGTGATTTGGACCTCTATATCTCTAACCAATTAGGCCTCTGGGGAGGAAAGAACTTCTTCTATGAAAACCAGGGAGACGGCACGTACATCGGACGGGATGATTTGGCCATCACCCAGGCTTCGACGAACACCTATTCAGCGAGTTGGGGAGATGTTGACAACGATGGGGACCTGGATCTGGTAGTCGCTAACTTTCGTAATGAAGCGTCGGTAATATATCTTAACGACGGCGCCGGTGGTTTCACACCAACGTCAAATGGACCCCTGGACGAAGGGCCGGTGGGAGCGACGAATGTATCGTGGGTAGACTTCAACTTGGACGGGAAGCTTGACTTGTTTTTGTGTAACTCTACCGGTCCAGAGTCCGGTGACTACCCCCCGTGGGAAAACTATCTGTTTCTCAATACCAACGGAACGTTGGGCCGGATTCTATCAGGTGACATAGCGACTCGCCAGCGCCACTCTTACGGTTCCAGTTGGTGTGACTATGACGGGGATCGCGATCCGGATCTGGTTGTTCCGAACAACAGCCCTGAGTTGACCGATCTGTACAGGAATGATGGAAACGGTGACTTCACGCGAGACGCTTCAAGCATCATCTGTGCCACTTCGTCTAATGCCGGTGGTAGTTCTTGGGCAGACTATGATAACGATGGAGACATGGATCTGTTTCTTGCCAACTTCTCGCCGGGACCAAGCGCACTATACAACAATAACGGGGACGGCACATTCACGGCAATTGCCGAACACGGTCTCGGTCTGATCAACGGAAGAGCACTTGGAGGCGTGTGGGGGGACTACGATAATGACGGCGATCAGGACATCTTTGTCTGGTTGTCTGCCTGGGATATCGAGAAATACGAGGGTCAGCTGTTTGACAATCTGGGCAACGGCACGTTTGCTCCAGCCGAACCGGGGGTCCTCCAATGTGATTCATGCGCGGCACAAGGAGCAGTCTGGGGAGACTATGATCGGGATGGCGATCTCGATCTCTATATATCACGTTCAGAACTCTACTTCCCGCCACCTACGCCGCCGCGGCGTGAATACGCGACTAACATGCTGTTTCAAAACAATGGTAATGCTAACCACTGGGTCATTATCAAACCGGTTGGAGCTGTTTCAAATCGCCCAGCTTTCGGCGTAAAGGCCTATGTCACAGCAACAATCAGTGGAGCTCCGGTTCGCCAGATGCGCGAACTGACCAGCCAGACAGGAAGAGTAGTACAACCACCGTTAGAATTGCATTTCGGCCTCGGTGACGCGGCCGCCGTCGACTCGATCCTGGTGGAGTGGCCGAGCGGCTTGACTGACACGCTTCTGAATGTTGATGGAGATCAATTCCTGGTCGTTACCGAGGGTCTTACGCTTGACCTGGACGGCGATGGTATCCTTGGGGGCGACGACAATTGCCCGCTCGACTACAATCCCGACCAGGAAGATACGGACGGAGTTCCTCCCGGTGATTCCTGTTGCTGCCGCGGCCACTCCGGCAATGCCAACAACGACCCTGACGACAAGGTCAACATATCCGACGTGTCCTATGTGCTGGCCTATCTTTTTGGCATTCCATCCGGTCCCCCTCCGGCCTGCCCGGCTGAGGGAAATGCCAACGGTGGCCCTGACTCCAAGGTAAACATCTCCGATGTATCGTATCTGCTGGCATATTTGTTCGGGATTCCCAGCGGCCCGCCGCCGGCGGCCTGCCCTTAGAGGCCGGAGCTAATGATCGCCGGCCTGTAAGGAACCGCTGTTACCGTGGACATTCATGATAGGGCACGACGGCCACAGCCTGTTTGCCGCCTGCCGTTGGGTGCCTGATAAGCAGGAGGCGTTGCGTTCTCGGGCGATTTTTGAGGGCGACTGCAGCGTCGAGCGGCCCAGCCGGCCCGATATTGCACAGGATTACCATGCGCGACGTCAATAAGAGGAACCCACCCTTTCATACACGCCGCCGCAATCGAGTTGGAGGTGACCTTTACTCGTGGTGCGTAGGGTCCCATTCGGTCTGAAGCGGAAACGTTATGACGCATCCCTTGGCAAAAACGCAGGGCCATGGTCACCAAGCGTCGATGTGTGAACAAAGAGGATA
>Ga0224495_10001738_pt1 | contig 15014 bp, 12 predicted proteins | sample SF_Jul11_sed_USG_FD_168128 | JGI IMG/M metagenome (GOLD analysis project Ga0224495, IMG submission 168128) | Sediment microbial communities from San Francisco Bay, California, United States - SF_Jul11_sed_USGS_4_1 | ecosystem: Environmental > Aquatic > Marine > Sediment | place: USA: California... | reverse complement strand
AGATCGATCACAGATGTGCCAATGCCGGAATATATCAGAGTTGCACCTGTATCATTTGGTCCAGTAGCATAATTACCGGTTTTCCTTAAAAGTTTTACCCCGGCAAAATCAACAGTGGCCGGATTTATCCAGCTCAGCGAAATGGAACCATCTGCGTTGGGTGAAACTGCAAATATAGTTGGTGTGACTGGAGCCAATGTGTCGGCAGCAGTTGCTGAAGCTGTCGCAACTACCGACGGATTGCCCGCCAGATCATAAGCGGCAATTACATAAAAATAAGTTGTGCCGTTTGCAAGAGTTGCGTCATTAAATGATGCCCCTGTGCCACTATATATTGTTGTCGCTCCAAGGTCACTCATGCTTGTCGGTGCACTATTCGCTTTTCTAATAATGGTAACAGATGCGAAGTCTGCTGCTGTCGGGTTTACCCAGCTTAGATCTATCTGGTTACCTGCTGGAAAGGCCATCGCAATAAAACCGGTAACACCAGCAGGCGCTGTTGTGTCCATTGCGGTGGCTGTTGCATTAGCAGAAGTTGAGTAGTTAGGCACAAGTTGCATATCATAAGCGAAAATAGAGTAGAAATATTGTGTTCCACTGACGGTTGCTGAATCAAAAAATGCAATTGCATTACCTGTATACACAGTAATTGCTGCTGCATCATCGATGCCGGTTGCATAGCTGCCGGTTTTTCTTAACACTACGACACCTGCAAAATCGGCGACTGTCGGGTTTACCCAGTTTAAATTAACAGATCCGCTACTCTGCGCTGTTGCAGTAAAACTTGTGGGCGCAGAAGGGGCTGTCAAGTCTGTACTTACAACCGATGTATTTGCAGCAGTTAAAGAGGCATTACCTGCAGCATCTACTGCAAAAATAGAATAGAAATAGGTGGCTCCGTTTGCAACAACTGTATCTGTAAATGTTGTTCCAACTCCATTAAATACCTGCACAGCACCTGCGGCTGTTGGTGAGGTTACATAACCTGTTGTAGAAACAACTATAACAGTGTGGTTATAATCTGTCGCAGGGTTTGTCCAGCTGAGGGCTACAGAGCTGCCTGTTGCCATTGCTGTTGGTGTTGTTGGTGCAGAAGGGGGTGTAACATCTACAACAACTGCAATGTTTGATACCGCAGTACTTGTTGCTCCGATTGAATAGTTTGGTACAGTTTGGGTATCATATGCATAGATAGAGTAAAAATACTGGGTTCCGTTTGCTGTAGCTGTATCAGCAAATGTTGTCAAAGTACCAGTGTATATTGTAGCTGCAGTTGCATCATTAATGCCAGTTGCATAGCTGCCGGTTTTTCTCAATATTTTTACACCTGCAAAATCGGCGACTGTCGGGTTTACCCAGTTTAAATTAACAGATCCGCTACTCTGCGCTGTTGCAGTAAAACTTGTGGGCGCAGAAGGGGCTGTAAGATCAGAGCTGACTACAGATACATTTGCACCTGAGGCAGAGATATTTCCCGCTGCATCCACTGTAAATACTGTATAGTAATATGTTGAACCATCTGCTACTATCGTATCTGTAAATGATGTACCAGGACCATTAAAGACCTGAGTTGAACCAATAACTGTTGGTGAAGAGGCGTAGCCTGTGGTCGAGACCACCACAACCGTATGATCATAGTCGGTAGAAGGATTTGTCCAGTTAATGGTGACAGAACTTCCGGTTGCCGAGGCCGTTGCAGAGGTGGGAGCAGTTGGTGCTGTTGTATCTGTTGTAGATCCGGCGTTGACATTGGTATTTGCCTCTACGCCACCTGCAACCTGGACGCAATTAGCCAGATAGATACTCGTAGCTGTCATAATAAGGGTGATAACCCAGCGTGAAATCAGGGCCGAATGGGCAGGGCCCACTGAAGAACAGCCGAAAATAAATGCTATGGTTGCTCCAAATGAAATTGCGTACAATACTTTCCAGAGTAACTTTTTCTGGTTTTTATCTATTCTAATCATGATTCTCTCCTTAAAAAATAAATTTTTTACCTTTAATTTTCCTGAACACTAACTTTTTTATCTATGTTGAAAGTTTTAAATTAATTGAGTGAATTTTATTAAAATTTTATTATCTTTTACCACTCTTATAACCTCTTCCATACTTTTTACCATCTACGGTATGATAAATTGTTTTATTTTATAGCACATAACTTTAATTTTGTCTACCAGAGTTATAACTCTGGCATAATTTTTGGCCATTTTTTGTGTTTTTTTCAAAAAATGATTAAAAAAGTAATATCCCAGAACCGGTGATAACGGCAAATTATATTCTTTTTTCAATCATTATCTATCTTGCTGTGATAATATAAATTAATTTCCAGCTACATATTTTTCAGTAATTTCATTATCAAAAAGGGGGCACGCCCCCTTCGCCCGAACATGGTTTCGGGCTACCCCCCATCTGTCTGTTGTAGAAACGCCACGATCCTGTAGAGACGCCCAAATCCCCTTGTAGAGACGCCCAAATTGGGCGTCTCTACAAGGGGAAACCCCTACTGCCGTTTGAAAATATAGACAGCTCCGCTATCTACAGCCAGCGCATTATCAGCAGCAGGCAGTGCATTGTCGGTGTTCTGTATTGCAGTATTACTGTTATCCTCAAAGTGTGCACCTACTGCAACAAAACCGTTGCCCATTGCAACTGAAGCACCAAAATTATCACCGGTTCCCATAGGCGGAGTCCCGAATGAACCAATAACACCTTCGCCATTATTTGCTTTCAAGTAGGCATCCTGAATCCAGTTGCCGGTTGTTACATTACGTTTGAATATATATGCTGCCCCTGAATCGTAAGAAAAGCTATTACAAACATACGAAGAAGTGTAAGTGCCAATATTGATCATCCAATACCCTCCGACACAATTGGTATCAATAGAGGGGACCATATTATCACTATTTTGTATAGTATTTACCTTGTTATCTTCACGTCTTGCTCCAACTGCAATAAAGTCTCCAGAGATTGAAACTGAGTTGCCAAAATAGTCACTTGCCCCTGCATTTGTTGCTTTAAGGTAGGCATCCTGGCTCCAGTTTGTTGTTACAGGGTCACGTTTGAAAACATAGACGGCGCCACTATAAAAGGCCAGTGCAATATCGGCAACAGGGAGGGCGTTATCTGTGTTCTGTATTGCTGTATTGCTATTATCTTCACCATATGCTCCAACTGCAATAAAGTCTCCAGAGATTGAAACTGAGTTGCCAAAATAGTCACTTGCCCCTGCATTTGTTGCTTTAAGATATGCATCCTGGCTCCAGTTTGTTGTCACAGGGTCACGCTTGAAGACATAGATAGCTCCGCTATTAGGAGCCAGTGCGTTATCAGCAGCAGGCGTGGCGTTATCGGTGTTCTGTATCGCTGTATTACTGTTATCCTCAAAGTATGCACCTACAGCAATCAGATCGCCTGAGATAGAGACTGATTTGCCAAATTTATCATTTGCCTCTGCATTTGTCGCTTTCAGGTAGGCATCCTGGAACCAGTCGCCAACTGCAGAACCTGCAAATCCTTCACCTGCAACTGTTGCCCTTTTAAAAATATATACTGCCCCGCTATTAGCAGCCAGTGCGTTATCAGCAGCAGGCAGGGCGTTATCTATGTTCTGTATTGCTGTATTACTGTTATCCTCTGCATTTGCCCCGACAGCTACAAAATCGCCAGATAATGACACTGACCTGCCAAAATAGTCAGCTACCCCTGCATTAGTCGCTTTCAGATATGCATCCTGGCTCCAGTTGCCTGTTAATGGGTCTCGCTTGAATAAATAGACCGCACCGCTATTAGCACCATATGGATTATCTGCAGCAGGCAGGGCATTATCTGTGTTCTGTATTGCCGTATTGCTGTTATCTTCACTCCAAGCGCCGATGGCAATCAGATCGCCAGCGATTGAAACCGAAAAGCCAAATAGATCAGAAGCCTCTGCATTGGTTGCTTTAAGATAGGCATCCTGACTCCAGTTGCCAGTTGCAGGATCTCGTTTGAAGACATAAACAGCACCGCTGTGAACAGCATAACCATTATCTGCAGCTGGCAGTGCGTTATCTGTGTTCTGTATTGCTGTATTACTATTCGATTCTACCCATGCCCCAACTGCTATCAAATCGCCAGATAATGACACTGAGCTGCCAAAATAGTCAGCTGCCCCTGCATTTGTTGCTTTCAGGTAGGCATCTTGAACCCATAAAAGTTCAGGTGTTCCTGTTGACTGTGCTGCAATAGAGAAATTATTTGAGGCGTCATAGGCGTAAACACTATAGTAGTATATAGTCTCTGTGACAAGGCCTGGCTCATCCAGAACATTCACATTTCCATTTACAACAACTGTGACATTGATTGTATCATTTGGCCCTGTGGCGTAACCGCCTGTTTTTCTCAATATCTTGACACCTGCAAAGTCAACTGTCGGGTTTGTCCAGGCAAGATGTAGCGATGTTGGCGAGGTTACAGAAATAGTCAATCCTGTCACTGCAGCAGGCGCTACTGTATCGAGCGGCGTTGCTGTTATCTGGGCAGGCAGTGATACATTGTTTGTCGTGTCAATGGCATAGACAGCAAAGTAGTAGAGAGTACCGTTGGTCAAACCTGTTGCTGATGCAGCTGTTGCTGTACCGCCGCTGTAAACAACTGTTCCATCATTTGAGTTTAATGGAAATGAGCCCGTTTTAGCCAGAACTTTCACAGAGGCAAAGTCAACAGCTGTCGGGTTTGTCCAGGAAAGATCAACCTGTCCGCCTGCTGCAATAACAGTTGCACTCAAACCTGTCGGCGCAGCAGTTGCTGTTGTGTCTGTTGATGTGGCAAGAGCCGTTGCTGCTGTTGAGTAGTTGGCAACTGCAGCGTTGTCAAAAGCGTAGATTGAATAGAAGTACTGAGTTCCGCTAACAACATTTGCTCTTGTATCAGTAACTAATGTACCATTGCCACTATATATCAGGGTTGCTCCTGTGTCGCCTGGTCCTGTTGCATAGCCTCCTGTTTTCCTCAAAAGTTTTACGCCGGCAAAATCAACAGTGGATGGATTTATCCAGCTCAGTGAAATGGAACCATCTGCGTTGGGTGAAGCTGCAAATATGGTTGGTGAATTGGGGGCTACTGTGTCACCAGCAATCGCAGAGGCTGTTGCAATTAGAGATTGATTACCGGCTGCATCATAGGCGGCAATAGCATAGAAATAGGTTGTGCCATTTATTAAGCCTGTGTCAGGAAAAGAGGCAGCAGATCCGCTATAAATTGTATCCGCTGTCAGATCGTTTATTCCTGTCGGCGCACTGTTGGCTTTTCTGACAATAGTTACAGAGGCAAAATCTGCTGCTGTCGGATTTACCCAGCTCAGATCGATCTGGTTACCGGCAGGAAATACCATGGCAATAAACCCTGTAACACCTGCTGGCGCTGTTGTATCAATTGGTGTGGCAGTTAAATTTGCAGCCACCGAGTAGTTGGGTGTCGCCTGTGTGTCGAATGCAAAGATCGAGTAAAAATATTGAGTTCCACTGATTACAGCACTATCGCTGTAAGAGCTGCCTGTCCCTGTGTATATTGACGTAGCACCGGTATCATTTATGCCCGTTGCATAACTACCTGTTTTTCTCAAAATCACCACACCGGCAAAATCTGCTTCTGTCGGGTTTACCCAGCTTAAATTAATTGAGCCATCACTTTGCGCTGATGCAGTAAAACTTGCAGGCGCAGAAGGGGCTGTAAAATCAGAGCTGACTACAGATGCATTTGCACCTGAGGCAGAGATATTTCCCGCTGCATCCACTGTAAATACTGTATAGTAATATGTTGAACCATCTGCTACTATCGTATCTGTAAATGATGTACCAGGACCATTAAAGACCTGAGTTGAACCAATCACTGTTGGTGAAGAGGCGTAGCCTGTGGTCGAGACCACCACAACCGTATGATCATAGTCGGTAGAAGGATTTGTCCAGTTAATGGTTACAGAACTTCCGGTTGCCGAGGCCGTTGCAGAGCTTGGAGCTGCTGGTGGGGTTGTATCCGAAGTGGAGCCATTTACATTGGCATTGGCCTGCACTCCACCTGCAACCTGCACGCAATTTGCCAGATAGATACTGGTAGCTGTCATAATTAAGCTGATCACCCAGCGTGAAATCAGTGCTGATTGAGCAGGGCCCACCGAAGAGCAGCCGAAAATAAATGCTATGGTTGCTCCAAATGAAATTGCGTACAATACTTTCCAGAGTAACTTTTTCTGGTATTTATTTATTTGAATCATTTTTTTTCTCCTTATTACTTGCTTTCCGAAATTTTTTCAAAAACTCTTTCTTTTTTATTTTTTTAAATACTTTCTTTCAAATTCTTATGTTATCTTTTATATTTTTTGTTTATATATCTCTTTTTATACATTCTCTTCCAATTCTCTTAATAAAAATACCTTTAAGGTCCGTAAAGGAACTCAAAAAGGGCCTTAAAAACACCAAGTTACGTTACACGCAATCGAACTATGTTGCTTTTACATTATTTGCCTTAAAAAAAATTTTTATACTTATAACATATATATTGCATCTTGTCTTCTCAAATCAGGATTTGGGAATACTTTTTTTAATAAAAAAGATAGCTTTTTTACATTTTTTCTTTATATTTATATCTTTTTCTCGTTTTATATCATTTTTTTTAGAATTTAAACTGTTTTTTAACATTTTTATTACCTTCTATTTGTCGTTTGAAAATATAAACCGCACCCTGTAAGCTGCCACCTGGTGGTTGAGTCGAGGTGAAGCCTCGTATCGAAGCCCGGCAATATCTCTGTAGACTTTCTGATTTTTACAAAATAATCGCGGCGGCAGCTGAAGCAAAAATCTGAATGTGTACATAAATCTCTCATGGGCTAAACCCGCTCGCACCTCATGTTCATTTGATTATGAACAACAAAACGAGATGAAAATCGATCTTTACGCTTTCACTGAAAAATACAATATAGCTTGTGAAAAAAGGTATGCAGGCGATTGTTAACTATTTAAAAATGATTAAATTTTCACATACTCTTTTTGCGCTGCCTTTCGCACTGGTTGCGGTGGTGATTTTATGGAAAGAGCGCTCAATGGATCTTACCTGGATCAGGTTTTTTTACATTGTTGCAGCTTTTACTGCTGCGCGCAGTTTTGCGATGGCCATGAACAGAATTTCTGATGCGCGTTTTGATGCGAGAAACCCCCGTACCTCTATGAGAGAAATTCCTGCAGGGAAATTATCCATGCGCAGTGTTGCTCGTTTTGCTCTGCTCTCTTTTATATTTTTTGTCGTTGCTGCGTGGTTTTTAAGCGAGACAGCTCTTTATCTTTCTGTTCCTGTTCTTTTTGTTCTTGCAGGTTACAGTTATGCGAAACGTTTCAGCTGGCTTTGTCATTACTGGCTGGGTGCAGCTATCGGAATGGCTCCTCTGGGGGTCTATATTGCCTTGAATGGCTATCTCTATACAGAGGCGTGGATCATGTTTTTAGCGCTCTCTACCTATATTTCTGGTTTTGACATTCTTTACGCAATTCAGGACCGTGATTTTGATATCAAAGAAAAACTTTATTCTATACCTGCAAATTTTGGCGTGCCTGCTGCGCTCTGGTTCTCTCTGTTGACCCATGTTGTGACCATTTTTTCTTTTGGATGGCTGGGGCTGTTTTTTCAATGGGGTTATCTTTACTGGTCGGGCTTTGCTCTTCTGGGTGCGCTTATTGCAGGTGAACACTGGATCGTGGGCTGGGGGCGAAATGTAAAGCTGCACAACATTCCGGTGGCATTTTTTCATTTTAACAGCGGCGTGAGTATTGTTTTTCTTCTTTGTGTTTCTCTGGAACTAATGGCGGCAGGGTTGTGAAAAAAATCATCGTTGGTTCCACAGGAGGTTCAGGTTGCGGATATCTGCTGCGCTATTTTTTTCATATCTCCACTCTCGAGGGCGAAACCCACTGGATTGCTTCGGACAATTTTCATCTGGTTCTTCATGAAGAGTTTGGTCTCAGTTTTAAAGGGCTCACCGGCGATGAGATCATGGAAAAGATTTTTAAACTTTATGGCAGACCTGATGGAGAATCCAGGCAAAAAATTTTCGTGCATGATGTTCGTGATCTGGCGGCAACCCCTTCGAGCGGATCGGTACTTTTTGATGCAATGGTAATTTTACCCTGCAGTATGAAAACTCTTGCATCCGCAGCAAATGGTATCAGCACCAATTTGATTGAGCGTGCAGCAGATGTTTCACTGAAAGAGAGAAGAAAACTTCTGCTGGTTGCCCGTGAATCGCCCTATAGTCTGATTCATATTCAAAATATGGAAAAACTGACTCTCGCCGGAGCGACCATTATGCCCGCCTCACCGGGATTTTATCACCGTCCGCAATCTATAAATGACCTGTATGATTTCATGGTAGACCGTATTTTCAGTCACCTGAAAATAGAGCGCAGAGTAATCAAGCCGTGGGGTCAATAGCAATTTTTTTTTAATAGTTGATAAAAAATGTATAGCTAAAGGTGAAAGACTTTACAATCTTTAATTTTTACAATAATTTCACATTTTTAAAAATCAGTTATTCGATATTGCAAGAATCAGACTTCGGTGCTCATGATACATTTTCCAGATCTGTTCCGATTGCGATGAAGAAAGAGAAAATATTTTTTGAACGGCCAATTGACGCATATCACTTTTTTCATAGCTTCCTTCAATTACGCTCATAATTTCAATAAATAATCCGCGGTTACCAAGACCTTTTAATCCCTCTTTTTTTAACGCAAAATAATCAAATTCAGGTTTGAGCTTTTTCAATGAGGCAAATAAAATTACCGTTTCTGCTTTTTGGGGCATCTCTTTATCGTCTATAAATGCGATCACTTTTTGATTCATTTTATCAAAATTCTCATTCGAAAATCCATAATCGGTCATCAGCTCGATTAACGCTTTTTTGTATTCCATTTTTTTAAAACGCAGAATTGCCATTTCTGCTTTTTTTTGCTTTATGGACTGCTCCAGATATAAAAGTACCTGCTCTTGTGTTTGCCCCATCAATACAGAAAGAATTTCAAGATTTTTTTTTCTTTGGGCACTATTCGTTATCGTTATATACTCTTTTTTATATTCGTCTATCAGCTTCTGGCTGTAACTCTGGTCTTCTGTTTTAAGCAAACGTAAAATTGCCGCCATAGTAAGTTTATCTGCCTTGCCCCGGTTGAAAATATCCATCAATACCTTGTTTTGATCGGGATAACTGCTGCTGTAAATTTCAAGAAGAAGATTTTCTGTATACTCATTAAAAGAATTTTTTTCAAGATATTCTATAGCGTATTTTCTTGCAAGCTTTACTGCCTCTGAAGAATCTTTTCTTGCCTCTTTTTCGCCGTGCATAATCGCCGCTAATGCCTGAAGAGCCGCAAGAACAGACTCCTTTTCTTCACCTGTAATCTCTTCTTTTAGAAGTTCCACAGCAGAAACTGTTGCAATTTTTCCAAGAATTGCGATTTCTTTTAATGTCAGTTTTTTAAATTGTTCTTTATTGGCTTTTATTGCATTACAAATTTCATCATACAATATGGTACGGTCTTCTTTTTTGTAAAATTGATGATAAAAAAGAGATTCTATGGCCATGCCTCTTATTTTTTCATCTGAATCATGCAGATATTTTTTAACAAGCTCTGCTGACTCCTGGGTAGCAATCTCTCTTAATGCTTCTATTATTAAAATGTGCAGATCGGGTGTTTCGAGGGGGGGTTTTTCTTCGAGCGCTTTTTTTATGGCCTCCCAATTTTTCTTTTCGCCCGCCTGACTTTTTATTTTCGACTCTTCCAGTGTTGGTTTGTCTTTTACCTGAACCCCGGCACAAAATGTAACAAATTGTATCAACAAAACAGCAACAAAGGCGAAAGACTTTCTCATGCTTTTATATCGGAAATTATAAAATATATTCCAAGTTAAAAAATTGGGCAATCAACTTCTTTTTTACAGCTTCTATCTGTTGATATTTTAAAACCGAAAATGCATTGGTTCTTAAGTACCCTTTTCTTGTCCCTATACACCGATCATTTTTATCGCGACGAATTGAATTAAATTACCTTGTTTGAATTCCTCTGAACAATATAAAATCAAGGTATCACTCATTTACGAACAATTTTTTTTATTGCAGTTGTAGGAAATTATTCATTTTTACTGGTCTTAAAGCTTTTTTTATAATTGAAATTATAAATGATTATGTAATAATTACCATATTCAGACTACTCATTAATCAGTCTCATAAGTTTGACATTACTGATATTTGTAGTGAAACCAAATTTTTCATAAAAGGGCATCATCTCTTCCAGGCAATACAGTTCAAAATGCCTGACTTTTTGAAGCTTCGGATGATTCAGAATATATGCCATAATTGCTTTTCCTGACCCTGTTGAGCGATGATTGCTGCTGACTATTACATCGAATATCAGCCCTTTGAAAACAAAATCTGAAAGAACTCTCGCAAACCCGGCTAATTTCTCATCGTTGTCAACAAGTCCAATACATACTTGAGAATTATTTATAGATAGTTTTGTCTGCTCTAATGTACGCTTATTGGTCCACCATTCATTCAGATACAGGGAATGTACTTCTTTAATTTGTGATTCTGTAAAAGTCTCTATAAATTTCATTATCTCAAGAAACATAATTATATGAGATGTCAAACTTTTCAGAAAATGTTTCTAATATGAAACAAGTGGTATAAAATAGATCTTTTTATAAATATATTCCAAAATACAAAAACCATCATTAACGCCAGTCAAATTCCAGAGACCTGATTTTACATAAAAACAGCTATACCTTTAAATTATGGATGACTGTTTGAGTTTATTTGCAAATCTGGTTCATTATGCAGATTATAGGCACATTGCTTACTACTTTATTAGTGATTGTTTCACTACTTTTAATTTTACTTATCTTAATTCAATCAGGACGCTCATCCGGAATGTCTCTATTCGGAGGAAGCAGCCAGACAGCTTTTGGGGCAGGTGCTGCTGATGTATTAACCAAACTAACAGGTGCAATGGTTGCTATCTTTATGATTCTTGCTATTGCATTGACCTACATTAAAAGCCAGAGTGGTGGATATTCTGATATTCAAAAAGAGTTTACCCAGCAAACAACAGAAACCGCACCTGATGCTGACCAAAAGGCAGAAGAGGCAGGAAAAGATGCTGCTGCAACAACTGACGAACCAGGCAATACTATAGGTACAGTAGAAAAAGCAGCTCCTGCAGCACCCCCTTCCGTACAAAAATAATTTCAAAAAAATCTGAAATTATAATTTCTTTATCTATTTTGCAATGAATTCAGATATTGCAATTATAAAAATCTGCCTTAAAACCAAAGTTAAAATACCGATATAAATATATGCCCGAACCGATATTCCATGAACAAACATGGAGTGATGAACTTTTTTTTGAGTTTGCCAATTTTATTAAAACTCAATCTGGAATAAACATTGGATTCAACAAAAAAGAGATCCTCATCAGCAAAATTCAGGTAAGGATGGCTGCACTCGGAATAAACTCTGCAAATAATTACCGGAAACACCTTCAAAATAAGCTGACAATAAATGACTACCGGGAGGTCTGGAACCTGTTTGACCTTATTACCACCAATGAAACATTTTTTCAAAGGTATCCTGAACACTTTGAAATTCTAAAAAACATTGTATTTCCTGAACTCATAAAAAATGAAAAAAACAATATTACCATCTGGTCATCAGGTTGTTCAACCGGCGAAGAGCCCTATGACATTGCAATGAGCCTGCTGGAATATACAAATCAAAATAAAAGTTATTTTACAGGTTCTATTACGGCCACTGATATTTCAGACAAGGTTCTTGAGCATGCGAAAACCGGGCAATACCCGGATCGACGCATTGCAAAACTTTCTGACCAGAAAGTAAAAATATTTTTTACAGAAACATCGCCTGAAAATAGCCCTTACCCTTTTGCAAAAAGAGTTCTTGAGATAAATTCTGAGGTGAAAAAATGGGTGACCTTCTCAAGACATAATTTAATACAGGATGATTTCTACCAGGGTGTTGATATAATTTTTTGTAGAAATGTCTTTATCTATTTTGATATGGAAACGCAAAAACAAATTTTATATAAATTTTTCAGCTCGCTGAATAAAGGCGGATATCTTTTTTTGGGCCCCATGGAATCTCTGCATGTTACAGAAACAATATTTAATGCAATAAAAATTGATAATTGTACCATTTATCAAAAACCATTATAACATTTCATGGCAAAATAAAATGGAACATAATGAACAAAAAATTCAAATAATCGGAATTGGCGAAATTGGTACCTCTTTTGATAACAATACCATTCTTAAAACAGTCCTCGGATCCTGTGTTGCGGTTTTGCTATACTCCACCACGGAGCCTGTAGCTACACTTTCCCATTTTTTATTGGCCGAATCGGAAAACAATTCAAAAGAAATTTACAGTTCTGAAAATTTACGATATGGAAATCATATTCTTGAAAAACAATTTTCCATAATGGATGAACATACAAAAGTATATGCCTCCATTCAGGCAAAAATTTTTGGTGGCGCCACAGTTAAATATCAAAACGCTACACCTATTCTTTCGGAAATTGGACAAAACAATATTGCGATAGCACAACACATCTTAAACAAGAAATCAATACCTGTAGTGGCATCACACATCGGAGGAAACAGCGGCATGAGCATCAGCTATAATCCTCAAACCAAAATGACAGAAATTCATCTTTTTAAAGATGACTCCCACCTGATTTTATAATTGAAAGTAAAACCTTTCCAGATTATATTTCACTATTGATAAAATTTTATAATATTTATTTTATCTGTTTAAATGCTCTTTGATATTTTCTAATGTGATTACACCTTCATAAAATGCTTTTCCCAGAATTATTCCCTTCAGATTTTGAATATCTTTTAAACCTTCAAGGTCTGAAAGCTTTGAAAAGCCTCCCGATACAATTACAGATACATCGGGTTGAAATTGATCAAGCTCTTTATAAAGTTCTACATCTGGGCCTTCCATGGTACCATCACGCATTATTTGAGTTACAAGAAAATTAGTTACACCCAACTCTTTCATTTCATTCATAAATGGTGAAACAAATTTAAGAGTACCCTCTTGCCAGCCTGAAATTTTAACCTCTCTGCCCCAGACATCAACCGTCAGCAAAATTCTCAAACCTAACCTGCGTTGAATTTTTTTAAACTCATCGCTGTTTTTAAAAGGAAGAGATCCAATCATAAACTGGTCATCTGGAGTATCAATTCCTTCTTTTTGCAATTTTTCGACGTCACGAACAGATCGAATACCACCGCCCACCTCAATGCTGCATCCTGTGGCCCGTTTAATTTCTCCAAAAAGTTTATGGTGTACAATCTCTCCTGATCTGGCTCCGCTTAAATCAACGAGATGCAGATGGCTGACGCCAGCCTCGGCAAATCGAAGAGCAGTCTCTACTGGATTTGAAGAATATACTTTTTTTTGATTATAATCACCCTGATAAAGGCGAACCACCTCTGAATCAAGTATATCAAGAGCCGGTATTAAAGGTATAAAAGATTTTTTCATTTTAATTTATTATTTCCTGGAAATTATTTATATAAGTTCTATAAAATTTTTTATCATCTGCAATCCGGCCAAATACGATTTTTCCGGATGAAACTGTGCTGCAAATACATTATCTTTTTGTACAACGGCAGTAAAGGTTTCACCATACTCACATTTAGCCAAAGCATGCTCATGAATACCTTTAGCTGCATAACTATGAACAAAATAAAAATAAGAATTATCAGGAATTTCCCTAAAAAGAGGAGTGTCCGCAAGAAAAGTTACCTTGTTCCAACCCATATGAGGAATAATCAGATTTTTCTGATTAAACTTTGAAATATGCCCTGAAAAAAATCCAAAACCTTTTTCAAGCGCACCAAATTCATCAGAAGAGTCAAAAAGAACCTGAAACCCGATACAAACACCCAATACGGGCTTTCCCCTGCTGATAAAATTATGAATTGCATCATAAAATCCTGAGGATTTAAGATTCACCATTGCCGTATGAAAAGCACCATCTCCAGGAATTAACAGAGCATCAGCTTGCTCTATTTTTTCTGGAGTCTGAATCACCTCAACATCTGCACCCTGATATTCAAAAGCTTTCTGAAGAGATCGAATATTACCCATCCCAAAATCAAGTTCTACAATTTTGGGCTGAAAACTCATATAATTCCTTTCGTAGAAGGAATGTCTGCACCCCTGCGCTCATCAATGGTTATAGCATTTCGCACAGCCATACCAGCTGCTTTAAAAATAGATTCATGAATATGGTGCCTGTTTTCGCCGCTCATAACTTTTATATGAATATTGGCACCCGCACTGACACTAAGTTTTTGCCAGAACTCTGCTGTCAATTCAGAGTCATACTCACCAAGTTTGCCCATAACAGCAAGATCAGGTCCTGAATAACTGAAATAAGGTCTGCCTGAAAAGTCAACTGCAACCAGTGTCAATACCTCATCCATAGGCAATGTAAAATTGCCAAAACGATATATTCCTCTTTTTTCTCCGAGGGCATTTTTTATTGCTTCACCCAGAACAATCGCACAATCTTCGACAGTATGGTGGCCATCAATCTGGGTATCACCCTTAATGTCCATTTTAATATCTATCATGCTGTAACGTGCCAGATGAGAAAGCATATGCTCAAAAAAAGGAATCGGATTAATACCTTCCAATTTTCCTGAACCATCAAGGTTTATTTCTGCTTTAATAGAAGTCTCTTTTGTCTCTCTGGTAATGGATGCCTTTCTGTTCATAAATTATTATCGTCATTTTAAATGACTTTCTTTTGATTTCAAATTATTAATCCCGGGATTGCATCTCTAAAAGCTCTTTTTGCGATACTCCCAGAAGGTATAATATCGAATCAAGACCGGGCTGTGAAATAAAAGCCCTTGCATGGTCTCTTACTGTTGGTTTGGCATTAAAAGCAATACCA
>Ga0224495_10001737_pt1 | contig 15020 bp, 16 predicted proteins | sample SF_Jul11_sed_USG_FD_168128 | JGI IMG/M metagenome (GOLD analysis project Ga0224495, IMG submission 168128) | Sediment microbial communities from San Francisco Bay, California, United States - SF_Jul11_sed_USGS_4_1 | ecosystem: Environmental > Aquatic > Marine > Sediment | place: USA: California... | reverse complement strand
CCGTTCCGGCCGAGCCGAGCGAATAGGTCTTGGTATCGTTATATCCCCTGGTGAGTTCGTTGTTCCGCGCCACTATGTTCATGTTCACCGCGACTGCGTCGGGCCATTCGGCAACTGAAGGCAAGACGTTATAACTGTCCGGAATCCCATCGCCGCTGGTATCCAGACCATACTCGATCTGCATGTATTCGATACCCTCAACCAGGGGCGTGACCACGAACACGTGCGTGGTCGGGTCGAGTTCCAGGCGCTTCAGCGTGGGGATGCCATCGGCCGGGCTGGGATTGTTGTTGGGAGATACATAATAGACGTGCACAAAGAAATTCCTCAGGTCCGCATAAGGGGTAGTGCTGGTTGGCGTGCACGACTTTGTGCGCAAAGTAAAGTTTGCGGGGTTGGTATCAATCCTGTAAGGCACGGTATCATTCTCGCAAAGCGAAACCTGGATATAGTGCGTACCTGACAGCGCGACTCCTTGTACGATAGGCGTACTGGTGCTGGCGCGGCGTATCACCAGAATGTCGCTGCCGGGTTTCAGCGTCAAATCGCTTCCGGAACTGTAAGTCAGGCCGCAAGGCGGGCTTGGGATCTGGCTCGCTGCACCGCCGGCATTGTAACCCTGTACCGCCAGTTGAAGCGCCGCCGCAATATCGCTGGCCGTGGTCGAGCAGGGATTCGGCAACGATGCGGGTATGGCAGGAACACCGGAACTCGGAGAAAATTCACCGTAATATCCTGCCAGCCTGAGATCGTCGGCCAGCACTTCCAGCGCATAGCGCCCGTTGTCTATCATCCGGTTGGACTTGTCCAGCTCGGTGCGCGTCTTGCTCTGGTTGACGAACAGCGTGGACAGGGCGGCAAGAATCAGCAATCCCAGCGTGATGGATATCATCAACTCTATCAGCGACAGTCCGCGCTGGAAAAAGACCTTTCCTGCGATTGTCCGCTGGATTGGGGTGCTGCAAGATTTATTGTCTGGGAATTTCATGTCAATTCAGGCTTGCTATGCTTAAAGGCAGTGCAACGACGCGGCGCAACGCATCGTTGCTGCCATAATCACCCTGCCCGCAATTTATGGTGGGGGCGGCGGTGTTGTTCAATCCCTGCCAGGCAACCGCAACCAGGTACTCCCCGGGGACGCCGCTTGCTGCCGGCGCGATCTGATATATGCAGCCGCGCGCACCGATCATTGCTCCGATGTTGTTTCCGGAACTGTCCACTTCAGCGGCACCCTGCAGGGCGTCGTTCCAATAGCACAGGTCGCCTGCGCTTCCCGCGCCGGTGGCTGCGCAAGCGCCATATCCGGTTCCTATCGGTGTGGTGGTGACATAGTCCGCGGCATTGGCCCGGTTGGCGTTGATCCGGTCCGCCATGTCCTTCAACAGTATCAGGGCCTGCGAGCGCTGATACGATTCCATCTGCATCGTGAGTGCGCGGGTTTGCAGCCCGGCCAGCCCCAACAATCCCATCATCAGGATCACGATGGACACCAGCACCTCGAGCAGACTGAAACCGGCATTCCGCTTGTGCATGCCAAGAGCTTTTTTTGTGCTGGTCATGGGCATGCTCCCTTGAGCGCACGCGGCATGCCGCTCAATTCGATCTTGATGCAGCGGACATTGGCAGTGGGCGTTGCGGAAACATCGATTTGAAACGCGGGCGATGCGGCCGTTATTCTTCCGCTTCCCCTGTAGGTCACGCTGGCAGGCGCTCCGGTAATGACAATTCCGCCGATCGCGCCCTGCGACTCCAATGAAGGCACCCCGCTCGCAGAGACATTCCAGCCGGATTGCCAGCTACCGGCGGAAACGGGCGTCACCGTGACGGTGGAATTGCGCTTGATCGCTTCGCTTCTGGCCAGGCTGAGCGTGGCGTACAGCTCGAAGCCGGCATTTTTTACCCGCTGGCTCTGGGCCAGCGACTTGAAGCTGGGCAAGGCTATCGTTGCGAGTATGCCCACGATCGTGATCACGATGAGCAGCTCGGTCAGCGTAAAGCCTGCGGATGTGGCTGAAACGGATGTGCCGGAAGCGAATGTAAAGGAAGGCTTCATGTCGATCGCTTACCAGTGGGTGACTGCACCATGCGTCTTGGCGCCGGTATCATCGAGCGTCAGGGTACCGTCGTTCGCCTGCTTGCTGCCCGCAACCGGGGTCGCAGTGACGGTGTAGGAAGGAGGAGGGCCGGCGGTTACGCTGATCGTCAGGGTGTAGTTTCGGGTGACATCTGCAGGGGCTGACATCGACAAGGTGGCCAGGTCGGGCGCGTAACTGCGCGCATCCAGCAAATATTGTTTCTGGCGGCTCGAGATATCCATCATGAAAGCCTGGGCGGCGGCCCGGTTGCCCTTGATTACATACTGCGAATATTGCGGAATGGCAATCATCGAAATGACCCCGACGATCACCACCACGATCATCAGTTCTATCAGCGAAAAACCTTTGGCATGCTTCATGTGCGTACTCCATTATGTGTGTTGATGCGGATATTATGGCGTAGCGTCAAATATTTCCACCGCCACCTGACCGGTGGGTCGGCCATCAGGATAAACGGCGCTAACGGGATGTTTTAATGGGCAGGCGGGCTTGCGGTCCGTGCCGGGAATTGCATCATGTTGGCCGCGGCAAAAGGCATCAGACCGAAGACCGCCCTGTCTTGCAAACGTATGCAAAAAGAAAGACCCCGGTGACGGGGTCTTGTCATGCTATGCGGCAATTGGATTACTGGGAGGTTGTGACGGAAGCCGGGCCGAATCCGGCTGCAACCGCTGTGCCAGCAGTCAGCGCTCCAGAGATCTGGTTGATTGGGTAGACCGATACAGTGCCCGGGTTAACGCCGTCACCGTAATTTGCCACATAGGCAAATGTGCCGGCCGGATCAACGTTTACGGAGAACGGTACTGTTCCGGCGGCGATGGTTGTCCCGCCAGATAGCGTCCCATCAGCTGCAATCGTGTAGGCCGCAACCGTATCGTTACCGGCGTTCGCCACATAAGCGTACACACCGGTGTTCGGATCGATGGCGACCGAGCGCGGCGCGCTCCCGGCAATCGCCGCTGTTGTAGTCATAGGGGTCAGTGCCCCGGTGGTCTGGCTGATTGCGTAAGACATGACATCATTGGAGACGGTATTTGCGACAAGCAGGAACTTGCCATAGCGATCAATCGCAACCGAGCTTGGGCCGGTTCCTGCGGCAACCGGAGCGCCAACGGCCGTCAGTGCACCGCTGATCTGGTCGATCGAATAGGCCGAGATATCGTTGCTATCATAATTCGCCACATAAGCGTACTTTCCGGAAGGATCTACGATGACTTCATAGGGCGTCGTACCGGTTGCAATGGTCGTGCCGGCGAGAGCGCCATTCGCATCGATCGCTGAGAGCGCACCGCTGGTGGTATTGATGCTGTAAGCCGAGATAGTGTCATTGATTTGACTCACCACATAGGCGAACTTTCCAGAGGGGTGGATCGTGATAAAGGCTGGGCCAGCCCCGGTTGCAACGGTCGTGCCGGCGAGTGCTCCATTCTGATCTATCTCGGTGAGAGCACCGGCGCTGGGGTTGATTGAGGTGTCGATGCTGTAGGCAGAGATAGTGCCGGAGGTCTTGTTCGCCACATAAGCGAATTGGCCGGAAGGATCGACAGAGACGGAATAAGGCTGGGTGCCTGTGGTGAATGAGTTAACTAAAGTTAGAGCTCCGCTGCTAATGGTATAAGCCGAGACAGTATTGGCCGTGCTGTTGGCCACATAGGCAAAACGAGGAACGATAGGAGCAAGTGTGCAGGTTATCGTAACGCTGACATCAACGCCACTGACTGCTCCGGTGCCATTCGAGATCACACTACCATTAGTACCGTCACAGTTTTGGCCGGGCGATCTGGCGCGGCTGCGCTGGGTGACGTCATAGACGCCAGTATTCTCAACCGGTGCGCTGAAAGTATATGTAGTCGGGACGCCAGAGGCGATGGCAGAAATGAAAAGATCGTCGCCGCCATTGTTCTGCAGAATCGGGCCTATGCCTGAAGCCGCACCGGTTATGCTTACGTTTATCTTGAAAGCGTCAACGCAGTTAACAGTCACAGTTGTACCGCCGACAGGCATGGTTCCCGAAGGGTTTGTGACTTTGCAAACTTGGACTGGCGCGCTAGGATGAGACAGCACGGTGACATTGTAACTGGTGGCCGAGAGTATCTGGGTTAGGAAATCGTAGGTGCCGGGCGAAGTGACCGTCAGATCATCTCCGCCATTGTTGCGCAATACCACTCCAACACCACTGACACCGGCAACATTGACACTGAGGGTATAGGCTGCCGCCAGTGGCGCCGGAGGCGTGCTGCCACCCCCGCCGCCGCATGCTGCCAAAGCAAGCAGCGCTACCGGCGCCATGTACAGCAGGCCATGCAGAAGTCTTGTCGGGCTGTATCTCATTCTGGTTACCTCGTTCTCTCAAAGTTCGCGACGGTCGCGGTCTGTCAGGAAGCGCACCAGCCGTGGTGATCTGGTGATGCGCATTTTCAGGCGCAGGATACCTCAAGCCCGGCGGTGGATTCAAACAATTTGCGCGACCGGTTATTTTTCCTGACAGGCGGCGCTGAGGGCAGTTGCATATGCCATTTGTGCCGGGGATCTGCCGCTTTCCTCAGGCCGGTGTCAAATAGCCGTGGAGGGCTGAGCGGAAAAGCGGTAAAATCTCCTGCTGGCAAAATTTTAATATTAAAAGTAAGGGAGAATTCATGAGCAAGAGTCTGGTCCAATTCATCATCGAAGAACAGCGCGCGATCCCGGGCAAGGCCAGCGGCGATTTCACCGGCTTGATCAGCGATGTCATCATGGCCTGCAAGCAGATCGCGCACGACGTCAACAAGGGCGCGCTGATCGGCGTGCTGGGCAGCGCCGGCAGCGAGAACGTGCAGGGCGAGACGCAGAAGAAGCTGGACATCATCACCAACGAGGTGTTCATCAAGTCCACCGAATGGGGCGGCCATCTGGCGGCGATGGCTTCCGAGGAAATGGATGACGTCTATCCGATCCCGGCGAAATATCCCAAGGGCAAATACCTGCTGGTGTTCGATCCGCTGGACGGGTCTTCCAATATCGACGTGAACATTTCCGTCGGCACGATCTTTTCTATCCTGCGCGCGCCCAAGGGCGTGGAGAATCCGTCCGCCGAAGAATTCTTGCAGCCCGGCACCACGCAGGTTTGCGCGGGCTATGCGATATACGGCCCGGCAACCATGCTGGTGATCACCACCGGCCACGGCGTGAACGGCTTCACGCTGGACAATGACATCGGCGAATTCATGCTGACCCATCCGAACATGAAGATCGCCGCGGACACCGTGGAATTCGCCATCAATGCATCCAACGAGCGCCACTGGGAAAAGCCGGTACAGCGCTATGTCGATGAATGCATCGCCGGCAAGACCGGCCCGCGCGGGATCAATTTCAACATGCGCTGGGTGGCGTCGATGGTGGCCGAGGTGCATCGCATCCTGGTGCGCGGCGGCGTGTTCATGTATCCCAAGGACACCAAGGATCCGAGCAAGGCCGGCAAGCTGCGCTTGCTGTACGAGGCGAATCCGATGTCCTTTATCGTCGAGCAGGCTGGCGGCGTGTCATCGACCGGATACGAGCGCATCATGGATATCAAGCCGTCCGGCCTGCACCAGCGCGTGCCGGTGATTCTCGGCTCGAAGAACGAAGTCGAGCGCATCGTCGGTTACCACAAAGGGTGAAAGCATGGATAAACCGCTTGTTTCGATCGTCATGGGCAGCGCCAGCGACTGGGAAGTCATGAAGCAGGTCGCCCAGCAATTGAAGGACTTCGGAGTGACCTATGACGCAAGGGTGATCTCTGCGCACCGCTCGCCCGATCTGTTGTTCGACTACATCAAGGAAGTCAGCGCGCAGGGCGTGCGCTGCTTCATCGCCGGCGCAGGCGGCGCGGCGCACCTGGCCGGCGTGATCGCGGGCAAAACCACTTTGCCGGTGCTGGGCGTGCCAATGCCATCGAAATATCTGCAAGGGCTCGATTCCCTGTTGTCCATCGTGCAGATGCCCAAGGGCATACCGGTTGCGACCTTTGCCATCGGTGAAGCGGGCGCCGCCAATGCAGGTCTGTTTGCGGTAGCCATGCTGGCACTCAACGATGCCGGACTGGCGCAGCGTTTGCAGGCATTCCGCATCAAACAGGCAGAGGCAGTCAAGGCGACCACATTGCCTAATTTGTAGGTTCGGGGCTGGAGATAACATGAATCAAGCGAATCAGGATGCCGGTGCGGCGGCCAAGCCAAAGCGTGCCGGGAAATTCAAATGGCTGGCTGTTGTCTTTTTCGTCGTGTTGGCCGCAGTGGCGGTGATGAATTTGCCGCGCGGCTTCAGCGACGACTTGTCGCTGGTCGGCAAGGGCAAGCCTTCCGTTGTTTTTGTCCGCGACAAAAATGCGGTGCAGACATTTGGCATACTGGAAGCCTTGAACAGCATACGCGACAAGTATCACGGGCAGGTAGAGTTCCTGTTGACCGATTTCAATACTCCGCAGGGAAGGGCATTCATGGCTGCCAACGATGCGCCCCGTGTGACGCTGGTTCTGCTCGATGGTGGCGGCAAGAAGGTAAACATCATATATCCCCCCCAGACCACCGAGAGCCTGCAGCAGGAAATCGAAGGTTTGCTCAAGGTGGCCCCATGAGCATGGTACTGCTGCAATCCAATCTCGATAGCCTGCCCTTTCTGCATCGCGGCAAGGTGCGTGACATTTATGCAGTGGGTGACGACAAGTTGCTGGTGGTGCAGACCGACCGCCTGTCCGCGTTCGATGTGATCCTGACCGATCCGATACCGGGCAAGGGCGAAGTGCTCACAACTGTGTCGAATTTCTGGTTCGATAAACTGCAGCACGTGATCCCGAATCACCTGACCGGCATCGCACCCGAATCCGTGGTCAAGACAGAAGCCGAACGCGAGCAGGTGCGCGGACGTTCGTTCGTGGTAAAAAAACTCAAGCCGTTGCCGATCGAGGCGATCGTGCGCGGATATCTGGTCGGTTCCGGCTGGAAGGAATATCAGAAGACCGGTGCAGTGTGCGGGATAAAATTGCCGGCCGGGCTGCGCGAGGCGGAAAAGCTGCACGAGCCGTTGTTCACGCCTTCCACCAAGGCTGCGGTGGGAGAGCACGACGAGAACATTTCGTTTGCGCAGGCGGTCGAGTTGCTCGGCGAAGCGCGTGCCAAGGAAGTGCGTGATGCAACGCTGCAGCTTTACATCGAAGCGGCAGACTATGCTGCGACCAAAGGTATCATCATCGCCGACACCAAATTCGAGTTCGGCGTGGATGAAACCGGCAGGCTGTATCTGATCGACGAGGCCCTTACGCCCGATTCTTCCCGTTTCTGGCCTGCCGACCAGTACCGGGTCGGCAGCAATCCGCCCAGTTTCGACAAGCAATTCGTGCGCGATTGGCTGGAGGCTTCCGGCTGGAACAAGCGCGCTCCAGCGCCGCGCATTCCACAGGATATTCTGCAAAAAACCGCCGGCAAATACCGCGAGGCGCAGCTCAAATTGATCGGCGCATGAGCACGCCCGGGCAGCTTATCGAAGGGTTCAGGCGTTTTCGCGAGCGTCACTTCGCCGAGGACTCGGCGCAATTCCAGGAACTGGTGCAGTTCGGCCAGACTCCCAAGGCGTTGGTGGTGGCATGCTGCGACTCTCGAGTCGATCCCGCGCTGGTGCTGGATTGCGCGCCGGGCGATCTGTTCGTGATCCGCAACGTTGCCAATCTGGTGCCTCCTTCGGAAAATCAGGGACATTATCACGGTACCAGCGCAGCGCTGGAATTCGGCGTTCGAAACCTGGCAGTGCCGCACATCATCGTGCTCGGGCACGCTCAATGCGGCGGCATTCACGCGCTGCTTCAAGGCGGGGTGTCCAAGGATGATTCATATATCGCCGAATGGATGGGCATCGCCGATGCCGCACGCAAGCATACAGAGCGGGAACTTGCGGATGCCAGCGACAAGCTGCGTCACCGGGCTTGCGAGCAGCAGGCGATACTGGTTTCACTGAATAACCTGATGACCTTTTCCTGGATACGCGAGCGCGTCGAAACAGGCGTGCTGTCCCTGCACGGCTGGTATTTCGATATCGAGGGCGGCGAACTGTTGGGTTATAACGGCACTACCCGCCAGTTCGAGATGCTGGAATAAGGAAGCTTATTTACCTGCCAAGGCCAGACCCCGGGGTTATTTTCCGGTCAGTTCCTGATAGCGCGCCTTGTCGGCATCATAGCGTGCTTCCGCCGCCGCTTTTTCAGCCAGGGATTTGTCCAGATTGGTCTGCAACCTGTCCACGCGAGCCTGTGCGTCTTTCAGTTCCTCCTGCAAGGGGGGCGGGACGGGCTTGTTTGCCTTGGTGTAACCTGAGGATTCCTTTTGTAATTCCAGCAGATTGTTATTGGCTATCCTGAGCTGGGATGAGTTGTTGCTGATGCGCAAGTCTATCTGTTTCATGCTGCGGTTGCGCGCAAGATCGATTTCGCCCGAGTTGCTGTATGTGCTGGTCAGGGTCTTGTCTCTGCGTTGGCTTTCGATGGCAGCCTTTTCATCGGCGCGCTTTTTTTCTTCCGCTTCCTTAAGGGCTTTGCGCTCGGAAGGAGTAGGTACTTCAATCGTTTTTACCGTACGCCCGGACTTGTTCAATTCTTCACGGTCCCGGTCGGCATATTCGGGGGGGATCGTTTCGCCATAATGGGTGACACCTTGTTTGTCGACCCATTTGTATAATTTTGCCATGGCGGGCAGACTGAAGGTGATGCCGACGAATAATGCGACCAGCAACCTGGATTTATTCATTTTCCACCCCGTACATGTCTCGATATGATTGTGTAGCGAGCAGATTCTGCACCATTTCAGCTTCATCCTGCAAATATCCAAGCAGATCCTCCAGCGTTGCTATGGAAATAACCGGAATGCCGTAGCAGTTCTTCACTTCCTGCACAGCGGAAAGATCGCCCTGCCCTCGTTCCATTCGATCCAGCGCTATCACGACACCGCAGGGCTGCGCTCCCGCCGAACGTATCAATTCGATTGACTCGCGGACCGATGTGCCGGCGGAGATCACGTCATCTATGATCAGCACACGGCCTTGAAGTTTCGCACCTACTGTCGAGCCGCCCTCCCCGTGATCCTTGGCCTCCTTGCGGTTGTAGCTGTAGGGCACATTGCGTCCCTGCTCGGCCAGGGCGATCGCAGTTCCCACAGCCAGCGGGATGCCTTTGTATGCCGGGCCGAACAACATGTCGAACGGCACGTCCGACGTGAGGATGGCCTGGGCGTAAAACTGGGAAAGACTTCTTAATGAGGCGCCGTCGTTGAATAATCCTGCATTGAAAAAATATGGCGATACGCGTCCCGCCTTGGTTTTAAACTCGCCGAAAAGCAATACTTTCCGTTGTATTGCAAAACGGATGAAATCTTGTCTGAAATTGGACATGTCGAAAAGCTATAGGTTGGGATGATGCCAGTCATTATAATGGCGCGCTCGATAACCCCGTCACTTTTTCATGCGCATCATCACCGTCAATCTGAATGGCATCCGCTCCGCAGCCGGCAAAGGATTTTATGAATGGCTTGATCGACAGCACGCCGACATAGTATGTCTGCAGGAACTCAAGGCGCAGCAGGCGGACATGACTGCGCAAATGCTCGCACCGTCCGGATATCACGGTTATTTTCATTATGCTGACAAAAAGGGATACAGCGGTGTAGGTCTCTATTGCCGTGAACAGCCGCAACAGGTAACAGCCGGCTTGGGAATCGCCGAATTTGACAGCGAGGGTCGCTATTTATGCGCTGATTTCGGCAATTACAGCGTGGTATCGCTTTACCTTCCTTCAGGTTCAAGCGGAGAGGATCGCCAGGCGATGAAATTCAAGTTCATGGCTGCCTTTCTGCCGCACCTCCGCAACTTGATGGCATCATCTTCAGTGCAGGGAGGAGGTGAGACACGGCTGCTTCCGCAATCGGCTGGCTTCGCCATAACCAGCGACCTGGCGAGTGTAGTTGGCTCGCCTAGTCGAAAGGCTAGCAGTTCTATTAGTAACGTGTCACGGCCGCACCCGAAAGAATTGCACGCCAGCAGACGCGAGGTAGTGATCTGCGGCGACTGGAACATCGCGCATCGGGAGATAGACTTGAAAAATTGGCGCGGCAACAGGAAGAATTCCGGCTTTCTTCCGGAAGAGCGTGCATGGTTGACCGAAATATTCGATGAAGTCGGTTTTGTCGATGTTTATCGGAATCTATATCCGGACCTGCAGGCATATACCTGGTGGTCGAATCGCGGTCAGGCCTGGGCCAAGGATGTCGGTTGGCGCATTGATTACCAGATCGCCACTCCCGGTATTGCAAACCTGGCTGAATCGGCGAGCATCTACAGGGAGCAGCGCTTTTCTGATCATGCACCGCTGATTGTCGATTATGCGTAGATTGACACCGTGCTCCTGCCGGAACGACGCTTCATGGTTTCCTCAACTTTGCTCCCATGGCAGTCCCGCGACCTTCCACCCGCCTATCGTATTGCGGTGCTTGTTATCGCCCAGGTTGCCTTCGAATCCTTCCAGAACGTTGTAGCAGCCTCTAAAACCGGCATTGGTCGCGGCAGCTGCAGCATGGTGCGAACGTACCCCGCTGCGACAAATGAAGACGAGCAGCGCTTCCTTGTCGACTTGTTGTTCCAGTTGAGCGAGGAAATGCGGATTGAGTTTCATGCCCGGGTAAGTTGCCCATTCGATATTTACGCTATTTACCACACGACCAACCCAGTCCAATTCTGCCCGGCTGCGCACATCGACCAGCTTTGCGCCGGGTGCGGATTGAAGGATCTCGTATGCCTCTGCGGGATATAGCGTACCCTCGTAAGGAAGATTCATCTCCTTGGCGCGCTGCTGCGCAGTTTGCAGAATGGCGGTGATTTTTCCCATAATGGATATTTCCTTGATATGGCGAGATTCAACGAACTCATCCCAGATGATATGCTGTGACGAGTGTAATCAAACTGACGTATGCCGAAGCAGGTTAGAATTGAGCCGACAGTTAATCGCATCTTAACGCAACCGATATGAATAATCATACCCGCCCGCATCATACCCAACCCGATATACCGGCTTTCGAGCCAGCCCATCCGGAGCGATTCGCCGCTGCACAAAAGAGTACCTGGGTGAGTATTTTCATAAATTTTCTTTTGACTTTCCTGCAGGTCGTGGGAGGTTTTTTTGCCCACTCGCAGGCCTTGATGGCCGACGGCCTGCATTCCTTATCGGATCTGCTCTCCGATGTGCTTGTGCTATTTGCAAATCGGCATGGCAATCGTCATGCCGACGCCAATCACCCGTATGGCCACGCGCGGGTGGAGACTGCGGCCACGCTGATTTTGGGCGCATTCCTGGCAGTGCTCGGCGTGGTGTTGCTTGTGGCTGCGGCAATGCGGTTGCAACAGCCGCATGCGCTGGTGGCGGTCAACCCGCTGGCGCTCGCCATTGCAGTATTAGCTTTGGTTGCCAAGGAAGGACTGTTCCGCTACATGCTGGCGGTTGCCAAACGGGTGCGTTCGCAGATGTTGGTGGCCAATGCATGGCACGCGCGATCTGATGCAGCTTCCTCGCTGGTGGTCATCGTGGGTGTGGCCGGCAACCTGCTCGGTTTTACCTTCCTTGATCTGGTTGCCGCTGCAGTTGTGGGCGTGATGATTGCGCATATGGGTGGCAAACTGGCATTTGAGGCAATGGCCGAGTTGATCGACACCGGCCTGGATGCAGAGGAGGTTGAGGCGATCAAGCAGACTTTGCTGAACACTCATGGGGTGCGCAGCTTGCATGAGCTTCGTACGCGCAAGATGGCGGACAATGCCCTGGTCGATGCGCACATCATAGTCGATCCCAAGGTCAGCGTTTCGGAAGGCCATTACATCGCCGAGGCAGCACGCAATGCCGTGCTGAGAAACCACCATGTCATGGACGTGATGGTCCATATCGATCCGGAGGATGACCTGAAAGCCAAGCCAAATGTGCATTTGCCCAGCCGGCCGGAGCTGATGAAGTTCCTTGCTGAACGACTGACAAACCTGGATTTGCATAAAAATCGAGTGGTGTTCCATTATCTTGACGGCAAGGTGGACGCCGAAATCTATATTTGCTCCACTCAACAGCAGGCTGATACTTTGCAGATGCACTGTAATGATCTGGTGATTGATAGCGATATTTTTCGGGGTATTCAGGTCCATAATAGTTGCGCACAGTAATAGTGCATCAACGGATTCCTTGCGCCCTTGTTTGGTGCAAAGATTGTGTGTGCTGCACAGCGGGCTTATGGCACAATGCTTGTCTGCTGGGGGTATGGCAGTTGGCACGCTTTCTGCAATATAAAATTTCGGGTTTTTGGTTAGCTGTTAAATTTTGATGCTTTAGGAGACGGTTATGTCGATGTCGGCAAATGATGTGTTAAATATGATTAAAGAACGTGATGTCAAGTTTGTGGATTTCCGTTTTACAGATACGCGTGGCAAGGAACAGCATGTGGGGATTCCCGTTAAATGCATGGGTATGGACAAATTTGAGGAGGGTCATGCGTTTGACGGCTCTTCCATCGCCGGCTGGAAAGGCATTCAGGCCTCGGACATGCTGTTGATGCCGGATCCCGCAACAGCTTTTCTCGATCCTTTCATGGATGAAAATACCATGGTGATCACCTGCGATGTGGTGGAACCAACGGATGGAAAGGGTTATGACCGTGATCCGCGCTCCATCGCAAAGCGCGCTGAAGCGTACCTCAAGTCCAGCGGTATCGGCGACATTGCCTACTTCGGCCCCGAACCGGAATTCTTTATTTTCGATTCAGTAAACTGGCAAGTCGACATGTCGGGGTGCTTCTGCAAGGTGAACTCAGAAGAAGCCGCGTGGTCTTCGGCGGAAAAGTTTGATAGCGGTAACATCGGCCATCGCCCGACAGTCAAGGGCGGTTACTTCCCGGTTCCGCCGGTTGACAGTCTGAACGATATTCGTGCTGCGATGTGTCTGGCTTTGGAAGATATCGGCGTCGAAGTCGAAGTGCATCACCACGAAGTCGCCACTGCCGGACAATGCGAGATCGGCACCAAGTTCAACTCTCTTGTGCGCCGTGCCGACCAGACACAAGTCCTGAAATATGTCGTGCACAACGTGGCTCATCAATACGGCAAGACCGCAACCTTCATGCCCAAGCCCATTGTAGGTGACAACGGCTCCGGCATGCACGTGCACCAGTCGATCTGGAAGGGCGGCAAGAACCTTTTTGCGGGGAACGGTTACGCCGGTCTGTCTGAAACTGCGTTGTACTATATCGGCGGCATTATCAAGCATGCAAAGGCGCTGAATGCGATTACCAATCCCGGCACCAATTCGTACAAGCGTCTGGTTCCTCATTTTGAAGCGCCAACCAAATTGGCTTATTCGGCGAAGAATCGATCTGCTTCGATTCGAATTCCTCATGTGGCCAGTGACAAGGCGCGCCGCATCGAGACCCGGTTTCCTGATCCGACCGCCAATCCTTACCTGGCTTTTACAGCGTTGATGATGGCCGGTCTGGATGGCATTCAAAACAAGATCCACCCGGGTGATCCTGCCGATAAAAATCTGTACGATTTGCCGCCGGAAGAAGAGGCAAGTATACCGACAGTGTGCAGTTCGCTGGATGAAGCCTTGGGACATCTGGACAAGGATCGTGAATTCCTTACTCGCGGCGGTGTGTTTTCCAACGACTTTATCGATGCATATATTGCTCTGAAGATGGATGAGGTGACGCGCTTGCGCATGACAACCCATCCGGTAGAGTTCGATATGTATTACAGCATTTAGGCCGGCATAATAAGAGGTGTGAAAAAACGGGGCGCAAGCCCCGTTTTCTTTTGGCCATATATGTTTGTCTGGGCATGAGGCTTGCCCTATACTTCCTGCATTACTCCGAGGATGAACGACCATGAAACTTCGATATTTGCTGGCGGTGCTTATGGTATGCCCGAGTCTGGTGCAGGCGGATATCTACAAAGCAGTAGACGAAAACGGACATGTCACTTACTCGAGCACACCGATCAAGGGCGGCAAGAAAATCAATCTGGAGCCCTTGCCCACCATGGATGCACCCTCCCGCTCATCACCACAGAACTTCCCGCGAGTGGACGGAGAAACGCAGAGGAATCGCGATGATACGCGCTATATGATTTTGCAGAACGAATTGAGCGAGGAGGAAAGAATGCTCGCGGAGGCCAAACAGAACCTGCGGGAAGGCGAAGCGAATCCTGAAGTGTTCCGGGGAAAGGACGGCAGGACTTATCGCAATGTCGCCAAATTCGATGAAAAGATCAAGGCGCTTACAGACGAGGTAGAACTGCATCAGAGAAATGTGGATGCCTTGAAGATCGAGATTTCAAAGATCAAGTAATTCATTGCTGTCTGGCATACTTTCTGCTTCTTGATTACGTATGTCTTACTTGCCCCACCTGACGCTGGAATATCTGGAGACCGCAGTCATCCTGCTGGATGACGAGTCCAGGGTTGCTTACCTCAACCCGGCTGCAGAACAATTATTCGATTTGAGCGGTAAAAATGTGCGAGGTTTTCCGGTTCAACAGGTGTTTACCCATTCCGATCAACTGGCCAGTGCGATGCGGCAAGCGGTGCAAAATGATGCAAGCTATATCGAACATGATCTGACACTTGGCACGTTTGCTCATGGAAAGTTACATCTGAGATGTGCGGCCACACCACTTCAATTAGACAGGCGATATCTACTTCTGGAATTTCATCCGATAGACAGGCCGCTCAAACTTGCCCGCGAAGAACAGATTCTCGACCAGACACAGGCTAATCGTCTGCTGTTGCGGAACCTGGCTCACGAGATCAAGAATCCTCTGGGCGGCATACGCGGCGCAGCCCAGCTTCTCGAACAGGAAATGGATAAACCGTCACTAGGGGAATACACGCAGGTGATAGTG
>Ga0224495_10001736_pt1 | contig 15023 bp, 10 predicted proteins | sample SF_Jul11_sed_USG_FD_168128 | JGI IMG/M metagenome (GOLD analysis project Ga0224495, IMG submission 168128) | Sediment microbial communities from San Francisco Bay, California, United States - SF_Jul11_sed_USGS_4_1 | ecosystem: Environmental > Aquatic > Marine > Sediment | place: USA: California... | reverse complement strand
GCCGAACGCCAAGCAAGACACGTCGCCCTGAGGAACTCCTCGTAGTCGAAAACCGGGGTGGCTTCAGCAAGTTCATGACCCGCGCCTCCAAGCTCGGATACAACCTGCTCGACACATCTGACAACCTCCGAATCCATCGAGGCCTCCGGTTGCCACGGTTTCGTGGTCCAAGCCACCCGTAGCTTCCCGACGGGCGCGCCCACCTCCTGCCGATAAGGTCGGGAGGGCTGGGTTATGATGAATGGGTCGCCGGGTGCGGGCGGGGACACCGCATCGAGCATCACGGCTGTGTCACGAACCGTTCGTGTCACTACGAACTCCTGAAGCGTCCCGGAAAACATCTCTCCGAAGTCCGGTCCGCCTGTCACGCGTCCCCGGGAGGGCTTGAGCCCGACGAGGCCACATGCGCTCGCCGGTATGCGAATCGACCCCCCGTTGTCGCTCGCGTGCGCGACGGGTACGATGCCTGCCGCGACGCTCGCCGCAGACCCTCCACTAGAGCCGCCGACCATCTTGTCAAGATCCCAGGGATTACGAGTCGCTCCATTTAGGACCGATTCAGTGGAGATTCCCATCGCAAATTCTGGACAAGTGGTTCGACCCAACAAGGTCAATCCCGCTTTCTTGAAGCGCTCGGTCAAGAAGGAGTCCTTTTCCACGATGTATCCTTTCATGAGCCTTGATCCGCTGTCTTGGACCCGTCCGCCTTCACCAGCTCCGACGTCCTTCATAAGGAACGGGACGCCAGCGAAAGAACCGTCGGGGAGGAAATCACCGTCGAGCGTCGCAATGCGGTCCGACCAAACTTCAATGACGGCGTTGATTCGCGCATTGACCTTCTCGACTGCCTCAACGAAAAGGTCGGCCAGCTCCTTTGGCGATACTTCTTTCTTCCTCACAAGGTCCGCCAGTGCGACGCCATCGCAGGCAGCATACTCAGCTAGGTTCATTGAGAAGCACCTCCTTCGTTCCCCAATAGAACGGGCTCTGTTTCGCCGATTGAGCGATACATTGCAGTCCGAAGCGCATTTTGTCTCGGATCCATCAGGTACGAACCGTTGAGGTTCGCGACATATGCAAAGCCGACCCGGGCGTCGGGATCGGCGAAACCGAAGTTTCCTCCGAATCCCAGCATGCCGAAGGAACTCGGATGACCGAAGGGATTCTCCGGGCTTGGCTTCATGAAGCCAAGAGCCATTTGCAAGCCGTCCAGCCTCATCACTTCGTCGTGGAATCCGCGAGTAGGCGGAATTGCTGGCGCCATCAACTGTTTCAGCGTCTCCTCACGCAATCCAAGTTCCCTTCCACCGGTGGCGAACACTCCATATGCCTTGGCAATACCACGAGCAGTCCCGATTCCCCCTCCGGAAGGGACCTCCACATTCCGAGGGTAGACATGCTCCTTGTCTTCTGGGAGGTCTCCCCAGAGTGCTTTGTTAATGCGGGAGCGAGGGTTCGCAATATCCAGTATCAGACGACGAGGCGCCTTGAATACCGCTGATTTTGTTGGGAGAGCCGTGTGAACTCCTGCAATCCTGGAGTTGGGAATATCTTCAGGTAGTCCGATATAGAAATCGAGACCCAAGGGGACAGCCAGTTCCTGATGGAAGAACTGTCCTAGGCTTCTGTGCTTTGGGTCGACCCGGCGGAGCAGCTCGCTCTCGTAGAATCCAAGGGTGATGGCATGATAAGCCTGGCGCGTTCCCGGCTCCCATTCTGGTTGCTGTCGAGCCAAAATAACCGCTAGCGTGTCAAGGTCGGATTCTGTTTTCACGTCCACGTGCACGTCCAACGCATAGAGCCCTGCCTGATGAGCCAGGAGCTGCCGGATGGTGATTCTGTCCTTCCCTTGCTGGGCAAACTCTGGCCAGTACTTTGACATTCGATCATCGTAATCAAACAGCCCACGGGAATTGGCAAGCGCCATAGCCAGACCGGCGAGTCCCTTCGTGGCCGAGGCGACAATGACCATGGTGTCCTCTTCCCACGAATCGCCCGTGGCCTTGTTCCGGATTCCTCCCCACAGGTCCACCACCTTCTCCCCACGATAGTAGACGCAGCAGGCCGCTCCCAGCTCTTTGCGGCGTTCAAAGTTCTCAACGAACGCTTCCCGCACAGCTTCAAATTCTGGCTTGACAAAACCTGATATTGTGGTACTTTTGGACATATCTATTCTCTCAACAGCGGGCATCTAATACTAGTCGTATTTTACAATCATCATTAATAGAATTCAAAAGGTTATACGAACAATTTGGTTTAGGCCTCAAAGCGACATGAAATAATTCAGCAAGCAAATCATAATTTTGAGCACTATATTCCACCTAATGGGATGATACCTTGAACTCTTCAACCCGGGAGAGTCTTTTCAATAACCTTCCCATGGATTCAATCAAATCGCTTTCGCTCAGCAAGAATAACTAACCCCAGTAAAAATCGAATAGCTAAGAGGATGAGTTCCAGAATAAAAAACAAGAAGTATACTCTGAAAATTTTCGCGATACATTCAGGCAGAAAAATATCTGTGACTGAGCCTTTCCTGGCGCCTTGGTTTTCGGCAAGTGTTCCACTTGCTAAGTCAGTGAAGTTTGAGGATAGCTTGAGGCTATATCGGAAGGTTAAACAAAACGCTAAATTGTTACCCTTCAACAAACATCGGCATCACTTTCGAACCATATATTAAGATTGCGGTTTAGGATTATAGTATGAAATAGCGGTTTCTTGACTGACACAGTAAGCTAATCCCTCTGCAAAAAATGAATTTGAGAACGTTAATACGCAGGATGAAAATGACTATACCCTGAATTGTTTCATGCCTGAGGGGGAGACATATTGCAGCTCATCGGGTAAGACTTCTAATAAGGTGTAATCAGGGTCTTCGGGGCCAGACCAATGATCGTTGAAGAAACCAATCCGTTTTGCGATGCTGGTTTTTGTATTCTTATCTTTAATGATTTTGGCTTTCCCCAGTATTCGTATGCAACAATCCTCATCATTCTCAGTGAATTGATAGGTGAACTCCACATTTGGATTCTGCTTAATTTGTGTAACTTTGTTACTGGAAGTAGAGGTCACCATCCAGAACCTACGGTCCAAGTATATCAGTGTCATTGGCCTCACTCTTGGTCGCATCCCATCGAAGGTGGCCAAGGCAACAAATTGAGTTCCCTTAAATTGATTCAATATCCGCCCTACCTCATCGCTTGTGTAGGTCATTTCTTATCCTTCTTCACACTTCTATCAAACTGATGAACAAGGGCATTATAGATAGAGATACCGGTCAAATCAAGCTGCGAACTGCCTGACTTCGAATTCTATTAGTGTTGGACAAACATATGGATGTCGACATACACTTGATTGGAAGAGGCTCTTTTTTGTTCAGAATCGAGGAGTAACAGATGCTGATTGATGCTCATTGTCACCTTGACAGATATGAAGAGAATCTGACATATGCGCTAGAGCAAATAACGCAGCACCGAATTTTCACAATCAGTAATTCCATGGACCTTCCCTCATACAAACAAAATGTGAAAATAGCTGCGACTTCCGACCTTATCTTACCTCTTTTTGGTATCCATCCCTGGAATGCTTCCGAATACGTCGGCTGTCTCGAAGATTTGGATTGGGCTATCTCTGAGAGTCCAATGATCGGTGAGATTGGCTTGGATTATTACTTTGTTAACGAAACCTCGCGATACGACGACCAGAGAAAAGTATTTGAACATTTCCTCAAAGCGGTGAGGAGGCAAAGGAAGATTATCATCGTACACACCAAGGGCGCAGAAAGCGAAGCCCTTCAGCTTTTGAAGAAGTACAATACAGAGCGTGTAGTTATCCACTGGTACTCAGGTCCGTGGCATATTCTTAAAGCAATGGTAGAGCATGGATTTTACTTCACCATCGGAGTTGAAGTGCTGATTTCACAGCATATTCAGGATATCGCAGCATACTTGCCAGCGGAGCTAATGCTTACAGAAACGGATAACCCTGGAGGGAAAGAATCTCTTACCGGGACTATCGGGACCCCATTGCTAATAAAGGACGTTATCGGAAAGCTAGCAGAAATAAGAGGGACTTCTGACCAGATTATCATGACTACAGTGCAGAATAACTTAATAAGGCTTGGCGACAATGACCCTTGGTTAACAAGAGCACAAGCTTCTACCGGCTAGAAGATCACGTTCTTAGATAACTCTCTGTAGACAGAGCGGCATTAGTTACCAGTCGCTTTAACTGATCGGCAGTGACAAAAGGGAGTGGCCTAGAATGGGGGGCTTGTTTTGGGCCTACAATACAAAGTATAATTGACTACCTTCAGCTACCGATAGGAAAGGAGAGATATGCCGCCTTATGCCTTTTTCCAGAAGCAATTTATGCCATTATCCGAAGCCAAAATCGGAGTCCTGACCCATGCCCTCCACTACGGCACAGCTTGCTTCGAGGGCATCCGCGGTAACTGGGATAGCAGGCAGAGAAGATTCTGCCTTTTTAGAATCCAGGACCACTATAAGCGAATGCTTGGTGGCTGTCGTATCCTGAAAATAAACCTTCCCTACTCTGTTGATAAGCTTTGCCAATTGACTGGGGAGCTTGTGGAAAGAAGTGGCTATGAGGAAGACGTGTATATCCGGCCCCTGGCTTATAAAAGCTCCGAAAGTGTAGGAGTCCGTCTTCACAACCTGGAGGATGATTTCCTTATTATCGTGACCACGCTCCCTCCTTACCTCGATGCAGAAAATGGTGTCCGCTGTTGCACCTCTTCGTGGCGTCGCGTGGATGATACCATGATTCCACCGCGGGGCAAGATCTGTGGCATCTATGTAAACAGCGCACTGGCTAAGACCGAAGCCTGGGAAAACGGCTTTGACGAAGCAATATTGCTGACTCAGGACGGACATGTCTCGGAGGGCAGCGGTGAGAATATCTTTCTCGTTTTAGGGGGCAAACTGCTAACTCCACCTTCATCCGATAACATCCTCATGGGCATCACCAGGGACACGGTCATGAAATTAGCCAAAAATGAACTGGGGATGGATACAATTGAGAGGCAGGTTGACAGAAGCGAACTTTTCGTGTCTGAAGAATGCTTTTTCACCGGGACGGCAGCCAACGTGGCACCTATATTGGAAATCGACCACCGTCCGATAGGCACGGGCAAGATCGGCAAGGTGACTGCCAAACTGCAGAAGCTCTTTGCCGAAGTGATGGTGGGAAGGAATGCTGAATACCCTGAGTGGTATTACCTCGTTTCCCCTAAACCCGTGAAGGTATAACAGGATTTCTCAAACGGGAGTCACCCCAGGATTTACCTGCAAAGCCTGGAGCAAATAAAGAAGGCGGCAACTCTGCTCGAGGACAACAGTATAGTAATAGGCTTCCTCTAACAACTGGCTGGCAGCAAAAGTCCCATGCCCTTGCACCAAAACCACCCTGTGCTCCCCCAATAACCTGGCTATTTCATCGGCAAGTTCCCCCGCCTTGTCCCCTGTCCCTGTACGTAAGATAGGCACCCTGGACAACAAAGCCCGTCCTTCTATATCGGGGGGCACAATCTCTTTCTCTGTGAAGGACAAGGCAACAGCGTAAGGCGGATGAGCATGAACGACTGCCAATGCCGGGGTGTTCTTATAGATGCAGCGATGGACTTCCAGTTCCGTAGAAGCCAGGGGCGTAGCCCGATTGTTCTTGTTTATCCCCGTCTCCACCAAGTCTCCCTCTTCAATATAGCCCAAGGCGCTGCCTCGATGGGTAATGACTAGATGCTCCCCAAGTTTGACGCTGAGGTTACCTCCCTGGGGAGAAACCAAACCTTGAGTGAAGAGAGCTTGCCCTACTACTTGGAATTGAGACAGCACCGCATTAAACCAAAATCAAATATCAAAATTTGAAATTACAACTCAAAGGTCAAAAGGGCTGAACTTATGTTTGAATTCTCCTTTGTCTTTTGCATTTTTATTCTTGCTTTCTGCATTTCATAGCTCACAATATACAGGGTATCACAAAGCTGACAATTCGTCCTTGCTTCGGCGAAAGCGACTCAACTGTCATCGGTTACCAGATAATTACTTCTTATTCAGTTTCTTCATTAAGCCAGACTTGAGTCTGGCGCCTTTGTTTCTGTGCATAATTCCTTTGCTCACTGCCTTATCTATGTTACTTACGGCCAGCATCGCTTTCTGCTTTGCCGATTCTTCCCCGGCATCGACTGAACTCCTCGCCTTAACTATGCACGTTTTGACGCTGCGGCGCACCAAGCGATTCCGTAACCGTTTTCTCTCCGCTGTTCTGGCTACTTTGTTACCTTGCTTACTAGCTGACACTTATTTCCCCCTTTCTTGCTACGCTTACTACATTCCACACTGAGTGAATTCTAGACATTATCTTGCTGACCTGGGCAGCACTCTTCACCTCCAAGGTAAAATGCAGTGTGACGCTATCATCACGGTGATTGTTCATGTTTACCTCACTGAGGTTTACCCCTTCCTCGGCTATAATAGCACTAATATCCCGAACAAGGCCAACTCGGTCCCAGGCATCAACCTGAATCGTCACAGGGTAGACTTGCGCCACAGCGCCCCACTCTACTTTGACCAATCTTTCTTTCTCTTCTTCGTGGACAATGTTAGGGCAATCTTTGCGGTGCACAGTGATACCTCGGCCTTGAGTGATATACCCAATAATCTTATCGCCCGGCAAGGGATGACAGCAATTAGCCAACCGTGTAAGCAAGTCACCTACGCCCAAGACGTTGATGCTGACAGAGCTGACCTTCCGCGGAGGCAGAACTTCAAGCCCCTCTTCAGTCGGCTCCAATGCTCCGCTCAGTCTAAGCATTATTTGAGAAGAGTTGATGCTGCCATTGCCCAAGGCGGCAAAAAGGTCATCTGCGCTGTCATAGTTAAGCAGGTGTGCTACCTTCTCGACGCCGGGCAAATCGACGCCCAACTTCTTAACCTCTTTGTCCCAAATCTGTTTGCCAGTTTCAATACATTGACTTCGTTCCTGCTTGGCAAACCATTGCCGTATCTTGCTTCGTGCGTGAGATGTCTTAACGTAGCCAAGCTCAGGATTGAGCCAGTCCAGACTCGGTCCTTTATCTACTTTGCTGGCCATAATCTCCACCACATCGCCATTCTTAAGGGCATAGTTCAAGGGTTGCAGCCTGCCATTTACCTTTGCACCAATACATCTGTAACCCAAATCCGTATGGATTCGAAAGGCGAAATCCAGAGGAGTAGCACTCCTGGGTAACTCCTTTATCTCCCCTTTAGGAGTGTAGACAAACACCCGGTCCACAAGGACATCGGTTTTGACAGATTCCAGAAACTCTTCACTATCAAGCTCCTCCCGCCAATCACCGAGCTGTCGCAGCCAAGCTATCTCGTCCCTAAACTTCTCTCCTGCTTTCCCTTCTTTATAAAGCCAGTGAGCAGCTACCCCGAATTCGTTGACCCGATGCATGTCATTGGTTCGAATTTGTATTTCCAAGGGTGTCGTACCCTGGCACATTACCGTAGTATGCAAAGCTTGATAGTCATTATCCTTGGGATTAGCAATGAAATCGTCGAATTCCTCAGGTATAGGACGCCAAAGATTATGGATCACACCTAATGCCTTATAACAATCTGAAACCGAATCCACTAACAAGCGTAAGGCAAAAAGGTCGTGGATATCCCCAAATTTTTTGCCCTGCGCATCATATTTGCTCATCTTTTGATATATGCTGTAGAGATGCTTCGGTCGGCCATAAACCCTGGCTTCTATGCCGGCCTTATCCAACTCCTGGCTTAGCATCTGACTGGCTTCACTTATGAAGCCCTCTCTCTCAGCTCGCTTCCCAGCCAGCAGGCGAGCAATCTGATGATATACACGTGGTTTCAAATAGCGAAAGGCTAAATCCTCTAATTGCCATTTCACGTCCCTCATACCCAAACGGTGCGCCAGGGGAGCATATATCTCCAGGGTCTCTTGAGCGATGGCTCGCCGTTTCTCTGCGGGTAAAGCTCCCAGTGTCTGCATATTATGCAGCCTATCTGCCAATTTGATAAGAACCACTCTCAGGTCTTCAGCCGTAGCCAGGAGCATCTTCCGCAGGTTGTCCGCCTGAACCTTCGATTTTGCTTCTCCAGTTCGAGCTCTACTGGCAAGCTTGTTCAGCTTCGTAACTCCATCAACAAGTTTGACTACTGACAAGTCAAATTTGGCCCCTATCTCTTCCAAAGATATACCACAGTCCTCGGGAACATCGTGCAACAAGGCGGCCGCCAACGTTTCAGCATCAAGGTGCAGCTCAGCTAGAATCATAGCTGCATTCAAAGGATGCTCCAAATAGGGCTCTCCTGTTTTACGCACTTGCCCCTGGTGAGCCTTGGCAGCAAATTCGTAAGCCTCTTTGACCAGAGCTACCTTATCCTCAGGCAGATAAGTGCTAGCCAATTCTATGAGTTTCTTAGCTTCCATCCAATTCATAATACTGCAATAGTAGGACTAACGCAAATTGGTAAATATGGTAAACTAGAAAATAGAGAAGGAGGATCTCCGTGCATAAAGCACCTCGCGGGACATTCGACATCCTGCCACAAGAGCATGCTTACTGGAAATACGTAGAGGAGAAGGCTGCTTCATTATGCCAGCTCTATGGTTACCAGCCATTGAGCACGCCCATATTCGAAGATGCTCAAATTTTCACCAACACTGTGGCAGGGGGCACAGATATCGTCGACAAGGAAATGTATATCTTTGAGGACAAGAGCGGGCAAGAATTGGCTCTGAGGGCCGAGGGAACAGCCCCAGTTTGCCGGGCCTATCTGGAGCACGGATTATTTAACTTACCTCAACCCGTGAAGCTTTACTACATTGGACCGGCCTTCAGATATGAGCGCCCCCAATCAGGTAGGTATCGCCAGCATCACCAATTCGGCTTTGAGGCTCTAGGGGAGGCAGACCCCGCCCTCGACGCTGAAGTAATTGAAATGGCCCGACACTTCTTTTGTTCGCTAGGATTATCTCAATTCATTATTCAACTCAATAGCATTGGCTGCAAGCTTTGTCGCCCCGGATATTTAGAAGTACTGAGGCAGCATTATTCAGGTTATACAGACCGTCTTTGCCCTGACTGCAAAGTCAGGCTGGTCAAGAATCCGCTACGCCTGCTTGATTGCAAGAAAACCCCTTGCCAGGAGATAGCTAAGACCGCACCGAAAATTGCCAATTATTTATGCCATGAATGCCATCTCCACTTCCAGAGTGTTCAAAAATATTTAGGGGTAATGGGCATCCCCTTTCAATTGAACCCTAGATTGGTCCGCGGGTTGGATTATTACACCAGGACAGTATTCGAGGTTGAACCTCGAGAGAATGGCGGCCAAACTGCTCTTGGCGGAGGTGGTCGCTATGATAACCTGATCGAGGAATTAGGAGGCAAACCAACTCCGGCGGTGGGCTTTGCGGCCGGGCTGGAAAGAATAATATTGAATCTGAAGAAACAGAAACTAGACATTCCGGCATTGCCCAGGCCTGATGTTTTCATTGCCTACTTGGAAGAAGAAGCCAAGACCGAGGCGATGAAGCTTGCCTCGGAGCTACGCAAAGCCGGCATCGCTGTTATCATGGCTACAGGTGATAAGAGCCTGAGAGGGCAGATGAGACAAGCTGATTCCTTAGACATTGCCTACGCCCTCATCCTCGGCGAACAGGAAGTCAGCAAACGAAACGTGATGTTGCGGGACATGAGAAGTGGAGAACAGAAGACTATCCCCTCGGTTGAAATAGCCAGATTTCTCAAGCAGCCCAAGATATGATATAATATACTATGCTAGTAACCTCGAATGGAAACCTGAGTGTTTCCTCTCATAGTCTGATTCAGCACTTCAGCAAATGTACTCGAAAATAAACTACCTATGCCTCAAAATAACATAAATAACCAGGCAAAGTCGGAATATACCGCCAAAGATATCCAGATTCTAGATGAAATCAAGGCCGTACGCTTACGCCCAGGCATGTATATTGGCGGCACCGATAAGCACGGATTACACCAAATCCTCTACGAGATAGTATATAACAGCATAGACGAAGCCATGGCCGGCTGCTGTGACCATATCGAAGTAACCCTTCATGAAGATAACAGCGTCACTGTAACTGATAATGGACGGGGCATCCCTACGGAAAACATCCCAGGACAAGATATCACAGCCCTGGAAGCAGTGTTGACCCGCCTGCACGCCGGAGCCAAGTTCAGCAATCATGTCTATGGTGTATCCAGTGGTCTCCACGGGGTTGGTGCTTCAGTGGTAAATGCCCTGTCCTCCTGGCTTAAAGCTGAGGTTAAACGCCAGGGAAACCTCTATTGCCAAGAATACCGTCAGGGCGTTCCTCAAAGCGATCTGAAAATTGCTGGCGATGCCCAGGACACGGGCACTTCAATTTCCTTCCTTGCTGATAAGGAAATCTTCGAGAGCATTGACTACGATTTCGACATTGCCTGCCAGCGCCTAAGGGAACTGGCTTACCTGAATAAAGGGGTGGAAATAGCTATTAGAGACGAGAGAGCCAATCAGGAGAAGGCGTTCTACTTCGATGGGGGAATAGCCAGCTACATTCGCCGCCTCAATAAAAATAGAGTCGTTATTCACCCCTACCCCATTTATGTCTCCACCATGACGGATAGCACCGTAGTAGAGGCAGCTCTACAATATAACGATAGCTTCATTGAATCCACTATCTCCTTCGCCAACTGTGTCAATACCAGAGACGGAGGCAGCCACCTTACCGGCTTCCGCTCAGCATTAACCCGGGTTTTCAACGATTATGCCCGGAATACGAAAGTTTTAAAGGATACTGACCCCAACCTAACCGGGGAGGATGTGCGTGAAGGGGCAGTAGCCATCATCAGCGTAAAACTGCCCCAGCCCCAGTTTGAGGGACAAACTAAGGCAAGGTTGGGAAATCCCGAAGTAAAAAGTCAGGTTGAATCCGCTGTAGCAAATAGCTTGTCCCTGTACCTAGAGCAACACCCCAACGAGGCCAAGGCAATCATAGAGAAGTGCCTCATCGCCGCCAGAGCCAGAGAGGCAGCACGTAAAGCTCGTGACCTCGTTTTAAAGAAGACTGGATTCGAAACATCAACCCTGCCCGGGAAACTAGCCGATTGTTCCGAGAAAGAGCCAGCAAAATGCGAGCTTTACCTGGTTGAAGGTGACTCAGCCGGCGGCTCAGCTAAACAAGGGCGAGACCGCCGCTTTCAAGCTATTCTCCCTCTGAGAGGCAAAATACTAAACGTAGAAAAGGCCGCCAAAGATAAGATTCTGGAACATACAGAGCTCAGGGCCATTGTCACAGCGTTAAAAGCAAGTGCTGACGAACAATTTGATAGCTCTAAGCTTCGCTACCACAGAATAATCATCATGACTGATGCTGATGTTGATGGCTCGCACATTCGCACTCTGCTCCTCACTTTCTTCTATCGCCATATGACAGAGTTAGTTAACCAGGGCTATCTCTACATTGCCCAACCACCCCTTTACCGACTCAAGTCCGGCAAACAGGAGTTCTGGCTTTACTCTGAGCAAGAAAAGGAAGAAAAGCTTAAAGGACTAAGAGAAAACAAAGTGGAGATTCAGAGATACAAAGGGCTGGGGGAGATGACGCCTCAGCAACTATGGGAGACGACTATGAATCCCACCATCAGAACCCTGCTCAAGGTACAGGTAGAGGATGCCATAGCCGCAGACGCGGCTTTTCGCATGCTCATGGGCGATGAAGTTCTGCCTCGCAAAAGGTTCATCCAGGCCCACGCTCAAAGCGTTAGAAACCTCGATATTTAGCCCTCCGGCCTCCCTCAGACTTGTGTGGTTGGGGCATGGGAAGAATTCACCAGCGTTAGTCAACTCGCAGATACCGGATATAGCCTGTGTTCTGCTATATACTTCTCTACCTCAGGGGGCACCAAGTAACGAATGGGCAGCCCTCGAGCTATGCGCTGGCGGATTTCCGAGGAGCTAATCCCGATTACAGGCATATCAAGCTGAATGACTCTCTCGAGCAGTCCGGGTATCGCTTGTTCTAAGTGCCTCAAATCTCTTGAGCCTAGTCTGGGGGGAACCACCAACCGGCATAATTGAACTACTTTCCTTGGTTCCTTCCACAAAGGCAGTTCGGCCAATGTATCACGCCCGAGGATAAAGAAAAGGCTTGCTTCGCCGGTCAGTTGGTCTTGCAGCAATGTCAGGGTATCCACGGTGTAAGAAGGGCCGGGGCGATCCACTTCGAGAGTGCCAAGCTTGAAATATGGGTTATCTGCTATGGCACGGCGGACCATCTCCATCCTGTGGGCTGCTGGGGTAATGCTATGGTCTTGTTTAAGCCAGGGTTGCCCGGCAGGGACGAACAGGACTTCGCTCAACCCCAACTTTATCCTTGCTTCCTCAGCGACAACCAGGTGACCTATATGGATAGGGTCAAACGTACCACCAAGGACGCCTATGTTCACTTCTTTACTTTCTCGGCTTGGGACGGAATACCGCTATTTGAGCCTGAGAAATTACTTCATCGTCCGGGCCCGCCTGCTCGACCATTTCCATGGCTTTCCTGGTCAATTCTAACACGGCTTGGCCGCTGACTGCAGAGATGTAGAAGACGGGCACCCCAACCTCGGCGAAGCACTGTTTCATCGCAGGTAAAGAAGCTTGGACCTCAGGCAAATCTACCTTGCTTACCGCCACGATTTTCGCCTTGTGCGATACGTCTTTGTATAATGCTATCTCTTTATCCAATGTGCCGAGGCCATCGACAACACTGGGCGAACTGCCATCCAACAAATAAATCAGCAGCTTAGTCCTCTCCGCATGGCGCAGAAAATCGTTCCCCAATCCTTTGCCCAAATGAGCGCCTTCAACAAGGCCAGGGATTTCGGCAACAATGAAGTCTCTTCTATCGCCTGGCATAACTCCTAAAATCGGCTGGCGGGTGGTAAAGGGGTAACCCGCAATTTCGGGTTTGGCTCTCGATATGGCAGATAGCAAAGTGGATTTCCCCGAGTTGGGAGGGCCGACAATACAGATATCTGTGATGAGTTTAACCTCGAGGATAATGTACCGTTTTTCTCCTGCTTCACCCTTGCTGGCAATCTCAGGAGCTTGATTCACCGCTGTAGCAAAACGAGCATTGCCCAGCCCTCCCCGGCCCCCCTTGGCCACCAAAACTCTTTGCCCCGGAGTCCTCAAGTCCGTTAAGAGTGTCTCTTGCCCTGATTTAGCTCTAGCGAAAACCATTGTACCCACAGGCACTGAAATAACTAAATCCTCCCCTTTCCTGCCCCGCCTCCGCGAACCCTCACCTCGACGACCGTCCTCAGCTGCAAATTCTTTTCTTCGCCCCAGCAACCTCAAGTCAACCAGGTTAGGATTAGATGTAATAACCACATTCCCGCCGCCTCCCCCATCCCCACCATCCGGCCCACCGAGAGGAACGTGCTTCTCCCTCCGAAAGCTGACCCACCCATCTCCACCACGTCCACCCCCAATCATAATCTCTTTTTTATATAGCATTAGTTGATAACTTACTACACACTTAATTATATTAAGTGATATATATTAATTACTATAAGCGCTACCGTTGTATCGAAAGCGAACGATTGAGGAGATTAGGACTGATGAGGGCAACAGGACAAAATAAGCAACAATTTATCCACAAATTATCAGTAATTCTGCGCAGTTTGGTGTGCCTTGTTATATCCTTGCTGCGAACTAAGTCTCTCCTTAATCTCCGCGATTTGGTCAGAAAAGTGTGGATTAATGCTCAACTCGTTAGCTATTTTTTCGTAGCCATGAAGAATTGTGGCATGGTTTCTGCCCCCTAATTCTTTGCCGATCTCGGTTAGAGAGCAGTTGTATCCTTCGCGCATAAAATAGATGGCTACGTGTCGTGCCAGAGTGGTTTTCTTGTCTCTCTTCTTGTTAGTCAGCTCTTCTGCCGGAACGCTGAAATAGTCAGCCACCGTCCTTAATAGCTGCTTTATGTCTTGTTTTGAGGTCATGCTTGTTAATAACTTGTTGACTGTTTCGGGAGTGATCTCGGCTCCACTTAATTGCGCGTGGGCAGTTAAATATACCAGAGCACCTTCAAGCTGGCGGACATTCTCGCATACTTTCTCTGCGACAATATGCAGCACCCCTTCAAGTTCTGAAGTCATTAGTTTCTCAGCTTTAGCCCGTAAGATGTTCAGGCGTGTTTCAAAGTCAGGTGGTTCTAGGTCCACGACAAGTCCGCCTTCAAGGCGTGATTTTAGCTTGTTGCTAAGCGGATGCATATTTTGGGGAGCACAGTCGCCGGTGATGACGATTTGCCTGTTATTGCTGTACAGCTCGTTGAAGGTGTTGAAGAAACATTGTAAGGTTTGTTTCTTGTCGATCAGGAAATGGACATCGTCGAATAGAAAGATATGGATATTTCTGAACTTGCTGCGGAACTTGTCAACTTGTTTTTCTCTCACAGCTAATACGAAGTCATTGGCGAATTGTTCCGCGGCAAAATAGGCTGCTTGCAGCCCATTGTTTGTCGTTAAATGAGCAATCGCATGTAGTAAGTGAGTCTTACCTTGCCCGGTGGTGCTATGAATGAACAGGGGGTTGTAACTACTTCCTGGATTTTCAGCCACCTCCACAGCGGCAGCATAAGCTAAACGATTAGAGTCGCTGACAACAAAGTTATCAAAGGTATACTTTGGATTAAACCTATACTGCGTAGCTTTGCTGCTTGTCCCGCCATCGGTTTGAGCAATCAAAGGGCTAGTCGCCAGCTGTTCGCGATTGTAGATCTCGAACCGCACGTCTATATCCTTACCGGTAATATCAACTAAGGTCTTCCTTACCAGGGGATAAAGGCGTTTGGATAGCCATTCGGCGACAAAAACATTAGGGACACCGACGACAAATACATTGTCATGGCAATTCAACCCCTGGCTATCGCTAAGCCAGGTTGTGTAATTTGCCTTGCTAACCTGAATTTGCAGCTTGCCGAGGGCACTCTGC
>Ga0224495_10001735_pt1 | contig 15025 bp, 12 predicted proteins | sample SF_Jul11_sed_USG_FD_168128 | JGI IMG/M metagenome (GOLD analysis project Ga0224495, IMG submission 168128) | Sediment microbial communities from San Francisco Bay, California, United States - SF_Jul11_sed_USGS_4_1 | ecosystem: Environmental > Aquatic > Marine > Sediment | place: USA: California... | reverse complement strand
AGAGTGTGGCCACAGACAGGCCACAAGTACGGGCGGCATGGTTGTTACCGCCTTCCCCTCAGCCAGTGGAGCCGGCGTAGAGATGTTGCGTGCCGGTGGAAACGCTATCGATGCGGCAGCGGCAGCTGCCTGGGCCTTGGCTGTCTGCGAGCCGAGCGGGTCAGGTCTGGGCGGGCAAACCACCATGCTGATATGTTTTGCCGATAGCAGGACTTTGGTTGTAGATGGTTACTCGCGCGCGCCTGCAGCAGTTTCCAGAAGGCTGGTCTCCGCCAGGCAACAACAAAAAGGCTATCGGGCCTGTACTATTCCTTCTACACCAGCCACGCTGGAGTTTGCTCAGAAGCGTTACGGAGTGTTGGCGAGCGCCAAAGTGATGGAACCGGCAATTCGTCTGGCTGAGGACGGCTACGCCATTACTAAGCTGCAACGCAGACAGCTAAATTGGTGCATGGCGGACCTGCTTGCATCCGGCGCCACAGCCAGGCTTTTTCTGAAGAAGGGTCGCCCGTTTCAGGTCGGTGATGTTTTTCGGCAGAAGGAGCTGGCTGCAACTCTTCGCCGTTTGGCGGATCTCGGCGTGGAGGACTTCTATCAGGGCAAGATTGCACGTACCATTGCCAAAGACATGACACGGAACGGTGGTCTCATCACAGAAAAAGACCTCGCAGACTACAAGGGGCCGATTGAACGTGACGCCCTTGCGGCTGCCTATCGAAATTATCAGGTTGCCGGTGTTCCTCCCCCCGGAGGAGGACTGCAGGTGCTGCTGGGCCTGAAGATTATCGAACATTTGGCATCTGAAGACCTTATGAGCGATCCGGACAGATGGTATGAGCTTCTGGCTGAGGTGACGTATGCCGTCTTCCGCGAACGTGATCGCTTCGTGGTGCATCCGCGGGATTTGACGCCTTCGCTCATGAAGTGGCTCCTGAGCGATGAACGTGTGTCTGAGATCGCCGGGCATATCCGGACCGGCTTCGGTGAGAGCTCCGGCGAGACGGGCGGGGAAGAGTCCGGTGAAACGACGCACCTCTGCACCGTTGACGGCAGCGGCAACGCCGTGGCGCTGACGCAATCCATCCAATCGCTTTTTGGCGCCAAAGTGGCCAATGGCCAACTTGGTTTTCTTTATAATAACTATCTTTGCACGTGCAAGCGACGTCGACACCCTTACCGGCTTGGCAGCGGTTGTATTCCTCAATCGAATATCGCACCGACTTTCGTCTGGAGAAATGGTCTGTATGGCAAGGCCGGAGAACAGGTAGACGCAGGAATAACCGGACCTTTGTTGGTGCTGGGTGCGGCAGGAAGCCGGCGCATCACATCGGCCATCCTGCATGTTATAAGCGGAGTTGTTGACCGCGGATTATCGCTTGAAGAGGCTGTCAGTTTGCCGCGTGTCCATGGGTTACGCAGCCGCAAGGTGCACATCGAGCGGCCGGCGGCCACCGAGCCGCTTCTAAGGCGCCTCGAGAAACGTTTTCAGAAAGTTATAATCAAAGCGCCGCACAGCTATTCCATGGGTGCGGTGCAGGCAATCCGGTTTGCAAATGACCGGACATTAGTCGGTATGGCGGACCCGAGACGAGATGGTTCGGCGGTGGGCTTGTGATTTTGCTCTTTGACGTGCCGGAGTTCTCGGCGGTTTTAAGGTTAATGTAATGAAATTAGGCAAAGGAAATCTGTCGAGCAGACATAAGATTGTTCTGGCGACGCTGTTCATCGGACCCTTGTTGGTGGCGGTCGGTAAATGGGCCGTATTGCCGACTTCCGAATTCTTCACCCGAACCTTCTCATTGGCCGACCTGTCCACAGACATGCAGCATCGCGTCACATACGTATTGTCGGTGCCTTTTGGCGCTGCTCTGGTGGTGTTCTTTCGACTCTTTCTTGGCATTCGGCTTCTCGGCCCATTCCGTTCTATTCTCATAGCAGTCGCTTTTCAGATCACGGGCATTTTGCCCGGCCTGTTCTTTCTGGCCGCGGTAATAGGCATTGTTGTCGTTATTCGCGGACCTATCAAGGCCCTGCGCCTGCCCTATTTTGCCCGCGTTTCCGTTCTGCTAAGTGCAGTGGCTTTGATTATGCTCGCTGCCCTGCTTGCGAGCACCTGGTTGGGTGTTGCCTCACTTGGTCGAGCGGCTTACTTCCCAATAGTAGTGCTGTGCTTGATGGGTGAGGGATTTGCCAGGACACTTTCCAAAGAAGGCATGAGGTCAGCCCTATGGCGGGGAACAATGACCGCCCTTGTGGCCGTACTTATCACGTTCCTGTTTCAGATCAACGGGTTTCAGGCACTGTTCCTGCACTTCCCGGAACTATTGATAGTCGAAACGGGTTGTATTGTCGTGATCGCAGAGTTCTTTGACCTTCGTCTGTTGGCCTGGTTGAACCCGCCTGTAGCTGTAAGAATATCTTCCCATGGCGCCAGGAAGAAGGGGAAGAAGTTTGCCGCTCAGAAGACCGGCCGCCTAAGAGAGCTGTGAAAGGTGGCTGTGGAGGTGTTGATTTGTCGTGAAATCTTGAAGAAGAAGGGTGTTGCTTATGAAAGTTGCTATTGTTAGAAATCGTAACATGGACGGTATCGTCAGCCGGTTCGGTCAGCCGTGCCCGGAGACCTATGGCAGGCAATCGGTGCAGATGGTCATTGACTCGGTACGGGCAAGTGACCATGTGGTGGCCTTCTTCGAGGGCGATAAACGGCTCATAGCCAATCTCGAACAGTTCATGCCGCCGGACCCGCACACCGGCCAGCCGGGCGGTATGGTGCTTAATCTGTCCTACGGCATTCAAGGCGATTGCCGATACGCCCATGTGCCGGGGATGCTTGAAATGGCGGGGATTCCATACACAGGCTCCAGCCCATTGGGGCATGCTTTGGCACTGGATAAGGTTGTGGCCAAGGTTCTTATGAGGGGGTCCGGTGTGCCGACCCCAAACTATCGGGTCCTGAGCCGGCCCAACCAGAGGGCGGTTGGACTGCGTTTTCCCCTGATCGTCAAGCCTCGGCACGAATCAACGAGCTACGGCCTGCATTTTGTCCGGGACGGCGATGAGCTTGAAAAGGCTGTGCTTGAGGTTGTGACCCAGTATCAGCAGGATGCACTCGTGGAAGAATATATTGAAGGCCGCGAGGTCTGCGTCGGCCTGCTTGGCAATGACCCGGTAGAGTTCCTGCCGCTCGTAGAACTCGATTTTCACGGTCGAGATCTGCACGCCCTGACCTGGGCGGACAAATATCATAAAAGCCCCGATGAGCCGGAGAAGATCTGCCCGGCGCCGTTGTTCAAGGACCTGGAGGATCGGCTCTGTCAAATGTCTCTGACCATATTCCGGGCGTGCCGCTGCAAAGACTACGCTCGCGTCGATATCCGGATCGACCCGTCCGGCAATCCCTTCGTGCTCGAAATCAACTCCATGGCCTCTCTGGGACCAGGTGGAGCGTTTGTGCTTGCCGCCGAGAAGGCCGGCTACAGCTTTCAGGCGTTAATCTCTCGAATCCTCGATGTTGCCTACCAGCGCTACTTCCGCAAGTCCAAACCGGCAGATGCGCCGGCCATACTCGCCGAACCCGAAAGTCCTTCGCACTCCGGACTGATTACCGCCCAGTTGGAACCAATCGCACGGCAGTTGCCGCACCCGGACCTGGTGACCGGAAATGAACAAGGCGCGGCCGGAACGACGGACAGCCGGTGCGCTTCTTCCCGGCAGGAGCTTATCGATAATCATCTTCATCCCTGCAAGGTAACGGAATTCTATGATGAGCAGATCCGCCGCAGCGGCTGCTATGATCAGCTCAAACACATCGTCGAGCCTTCAAAGGCCGAGCTCGAAAGCTCGGGCGCCCTGGATACCAGCGGTGAGCACGACAACACAAAAATGAAAGGTCTCCAGCACAAATACCCCCAAACCGCTCTTATACTCGTAACCGACCAATGCTTTTCCCACTGCCGTTTCTGCTTTCGCAAGAGACTTGTCGGCAGACCATCACAGGAGGTTGCGCAGGATTACGCCGATATCTCCGAGTACATTAAAGGGCATCCCGAGATTACGGATGTCCTGCTTTCCGGCGGTGATCCGTTTGTGCTTGATACCGAGCAGCTCCAGACTGTCATTGACCACCTGTTGCCCATCCCTCATCTGACCTCGATCCGTTTCGGGACCAGAGCGCTGGTTTACTACCCTCCGAGGTTCCGCGACAAGACCCTTGCCGACCTCTTCAGGAGGATCAGAATGGCGAAAAAGACGCCGGTGATTGTCACGCATATCGATCACGTTGGCGAGGTGTCTGAAGAAACTGAGCTTGCCGTCAGGAAGCTTCGCCGCCTCCACGTCCAGTTCTTCAATCAGACCGTGCTGCTGAAAAATGTGAATGATGATCCCGCCGTTCTCGCCGCAACATTTCGCAGGCTCCACGCACTCGGCGTCAGGCCCTACTACCTCTTTCAGGCACGGCCCGTCAAAGGCGCTTTGCATTTCCAGGTGCCTCTGCATAGAGGCGTGGAAATCGTCCACGATGTCAACAGGCGTTTGAGCGGCATCCAGAAAACGTATCGCTACATCATGGCGCATTACACGGGAAAAATTGAGGTCCTTGATATTGGTGAGGACAATTGTCTCTACATGCGTTATCATCAAAGCATAGACCCTCGCAAAATCGGTATGGTTTTCTCACGACCGTACCGCGAAGATGCTTATTGGCTTGACGACCTTCCTTGTTTGTCGGAGGTGCCGGAAACTATCTAAAATATAAATCGCCGAGTTGTGAACCGCTATTGCTCAACGGTGTTTTATTTACGAGTTTTCAAATGCGTCTGCTGGTTATAGAAGACTATCGACCTTTACAGCAATCCCTTTTAAAAGGGCTGCGCGAAGCCGGTTTTGCTGTGGATACCGCCGCTGACGGCCAGGAGGGTCTCTGGTATGCGTTGAATAATGATTATGACGTGATTATCCTCGACCTTATGCTGCCCGGCATCGACGGCCTGAAAATTCTCAAAGAACTAAGATCCAAAGGCCGGCAGAGCCATGTGTTGATTTTGACCGCTAAAGATACTTTGCAAGACCGCATAACCGGCTTAGACCAGGGTGCCGACGATTACCTGATCAAGCCGTTCGAATTTAAGGAGCTGTTGGCCCGTGTTCGGGCCTTGTTGCGCCGCAGTTACAGGCAGAAAAATCCTCAAATTAAGATTAAGGACCTTCGGATTGACCTGACAACACAGAAAGTTTGGCGTGGTCGAAATGAAGTTGATCTTACGCCGCGTGAATATGCACTCCTGGAATACCTGGCTATGCGGGCAGGCGAACCGATTTCCCGCACGGATATATGGGAGCACGTCTATGAATTCAAATCCGCTGCATCGAGCAATGTAGTGGATGTTTACATCGGTTACCTGCGAAGGAAGATCGAACGACCAGACAAGCCTTTACTTATCCATACAATCCGGGGCCGCGGTTATCTTTTGGAGGGCCAGCCATGACGACTTCGCTGCGAACCCGCTTAATCCTCGGAATAGTCGGCGGGATGGTCCTGCTGTTGACCATCTTCATCCTGACAGTCTACATACTGATTCAACGAGCATTAGTCAATCAGTTTGATTCGGCACTTCTCTCTACAGCCCGGATATTGGCCGCCTCAGTTGAAACAGACGCCAATACAATCGATCTGGAAGATGTACAAAACATGCCCGAATTTAACGATCCGAAATACCAGACATACTACCAGATCTGGGAACAGGACGGAAAAGTCATGGCACGGTCTCCTTTCCTGGGAACAGACAACCTTCCACGTCTTGAGGGTTCGCTGAACAATGGCGTATTCAATAAGTTGACAGGAAGAGACAGGCCGGAGCGTGCGGTCGGCCTGAAGTTCCTGCCCAGGAGCGAAACCGGAAACGAAAGTAGCAGCCAACCGGCAGCCAATGACAAAATACTGATTTTAACCGTTGCCCGCGGCGCCGGCGATTTGTATAACCAACTGGGCCTGCTTCGATGGCTTTTGTTCCTGGCATCAGCTATTGTAATTGCTCTATCGGTTCTGATAGCGGCCTTTGTGGTCCGCCAAGGGCTTCGGCCACTGCACTCCATCGCATCCGAGATTGCGGCTGTCAGGGAAGATGACCTTGCGGCCCGTATTGGAACCGCTTCTATACCGGCCGAGATTCTGCCGATTAAGAACCGACTCAATGACCTCTTATCCCGACTCGAAGGAGCTTTCAAGCGAGAGAAACGCTTTACCGCCGACGTCGCCCATGAGCTTCGAAATCCTTTAGCGGGGATACGCTCTACAATCGAGGTAAACCTTACGCGCACCCGTGACATTACTGAATATCGCAGCGCTCTTTCAGAGTGCCTGGAAATCGTCGAAAACATGCAAACAATGGTTAATAATCTGCTGCTGCTCGCCCGGCTGGATGCCAAACAAATCAGCTTCCAGGGCGAACAGGTTCGACTCGCCGAACTGGTAAATTCCTGTTGGCGACCGCTTTCAAAGGAGGCTACCAATCACAAAATCACCTTCGAAAATCGCATTGACCCCAAAATCACATGTGAATCAGACCGTCAAAATTTGGCCATCATTCTATCGAACATACTTGAGAACGCTGTAGAATATACCGATGAGGGAGGACAAATCAGGGCAACAGGCCGTCAAGGCGAGGGCTCCGTAGAAATCACTGTTTCCAACACCGGCTGCCGGCTCAATAACGAGCAAGCCGCACAGGTATTTGACTGCTTCTGGCGGGGCGATTCATCACGTAAGGATGCAGGCGTTCACTGTGGTTTGGGTCTGGCTTTGGTGGATAGAATCATTAAAGCGTTAGGCGGCAGTACGACCGCAGAAGTAGAAAACGGAGGGATATTCAAAATCCGCCTGACCCTGCCGGCCAAATGAAACTGATAACCAATTACCAATTGGGTAATCTCTAATCTTGTAAGTTCCTGCCGGTCTCAAAGCGGACTTTTGCATATCGCAGGTTCGGATTGTCGTCAGCGATGCCGAAAAGGTCAATAACGTCAGAAGGTTCCGAGCCGCCGCGGGGAGTATTTGTAAAAAAGGTTCTGAATGGATGTTCAAGATCGATGCGGACAAATTTTGGGCTGGATTGATCCGGAAATATTCGGCCGATGAAGTTTGCGAAAGTCCTTTTGGTTCCATCGGTTTCTGTCCCGGCTGCGATAATCCATAGAGCGCCTTCGCTGCTAATGTGAAATCGGCCATACGATGGCTCCAGTCCTTTCGAACCTTGCCCAGTTTCGGCCAGAGTATTCCTCGATAGGACTATTCCATCTTTGACCACGACATATTCCAGATGAGTTGTCATTGCCTGGCCGGGAAAATATTTGTCTCGAATAAATGAGTATTGGTGAGGCCGTTTAAGGTAAAGAAGGTGAGTCGCTCCAGCCTGGTCGATGTAAAGGTCAAGGTTCTGAATGTGGCCGGCGGTCTTCTCCACCGTATCAATCTCAATTGGAGTAACGAAGTCACTGCTTCGAATATCCGGAGTGTAAGTATAAAACAAACGCCGGAATACATAATCCCACTGACGCTTGAGTTTTTCGAATTTGAGCTTTTGCCATTCCTCGACCGGCTCAACAATATCGCCGATAGCCATAACAGCCGCGGCACGGTCTCGCAGCCCAACCTGTGGATAGCAGGACCGGATGGGAAACTGGATTTTCCCCCTCTGATGCCACTTGCCTTTACTATCGCAGTATGAAACAAATTGATCTCCTGTTTGCGCATTGATGTTGAGCAGAAGCAGTTCGCCCTTTGCCCCGTCGGCGGCAAAGCCCCGGTAAGAGTGGTCGGTAAAATAAGTTCCGTCAGCCCAGGCCGGTTGGTGTGTCTTCTCGGCATCAGCAAGAGCTTTAGGATTGAATTCAAGTACTAAAGGCCGGCAGCGGCCATATTTAACGCCGGGCGGCTCGACAGAGGGATTCACAGATAAAAAGACCGCTCCCTTTTTAAATATTCCAATAGGACAGGGCTCACGCTGCCGGTACTCTTTCTCGCTTCGAGCGATTTTCCAGCCGTTCGCCGACCGATGCCACAATTGCCACCTGGTGTTACAAAGCAGGGGAACATCTTTTCCTGTTTCGATGACTGACAGGTATACGTCGTTTCCCTTCCGGGCGATAACTGTCGAACCATAGCACCATAATGGCCCCGCACCATTATTAGCAGGCGCGTATGTTGTAACGACTTCTTCAGCCTCGACGACAAACCTGACATCATCCATCGCCGGCTTCGCCTTCCCTGCTTGCGCCACGGGTTTCCAGCCCGTGCCAACACGGCCAGGATGGCCGTGCCACACCGCTGAAAAACAAAACTGCCAGCCGACAACTACACACACCAAAAGGAAAATTTCAGACCTGCGATTCATAATCTTTGCTCCTCCAAGCCTATTTCCGGGGCATTTTAATGTAAAGGTCACGCTTAATCTTACCGGTCGAGGTTTTTTGAAATTCGTCTAATTTTATTTCCAAGCAATGCGAGGACACCTTCTCGAAACCGGACAACTGCTTACTTTGCTGCTGACATTCGTTGACATTTTTCCAAACCAGGCTCTTGAGCACTTCCGGTTGTTTTATCAATTCAGGGCCGGAGAGATTTGTCTTTGTTTCTATTACGTCCCATGCCGGTCGTACAATCGCCCTGACGGTCTCTTCGGTTATGCCGGCTGAATCCTCTTCGAAACCCGGCACTACCAATACCTCTTCGACATACTGTGCCCCGGAGAGCACGGACTCGACATGCTCGGGATTTACATTCTTGCCGCCCGGCAGAACAATTATATATTTCTTTCGGCCGGTTATATAAAGGCAGCCATCCTCGTCCAGGTGCCCCAGGTCGCCGGTATGAAGCCAGCGGACCCCTTCATCATCCGTCCTGACAGCCGCACCGGTCGCCTTGGGATTTTTATAGTAGCCTTTCATAATACAAGGGCCGCCGAGGGCAATCTCTCCTTTTTCACCGGCTGGCAGTGTTTCGTTCCTGTCGTTGACAATCTTTACCTGCAAGGTCGAAATTGGCCTGCCGACAGAACCTAATTTTCGCCTGTTAGGATTTAAGCCGTAAACAGGCGAGTTCTCCGTAGTGCCATAACCCTCGCGAAGCTGCAAGCCCCTCCTCCAGAATACCTCCAGCACCCACCTGGGGACCGGAGCTGCCCCGGAAATGCAAAACCGAAGATTCTCCCAGCCCATCTTGCTGACAATTCTCTTTCCCACCAGCCCTGGCAGGTAACGATCAAGAATCCTCAAAAGAACGCTTGTTTCTTTCTGCCTGTTCAGCCCTTCTTCAATCCTCCTGGCAAGAACGGTGAAAAGTGCAGGTATCCCTATAAAGATTGTTATCCCTTTCTCGCTTATCAACTGCGCTATTTGGCGATACTTATTGGTGTAAACATTAGTTGCTCCAACACAAAAAGGCAGCAGCTTGCCAACTGTAAGGCCGAAAGAGTGATGGGGCGGGAGAACGTGGCCGAGCCTGTCATCGCCGGTTATTTTCACTATCTCCAAAGTGCCGCCAATATTGGCAATAAGGTTAGCATGAGTCAGCTCAACTTCGCGAGGGTCACCCGTAGTGCCCGATGTACACAACATCACAGCGGTATCATCGGCTTTTATCCGGCTGTGGATTTTACTGAGCAATTCACTTGCCGCGGCACTATCAAGGCTGATTCTCTCATGTGCGGTCATCTCAATAAGACCCAAACCCCCGCTCAAAGTATATTCTTTTATCTGCCCCCGGGAATCGGCATCATGATAATCATCAGCCATAACAATCAAGCGGGTGTCGGTGGAAGCGAGGTGTTTCTTGACACCTTCTACCGGCCTTTCTGAGTCAATCAGCACCGGTACGGCACCGGCAAGGATTATCCCCCAAAGGGCCACGTCCCAATCCGAACGGTTTTTGCCCAATATTGCTACTTTGTCCCCTACGCGGATATCCCCGGCCTGAATGAGCCACAGCGCGAAGTCCTGTGCCCTTGTTTTCAATTGTCCAAAGGTGAGAGACTCCCGCCGGTCCGCTCTGACGATTTCCAGGCACGGCTTGTCCGGTTCCACCCGAAGCAGGGACTGGTTAAAAAACTCTATTAAGGTCTGGAACGCAGGCTCAGTTTCCATGTTTCAATCCAAAAGAAAACGATATGGGCCTACAGGCCGACTTTACAGCTTAGTTTCAATATCCTGCAGAAGATTATCGTAGCAGACCGGCTTGTAATATGCAACTACCTCCCACACTTTTTGCAGAGCTTCTCCAAGTACCTTTACTCTGTTTTGTGCGGCACCTCCAGACCATGTTCGGCCATCAACTTTGAATCCGACATGATTTCCTTTGCGTCACCTCCGGCGATGATGCGGCCCTTATCAAGCAAAACGGCCCTGTCGGCAAGGGCGGCCGCAAAGTTCATATTGCACGTCGCTATTATCAAGGTCTGAGGCAGATCCTTAAGCAGCTTTACAAGATTGTCACGGTTCCTCGGATCCAGGCTGCCGTCAGGCTCATCAAGTGTAATTATTTTGGGTGACATAGAAATAATGGTTGCTATTGCTGCAGCTCTTTTTTGGCCGGCCGAGAGATGGTGGGGGGCCTTGTCACCCAGTTCAGCCAGGCCGACGGTCTGCAGCGCCTCGGCAACGCGTGCCTTTACCTGTTCGGCTTCGAGGCCCATATTGAGCGGCCCGAACGCCACGTCATCGAATAAAGTCGGCATGAACAACTGGTCGTCGGGATTTTCCAGGCAACAACCAAGGCGGGAACGTATCTTTTTCAGATTTCCCCTGTTGATTTCGAGACCGTCGACAAGGACTTTCCCCGTCCCTTTAACAAAGCCGGCCATTGCAAGCAGTAATGTAGATTTACCCGCTCCATTGGGCCCTATCAGGACAAGCCGAGCGCCTGCTTCAATGCTTAGAGTTATGTCACTAAGGGCGGATGTCCCGTCGGGATACTTGTAGGTAAAGTTCTCTATTTCAATCGCTTTCGGCATAAATTCTCAAAGTAAAATCGGTTTAACAAAAAAGTAGATCCCCAGCATAAAAACCACGGCGGCCAGCAAAAAGAAAAGATCGCAACGGCGAATTTGCAGCTTCGAAAGCGTACGCCAGTTTCCATCGAAACCACGGGCCTGCATCGCTATATTTATATGCTCGGCGGCGTCTATACTTCGGATGAACAGGGAGCCGAGCATAGACGCTGCGATTTGTAGTTCGGCCCTAAATTTAAGACGCCGCAGCCTTCTACCGGCCCGTGCACGTAAAATGCGATGCGCCCTGTCGATAAGAACAAATATGTAACGGTACAAAAAGCCAAGCTGGATAACAAGTAACCTGGGCAGGCCGAGCCGTTGAAGTCCCGTGAGCAAATCGTTAAACCGCGTGGTAGAGATCAGGGCGATCAGAGCCAGCATAGTGACGGTGAACTTTCCAAGAATGGTAAAACATCGCATCCAGCCGACGGAAGTATTCCAAAGAAACGGCCCAAAGGCAACTGAAACAGGCGTCTTATCATATAACGGACAGCTCAGTGCCAAAATTAAAACAAATGGGCTAACCAGCAATATGTGTTTAAATACAAATCTTAATGGAATTCCGGCCAAGACCAGAATTGCAAACGGTCCAACGGCATAACAGGCCAGGATGCTGACTGAAGTGCGCGGCAAAGATATGACAAGGGCCGTAAAAACAAGCACGACTATAAACTTGACCCTGCTGTCCAGTCGATGCACAGGCGAATCCTGATAAGCAAATTTGTCTATGTGTGCGTGGTGCATTTTCGTACCTTGTGGTTTGTGGCGTGCAATTCGCGGGCGGATTCATTAAGACTCACGCCTGGAGCCTCTCTTTCTTTCTTAGAACCCGCGCTATAAGCCAAATCAGCACCATCGTTGCCGCGGAACCGACCACGCCCGCAAAGCTTGTCCATCCGGCCGAGGCTTCTACGTGGTTTTCTGCTGTATCTCCTATTACAGAGCTTCGAAGAGAATAATCAGGCAAAAGAGAATACCTGGCCTGCAATTTATCCGCCGCCGCAATTGTCGGGCTATCATTAGAGATAATACCCTCAAAATCCGGCTGGTCCGGTCTTTCGGCATAGCTCCACTCCAGGCCGTCAGGCTTGTCGGAGGCCAGCAAAGAAATCCCCGCGCCTATAACAATAGTAAAAATCACCAACGTCGCCAGCACCGCCTTTTTACTCAATCTGACTTTGCCCGGCAGTGAATTTACCACAATATCGGGTCTGACCTGCTGCAGATACCCCAAAACCGCCACCGTAATCAAACCTTCCACAAGACCAACCAAAAGATGGACGCCGAGCATTGTTATCAAAAAGGTTGTGAACGGAACCGCCAGGACGCCCGACAAAGCCGCCTGTACAGGAACCAGAGCGGCCGAGCCCTGCATGGCAATCACACACGCCAGGACGGCGCCCACGTATGCCCGCAGACTGTTGAACGGACCGGCTGTAACTGTCCTGTATAAAAAGTAACCAAGGTAACTGGGTACAAGGGCTATATTGATAATGTTACACCCAAGCGCAAGCAGGCCCCCATCCTGAAAAATAAGACACTGAATAATCACCACCGATGATATCACTATCGCGCCCATGTGCGGTCCCAATATGATTGCCAGCAGGACCGCTCCAACCATGTGTCCGCTGGTTCCGGGCATCGCCGGAAGCTGGAAGTTCACCATTTGGGCGGCAAAAACGAATGCTCCCAAAATACCCATCAATGCAAGCTTTTCCGCGGTGATAATCTGCCGGACCTTCCTGCAGATAAAACCCAGGCCCGCAGCAGCTATTGCAGCCGAGCCGGCAGCAACGGGAACTGATAATAATTCGTTGGCCATATGCATAATAAATGCCTCCCGATTATCTTACCATTGCCAATCTATTTGTCCTTATGATTTTCCATTTTTAATGCTTAAAAGCTCATTTGTGCCCGCACGCCCAGTACGACCGCATCACTGCCTGTGTCATTGCCACCCGGATCAGCGACATACTGAATGTTCGGACTGATATTCAGCCACGGCGTGACCTGGGCATTATAATAAAGCTCGACAACACTTTCATTATCATCAGTATAGGTTGTAGAAGCCTTGTCGCTGAAGATACCACGGGCAAATCCTGCACCAAGAACATCGTCGTTGCGTTCCTCTATAAGGCCCTGATATTGAAAGCCAAAACTCCAGAAATTGGCAATATCGTTTTTCTTACTGTTTGCGCAGCCATACCTAAAGAACCCACCAAGACCCTGGCTGTCATCAGGATCAGCGTTTTCCTTAGCCAGCATCTGGCCGCAACTTAGATAAAGGCCAACATCATCCCTATAACTCTTCCCTGTATCTGCGTAATCAGTATTAGCTTTCGGTTGAGGATCATACCATAAACCTATACGATATACCCCCTGTAGTGGGCCTTTCTCTGAGTCCAACTTAGGCGTTACTCCCGTTTCAAAAATATAGAAGAAATAATCCTCGTCGCCGAACGTGGTATTGAAACCGGTTTCCCTTACATCTGCCTGGGCATCGACTACAGCCGCTGATACATACCAGAACCTTCCGGGACTATAGTGAACAGCCACGCCCAAGCCGTAATCCGGAAACGGAATCGTCGGATTGTTAATCAAAGACATATTAAGAAACTGTGTGACTTCATCATTAGCATAGATACTACAGTCAAACGCCACCGGGCAGCCGTGATGCTCGAATCCGCCTCTAAGATCCATCTTGCCGAACCTCATACGCAACATTTCTTCAGCGAAAGCCTGCTCATACCACAACTCGGTAACGTCCATTGTGCGCCTGTCTGCACCGTCACCATTTACACCGAATACACTGCCCACGGACGGAGCGTCAATACCGCCTGATTGTGACCACTTCCCTTCGGTGAGCATATACAGGCTGCCGCCCTGAATTCCAAGCAGTTTTTCAAGGTCGGCCGACAGCTCCAAATCGTAGCTCCCTGCGAATCGTCCTGCCCTGCGGTGTGTGCTGATACCCCCACGGACGTTTTGCTGGTAAATATTTGTAACACCCAAACCAACTTCTATTCCGCTATCCTCAAGTCTGTCATCAAGGCCGAACAATCCTTTTGTAAGTGTCTCTCGCTGCCAGAAATTCTCACTATCGCCAGTCTGTTCGGATAAGATACTATCTGCTCGTAACAGACTGGCTGCTGTCAGCACAACCAGCAAACATAAAAAACACCTTGCTCTCTTCATATTCATAACCTTATAAAAACAATTCTCCGAACGGCGCATAAAAATATCATATTTGTGCTACTACAACAAGAAAATAATTGACAAAAAGTAAAAGTTTCTTAAATTCTTCCATACCATATTGAAATTACTGTTTTTTAAGAGGTTCTATTGTGTCAGAAAAAGTGATCATCATTGAATTGAACGATAAGGCCGAATATCAAAGAATTCTGGAGGGTCAGCCACAAACCTTTGGAATGCGCTCGGGCAGAGTATACATCCAGCCGGGCCAAAGCTGTGGCCGACACAGCACTAAACATCATGAAGAGCTGCTTGTCTTTCTTTCCGGCCGCGGGATGCTGCTCATCGACGAACAGGACTCTTTCCAGATCGGCCAGGGAAAAGTATGCTATATACCCCCGAATACCGTCCATGACGTGAAAAATAACGGAACAGAACCGCTCATTTACATTTACTGTGTCGCTCCTGCAAATTCAGAATCAGGCGAGTAAGAATCAGAAAAACCGGGCGAATAGGAGTTAATAAGGACCGCAAGCTAAATTTCTGCTCATTTTACAGACTTTTTTCATGAAAATTATCGTTGCCATCGAGGAGTTCACCAAGGCCGAAATCGGCCTTGGCGTGGCTAATAACAGTGATTGTGCAGGTAAAATAAGATTTCAGTAAAAAAAAAATTAAAAAATTTTGAAAAAAATGCTTGCAAAAATCCTTTGGCCGGTTATAATTAAGGTTGGAATATAAAGGTCTTTTCTTCTTATATGTCTTGGTTTATGTGAGACAGTGTAGATTAT
>Ga0224495_10001734_pt1 | contig 15028 bp, 13 predicted proteins | sample SF_Jul11_sed_USG_FD_168128 | JGI IMG/M metagenome (GOLD analysis project Ga0224495, IMG submission 168128) | Sediment microbial communities from San Francisco Bay, California, United States - SF_Jul11_sed_USGS_4_1 | ecosystem: Environmental > Aquatic > Marine > Sediment | place: USA: California... | reverse complement strand
CAGAACCATGGCCAGGAACTCGATGGATTTGAAGAAGGTGTAATCTTCCGGAATGGCGCCCCTCTGCAGGGCGGAAAAGAGCGCCCCGGCCATGCCGGCATAAAAGGCGCTGATGGCAAAGGAGAGAAGCTTATAACGGAAGACCGGGATGCCGATGATCTCCGAAGAAACGTCGTTATCGCGGATGGCGATGAAAGCCCGACCGATCTTGGAGCGGTTGATATTTTTTAGACCCCACATGGAAAAAGCCGCCAGAAGGAAAATGAAATAGAAAAAGGCGTAGTGCTTTCCGAGGGAGAGGCCGAGGCAGGAGGGAAGAGGGAGCTCAATCCCCCGGATTCCGCGGGTCAGGCTCTCCCAGTGGATAATGGTATACTCAATGATGAACTGGAAAGCGAGAGTGGCCACCATCAGGTAAAACCCTTTGATGCGCAAAGAGGGAATGCCCACGAGCAAGCCGAAGGCGGCAGCCACCAATCCGGCGCAGAGGATACTGAAGAGGAGAGGAGCCCCATAGTGGGTAATTAAGAGGGCGGAGGTATAAGCTCCCACCCCCAGGAAAGCGGCATGTCCCAGAGAAAGGAGGCCGGTAAACCCGACGAGTAAATTAAGCCCCAGGGCCCCGATCAAATTGACCAGAACCAGGTTGAGAATGTAGAAATTGTATTCGTCCAGATAGAGAGGGGAGAGGGCCACCAGGATGAAAAAAATCATTAAAAAAGTCCGCTTGAAAAGGGTGCGGAAGATCCGCTCGTCCTGGCGATGGCTGAAGATGGCGGTGGAGGCGAAATACCGGTTGTAGAGATCGGATAAGGATTTCAAGGCGTCACCTCCGCAATGGCCACCTGTCCTTTTAAAGAGGAGATTCTTCCATCCTCATAACGGATCTGGATGTCCAATAGATGTTCCGGCGTTGGTTGGTATAGGTCTTCAATCAGGGGTTTATAGCGCTCGTAAATCAATCCCCGGCGGACCTTGCGCGTGCGCGTCAGCTCTTCATCATCCGGATGGAGCTCCTTGAGGAGAATGGCAAATTTCCTAACGCGCATATTTTGCGGGAACCTCTGGCAAAGTTTGCGGATCTCTTCGCGCACCAGCTCGTAGACTTCCGGCCTCTGGGAAAGATCCTGGTAGGTGGTATAAGGAATTCCCCTGCGCTTGGCCCAGTTACCCACGTTTTCGAGATCGATGGAAATGATCGCCGTGACGAAAGGCTGATTAGCCCCGCAGACCACCGCTTCCTTGATATAAGGGCTGAACTTTAAGCGGATCTCAATGTCCTGAGGGGCGAAACGCGAACCGTCGGCCAGGGCCATGATGTCCTTGAAGCGATCAAAGATATATAAATGCCCGTCTTCCCCGAAATAACCGGCATCCCCTGTCCGCAGGAAGCCGTCGGGGGTAAAAGCATCCTTCGTGGCCTTCTCATTCTTGTAATAGCCGAGCATGATGGATTTGCCCCGGACCATAATCTCTCCCTGCTCGGAGAGCTTTACTTCCATCCCGGGTATGGGCACCCCGACCGTCTCCGGGCGCACATCCCCGTCCCGGTGCGTGGTGGCAATTCCGGCGCATTCGGTCTGCCCGTACACCTGGCGGATGTCGATCCCCAAAGACTTGAAATATTTGAACACCTCCGGAGAGAGAGCTCCGCCGCCGGTGACGGCCATCTTCACCCGCCCTAACCCGACCCGATTGCGCAGTGCGCGGAGCACGGAGAAATTGAGAAGGCCGGAGAGAAACTTGGCCCATAGCCCGGGATCTTTCCCGGCCAGCTCATCTTCGGTGCGTTTCAAAGCCGTTCGCACGGCCCATCCGTAAAGGTTTCTTTTCAGGGGATCGGCGTTGTCCATGGCCGCCTGGATGACCGAGACGAGGTCTTCCCACCGGGAAGGAGTCCCGCCGAAATAGGAAGGCTGGAGCTCGATGAGGTCGCGGCGCAGGGTCTCGGGCTCTTCGGGAAAATTGTAGCAGGCCCCGCTCAAGAGCCAGCGGACCACGGCGTAGAGCTGTTCGCCGATCCAGGGCAGGGGGGCCAGGGAGAGGAGCTGATCTTCAGGCTCCATGGAGACCACTTTACCGTAACTCTCGCCGGCATAAAGAAGATTTTCGTGGCTGAGGATCGCCAGTTTGGGCAAGGCTGTGGTTCCGGAGGTGGTGAGCATCATGGCGGGAGTATCGGGGGGGACGTCCCCGGCGGCCTGTTGGAGGAAATCAGGATGGTTTTTCCCCTCCTCCGCTCCCATCTCCAGCACTTCCTCAAAACGCTTCAGGAAGGAATGATCGGCGTAGTAGTGGTTCATACCCCGCGAATCCCAGACGATGACCGCTCTTACGGCCCCCACGATTTTGGGCCAGACCTTAAGGATCTTGTCCACCTGTTCCTGGTCGCTGAGAACAACGATGCGGGCGTCGGCATAAGAGATGAGGTAAAGCACTTCTTCGGCCAGGCAGTCGGGGTACATCCCGGTGATGACCCCTCCGGAAGCAATCGTTCCTAATTCGGCAATAATCCATTCCGGCTTGTTGTCGCCGACCACGGCCACGGCTTCGTTCTTACCAAGCCCCAGAATCTTCAAACCCCGGGCAAAATTACCCACTTCTTTGCCGAGCTGTTGCCAGGGGGTCGGCGTCCAAACCCCGTAACGCTTTTCCCGCAGGGCCGGGCGCTTGGGGAATTCCCTGCCGTTCCGGATGAGGAGGTCAATCAGGTTCTGCGCCAAATCTCCTCCTTCTCAATATTTCCTCCGCCCTAAATAGGCTTCAATGACCAGGGGGTTTTGCTGGACTTCCTTGGGCGTTCCCTCGGCGATCTTTTCCCCAAAATTCAGTACCGTAACCCGATCAGAAAGGTCCATAACCGCCGACAGGTCGTGCTCGATCCAAACGATGGTTATACCCAGATCGCGGTGGATGTCCAGAATGTAGCTGGCGATGTCTTCCTTCTCTTCCACGGCCATACCGGCCATGGCCTCGTCGAGGAGAAGAAGCTTAGGCTTCATGGCCAGGGCCCTGGCCATGTCCACCCGTTTGCGCACCCCCAGCGGGAGGGTATCCACGATGGCATAGCGGACGGAAGAAAGCCCCAAGAAGTCGATAATCTCCTCTTCGATCTCCTGGCGATGGCGGAGTTCGGTGGCTATGGTGGTTGGCCACCTGAAAAAACTTCCCAGGAGGGAAGTCGGAATGAGAAAATGGCGGCCAAGCTTGATGTTATCCAGGACGGACATCCCGTGGAAGAGTTCCACTTTCTGAAAGGTACGAGCGACCCCTTGGGCGGCGATCACGTGGGGTTTTAGCGGCAGGATGTTCTCCCCCTGGAAAAAAATCTCTCCCTCCTGGGGGCGGTAGTGGGCGTTGATGCAGTTGAGCAGGCTGGTCTTGCCGGCGCCATTGGGCCCGATAATGGCAAAAATTGCGCCGGCCGGCACGGAGAAGCTTACTTCCCGGAGAACCTTGATGCCCCCGAAAGAAAGGTTCAGGTTGCGGATCTGCAAAATTTTATTTTCGATCTCTACAGCCATCGTTTTCTTCTCTTGTAGCGTTTGGCGTCCTGATAGCTCTTGCGCTCCTTGGCGCCGGCCCCCAGATAAAATTCTCGGACGTCTTCATTCTCGAGAAGCGCAGCGGCCGGCCCTTCAAGCACGACTCGGCCGGTTTCCAGTACACAACCTCGGTGACCGATCTGCAGGGCGGCATGGGCGTTTTGTTCGACGAGGACGACGGTCAATCCTTCCCGGTTGAGTCGCTCAATGATGCGGAAGAGCTCTTCGGTAATCAGAGGGGCCAATCCCAGAGAGGGTTCATCGAAAAGGAGAATCTTGGGTTGAGTCATCAGCGACATGCCAATGGCCAGCATCTGTTGCTCTCCGCCAGACGTGTAGCCGGCTTTTTGCTGGCGCAGTTTATCCAGCACCGGAAAATAATCGAAGACTTTTTCCATATCAGCCTTAACGGTTTTGTCCCAGCGCGAGTATGCGGCGGCAGCCAGATTCTCTTCGATGGTCAGGTACCAGAAGACCGGGCGGTCTTCCATCACGTAGGTCAAACCGAATTTTTTAATGATGTCCGTACTGTCCAATCCTTTAAGAGAAAAATCGCCGACTTTAATGTCTCCTTCAATAATGTCTCCATCAAACATTTCCAGCATGCCGCTGATCGCTCTCAGGAGGGTGGTCTTGCCGGCGCCATTGGCCCCGATGATCACGGAGATCTCCCCTCCAGCCGCTTTGAGGGAGATCCCGTTGAGGATGGAAATTACATCATGATAGACCACGCGAAGGTTTTCGATAGAGAGCATCTCAGACCCTTTCAATCTTCACGGTCCCGAAAAGCCCGTAGGGACGGATGAAAAGGACGATGAGCAGAAGGAGATAAGGGGCAACGTCCTTGAATCCCACCAATCCCCAAGGTTCGATATAACTGCCGACCAGGGCTTCGCAGAGGCCCACGATCAACCCGCCGATGAGGGCCCCGCCGATGCTGTCCATCCCCCCGATGAGTACTACGGGAATGGCCCGCAGGCCCGCGATACCGGTCAGGTAAGAGAGGGCGCCGAAGTTGGAGATCATGACCCCGGCCATAGCGATACACATGGAACTCAAGGCCCAGACTAAAAGAAGAATGAACCGGGCATCGATACCGAAGGCCATGGCCTTGGCCTGGTTTTCCGAGGTGGCCCGGATAGCCACTCCCCAGCGGGTGCGGAAAAGAAAGAATAGAATAAATCCGAAAGCAACAACCGATAACAAACCGGCCCAGACCCGTTCCGAGGGGAATAGAAGATTTTCGGATTCAAGACTGATATCGGGCAAGTCCAAGAAAAAAGAATAAGAATGAGCGCCGAAAATGAGCTGCACGGAGGATCGAAGAACACTGGCCAGGCCGAGGGTGATGATGGTCATGGAGAGGGGCGAGCGACCCAGAAGTGGTTTGATGGAAAGGCGCTCGATGAGGGCTCCCAGTGCCCCCGCAGCAAGGAGGCCGAGAGGAAGGGCCAGAAGAAAAGGGAGGTGCAGATCAAAAAAGAAAAGGTAAAAAAGGAACGAACCGACGACTAAGAACTCCCCGATGGCGAAATTGAAGGCCTCCGACGCCCGGAAGATGATGACGATCCCCAGACCCAGGAGTCCATAAACGCAGCCGATCAAAAGACCGGCTCCCACGGTTTGGATCAAGTCGGTCATTTTGGAAATAGCCTTTCTTACCCCTCACCCCTTCCATCTCCTTAAGGGAGAATGGACGGGGGGAAGGGGAGAGATTAGAAAATAGGTTCCTTACTTTAATTCGACGTCGGTATTGATCCAGGGAGAGAGTGGCTTCCAGGTCCCAATCCCAATTTTCCTTCCGCCTTTTGCAACTTCTTTTTGCACCTGGCCACGGTAGATCCTAACCGTGGGGACGGTATGGGATTTATAGGAAAATCCGCGGCCCGCGAAAAGACCATGGTAGTCCCAGACCATATTATCCAGGGCCTTTTTCACCCCTTCGCGGGTCAATTCGCCGGCCTTATCCGCCCGACTGAGGGCTTCGTGGAAGATTAGGGCGTAGGTCAGACCTTCCATGTAAAGGAACATATCTTTGACGCCTGCTTTGCGCTTGTATTTTTCAGCGAATTCGTGGGCCATCTTCACCATGGGATTATCCATTTCGTCCTCCTGAGGCCGGCAGCCGGCCCCGACCATCCCATCAACTGCTTTTCCGGCAATCAGGATGGGATATCGTCCGGTGGTGTAGTGCGTCCCCAGGATGGTGGCTTTCTTCAGATACTGTTTGGCTGTCTTCATGAAGATGGCGGTATAGGGGGCAGCCCCGGAATATCCATGGTAGAAGACATAGTTGGCCTTGGCCTTGCGCACATTGGTAACCTGAGACGTAGCATCCGTGGCCGTGTAGGCATATTCTTCCTCGGCCACGATTTGCAGCCCGATCTTTTGAGCATGGGCTCGGGCCATTGCTAATGGGTCCCGTCCCCATTCAGTCGGGCTGTAGACGATGGCGACTTTTCCTTTACCCTTGGAGTCCTCTTTGATCCAATTCAGGAGAACGCGAAACTGGTCGCCGTAAGTAGCCCCCAAAGAATAATAATAGGGATATTTGGATGGCCCACCTTCCGGCCCGAAGATTTCCGTGGAATAAGACCCGTCCAACCAGGGGATGCGCTCTTCCTTGTTTACCTTATCGATCAGCGGCTTCAGCCCCCCGGTAATATATCCCGAGGCCAAGATGAATTCGTCGCGATTCTCCGCGGCGGCGTAACGGGTAAAGTTCGCCACTTCCACCGTGGGGCTGTAGCGCATATCCTCTAAAAAATAGGTGATCGGTTTGCCATTTACTCCCCCTTGGCCGTTGATGTAGTCCATGCCGTCGATGAACCCCCAGCCGAACTCCGGTAGACTGCCGACAGGGCCACTCATGGGAAACTGGGCTAATACTTTGATGGGCTTGGCCGAGGAAGGGGTCGAGAGCAAGAACAGCGCCAGGCTTAACATAAGTCCGATGATGATTGATTTTCTATTCATGGCCTCTCCTCCTTTGGTGAAACGAAAGGTTCAACTTCTTGGGCCCAGCCTTCCTTCCTGCGCTGCATCCCCACCTCCCTTCCTGGTAGTTTTTGAAGGCTGGCCTTCTACAAAATTTTGAATCCCCTGTCCAAGCGGATCCTCAAGCCTAGTTTTTGATATAAAAAAGAAAGATAGAAAGGATTATATGATGAGCAGGTGTCCCCGCACCTTACCTCTTGCAAGAATGGAAAACCGTTGCCCAACAAAAAAATATAGATGAAAGGAGTGATCCCTAACCAAGCTACTTTGAAGTTTACAGTTCAATCTACCAAAAGCAAGAAAATTGTCAATAAAAAATTGCTTGCCCCCCTTCACTTTTAAATTTCCTTAGCATTTTCGAGCCTAGAGAGGCAGGAAGATACTTCGTTTGGCCAATGAGGCAGTTGTTCGTTCCTATTCCAGCGCTTAACTTCAACCGTTGCAGCATGCTGCGAAATCCTTTTCCGCTCTCTTCTATCGGAAACAAAAGGGGAAGATGGGCGCAAGATATTTCCCGCCGATTGGCCGGTACTCAGCATCTTCCTGCCTCTTTCTTGCTAATCTTTATGAACTTACAACTGAATTGGAAAAGTGAAGGGGGGCAAGTAAAAAATTGCCATTGACCAAGGGGCAAATTGGAGTAAAATGGGGATAAATTTAGAGAAGGGGAGAATGAAAGAACAAAAAGTTCCTTTGAAAATTTGGCTGGCCGAATTGCGGGCTCCGTTCTTTACAGCTTCCTTGGTTCCCGTAATTTTAGGCGCGGTAATGGCCTGGCACGAAACCCGTATTTTTAATCCTTTTTATTTTATGCTTACCTTAGCCGGCGTGCTGGCGTTGCATACCGCCACCAACACGCTGAATGATTATTTCGATTACCGCAGTGGGAACGACCTTTTGAATCGTGAAGCCAACCGACCTTTTGACGGGGGAAGTCCATTTATCATCGATGGCCGGTTGAAGGCGGAGTCGGTTTACCGATTTGGCGTGGGTGCCCTGTTGCTGGGGATCGCCATCGGCCTTTTCCTGGCCTGGAAGAGGGGGTGGCCGATCATTCCCCTGGGTTTGATCGGCGTGGGTACGGCCTACTTCTATGTGGAACCGCGGGTGAAATTGGCTTCCCGGGGCGTGGGCGAACTTTTAACCGGCTTCTGTTTTGGCCCTCTGGTGGTGATCGGCGCTTACTTTGTTCAGGCTGAGACGATCAGTGCCGTTGCCATAATGGCCGGGATTCCGGTTGGCTTTTTGATCACCAATGTTCTTTTCATCAACCAGTTTCCGGACCGGGAGGCGGACCTGGCGGTCGGCAAGAACCATTGGGTGGTGCGCTTGGGTAAAAAGAAGGCGGCCAAAGTTTTTGTGGTGTTGGTTTCTGCGGTTTATTTCTCTGTGGCTTTGGGCGTCCTGCTGAGAATCCTCCCCCTATTCTCTTTTATTACTTTTTGTACCATTCCCATTAACCTGAAAGGGGTCAGGGTGGCTTTAAAGGAATATGAAAACTCTCCCAGATTGAGGCCGGCCCAGGCCCTGACCATTTTATCCCATTTATCCACTGGCCTCCTCCTGAGCCTGTCTTTCTATCTCTCTGAGTTATAGATTTCCTTTCTTTTCCCACACCCATCCCGTCTCCGCTCCGATGTTCCATGAGTGCTGCATGATAAAAGTAAAAACCGCTGCGCGCCTCGCATCTGATGTAGGGGCACGGTGACCGTGCCCCTACTTTGCTTTTTACGAGTCCATCAATCTTCAGGGCATAGACTTCTTCAGTTGTCGCAGGCGCTGACCAGGATCACGGAAAATATGCAAACACCGGAAACGCTCAGCATAGGCCAGGCCTTTTTCCTGCCCCCACGCGCCGAACCAGGTGCGGACGAACTTCTCCATAACTTTTGGTTCTTTGATCTGGCTGATGTGGCAGCGCAGAGCCTTGATTTTTAGATCGAGGGTGGGCTCGATGTCCACCCAGGTATTCGGCTGGGAAGTGGCAAAAAAATACATCTCGGAGACCGCATGAGGATTTAATCCTGCGATCAGGTGCCCCGGGAAAAAATTACGGTTCAGGGCTGCGGGATAAGCAGCATCAAAAGCCAGTTCTCCGGTGACGCGGTGGTCGGCGTGGAAGAGGTATTGGTTGTCAAAGGCGCGATTGGCCGGATCGTGGGTTAAGAGGATATCCGGGCGACATTGGCGGATGATCCTAACCAATTCGCCTCGGAATTCCAATGAATATTGCATTTCGCCGTCGGGTTTCCGCAGGAAAATAACCTCCTTGGCCCCGATTACCCTGGCGGCGGCAAGTTGTTCTTTCTCACGGGTCCTCGCTAATTCCAGGTTGCTCAAAGAGGGATCATCTGACCCTTTCTCACCGCTGGTGCAGATGGTATAGACGATTTCCGCTCCTTCTTTTGCCCACCTGGCCAGCGTCCCGGCGCAGCCGAAGTCCACGTCATCCGGGTGGGCGCTGATAACCAAAACTCGTAAAAATTTTTTTCTCTTTTTCCCTGGTTTATTCAAGACAGCCTCCGAATTTAATTGCTTAGGAAATTCCTTTTGGGACACGGATGTACATAGTGCGGCAGTGCCGCAACCCAAAATTTATTGGACGCAGATTAACGCAGATAAACACAGATAAAATTAAAATATGCGTAACAAAATTTCAAGAATTTGAACGTTAGTAGTACAGAAAGCCGCTTAGCGCTATGCGCACAGCGTCTTTTTTGTTTCTGCGGTCATCTGCGGTTATCTGCGTCCTATTAAATTTTTTGTCAATATAGGATGATTGGCGGAGGGTGTCAAACAGAAATAATTTTTTGTCACCCCTCAGTTTTTCAGGTAGGAGCTTCCCAACCCGGGCGAAAGCACAAAAACATTTTAATCTTACTTGCCTTTAGTGGAATAGAAGTCTATAATCACCCATATCTTTGCTTTTTCCAATTTTTTATCAGCCTGCTTAAAGAATTCCAGGTAGGATAAGGAGTCTCAGAAAACGTGGAGCGTTCTTCCCTCACCGAAGACTTTGAAAAACTTTTAAACGTAGGGATCGCCCTCTCCAGCATCCACGACCTGGAGAAACTCTTGGACCTTATTCTGCAGGAAGCTCGCCGCCTAACGAAAGCCGATGCGGGAACGCTCTACCTGGCGAAAAATGGCCAATTAATTTTCAAGGTGAGCCAGTGCCATAGTTTGATTGAACGGTGGGGGAAAGACTGCATGCAGCAGATGTATCAATCCTTCTCTTTGCCGATTTCCAGGGAATCGATTGCCGGTTACGTTGCCTTGACCAAAAAGGTACTTAACATCCCCAACGTGAGGGACATTCCGCGCGAGGCCTCTTTCCATTACAACGCTTCCTGGGATGAACGGGCCGGCTATGTCACACGTTCCATGATGGTTGTCCCCATGCTCAACCGGGAAGGGAAGGTAGCGGGGGTCCTGCAATTGATCAATGCCATGAGCGATGCCACCGACGGCAAGGTGGTGCCCTTCCCGGCCAAGCAGGAAAGGTTAGTTTCTTCTCTGGCTTCCCAGGCGGTGGTGGCCATTGAAAATGCCGAGCTCACAGAAGATCTAAAGCATGCCCATCTGGACACGATCTTCCGCCTGGGCGTTGCCGCCGAGTACCGGGATAAAGAGACGGCCAATCATATCAAGCGCATGAGCGAATATTCGACCCTGATTGCTGAGGGACTGGGCTGGGGGGAAGAGGAAGTAAATATGATTCTTCGATCCAGCCTCATGCACGATGTAGGAAAATTAGGAATTCCCGACGGTATTTTGCAGAAACCCGGCCGGCTGACGCCGGAAGAGCGACATTTCATGGAGTACCACACGATCATCGGTGGGAATATCCTCAAAGGATCGAATGCGGCGATATTAAGGCAGTCGCGCATCGTGGCTCTCACCCATCATGAAAGATTTGATGGGACGGGATATCCTCGTCGTCTGAAGGGGGAAGAGATTCCCATTGAAGGCAGGATTACCATCCTGGCGGATGTTTTTGATGCCTTATCCTCGAAGAGGGTTTATAAGGAGGCCCTGGAGGAAAAAGAGGTTCTCCGCATCCTGCGGGAGGGGCGAGGGTCTCATTTTGACCCGAAGATCCTGGATGTATTCCTGGATAATCTCGGGGCGGTGCGCGCCATCCAGAATCGTTATGTAGATCAGCAGGAAGATTTCGATAAATTCAGAGACCTGGATCACCTGGCCATCGAAGACGAGGAAAGCGAAAAAAAGCCGGAAGAGGAGAGAGAGAATGAATGAAACGGTTTTCGAGAGACTCCGGGAACACCTGGATTCCCTCCCTACGGGCTATCCAAAAACCCAGAGCGGGGTGGAGCTGAAGATTATCCAAAAACTTTTTACGGAAGAAGAAGCGGAAATGGCCTGCCAGCTGAAGCCTCTTCCGGAGAAGGCGGAAGCGATCGCTCAGCGCCTGGGCCGTGAGCCGGGAAAAGTTGCGGATTTTCTGTACCACATGTCCAGGAAAGGACTCATCCTGAGGCTCAAGATCGACGGGGTCAATCAATACATGGCTATGATGTTTATCGTGGGCATTCTTGAATACCAGGTGAAAAACCTCGACCGGGAACTGTGCGAGTTATTTGAAGCCTATGGACAGGAGGCCATGTACAAGGAATTAATCCGCCCGCAAACCCCACAGCTGAGGGTTATCCCTGTACAAGAAAGCCTGGAGGCAGCTGTGGAGGTTAAGCCCTACGATGAATTACGCAAGATCATCGAAGCGCAAAAGACCATAGCCCTGGCTGAATGCATCTGCCGGAAAAAGAGCGGACTGCTCGGCCATCCCTGTTCCAAGCCCCTGGAATCTTGTTTCGCCTTTGGAGCGATGGGGGAATACTACATCGAAAACGGGTTCGGCAGGAGGATAACGAAGGAAGAAGCGTTGAACGTCCTGCAGAAGAGTGAGGAAGTTGGTTTGGTGCCCAGTCCGGGCAACGCCCAAAAAACGGGGGGAATGTGCAATTGCTGTTCTTGTTGCTGCGGAATGCTCAAAGCCATCAAACTTCACCCCCATCCCAGCAGCGTGGTGAAATCCAATTATTTCGCCCGGGTGGATGAGGATCTGTGCGCTGGCTGTGAAACCTGTCTGGAGCGATGCCAGATGGAAGCCATATTCATGGAAGAGGACCTAGCAAAAATCGACCTGAAACGTTGCGTGGGCTGCGGGCTCTGCGTGACGACCTGCCCAACGAAGGCCCTCTCGTTATATCCGAAAAAACCCAAAGAACTCTATACCCCCCCGGCCAAGCCGATGGAAACCTACCTGCAAATCGCCAAAGAGATGGGAAAGATATAAGAACCTTTTTCTCAAGGAGTATTAAATGCCTCGCCTTTTTGACGCGCTGCGGATCAAAGGCACTGAACTCAGAAACCGCATCGTCTTTGCGCCCGTGGTTACGAATTTCGGGTTGAGGAACAACCAGGCCGTTCAATATTTTGTAGAGCGCGCCAGGGGCGGAGTGGGCCTGATTATCATGCATGGCACACCTGTCGATCTACTTTTACGGGCTGGTTGGGCCCAGGGCCTGCGTCCCCTGGTCATGGCGATTCATGACCAGGGAGCCAAAGTAGTCCTGCAACTCTGGCACGGGAATGAATTGAACGGCCAGGCGGTTGCCCCTTCTGTCCGCGAGTCCTATCGCCAGATTACCCGTGAGGAAATTCGTACGGTGGTCGAGAAATTCGCCGCAGCCGCCAGGCATTGCCAGGAAGCCGGGTTTGACGGGGTTGAGGTTCACGGAGCGCACGGATATTTCATCCACCAGTTCTTTTCCCCTTTAACCAACCAGAGATCCGATGAATACGGTGGCAATGCCGAGAAGCGCATGCTCTTGGGCATGGAGCTGGTTGTGGCCATGCGCGAGGCGGTGGGAGAAAAGTTCCTTCTGCTTTATCGGCATAGCGCGGTAGATGGAATTCCAGGAGGGACTCCTATAGAAGAGAGTGCGCGCTTTGCCCAAGCCTTGGAGAACCACTGGCTGGATGTGATCGATGTTTCAGCCGGCATGGGGCGGACCGATGAGCTTTCCATTCCCCCGGCTTCGGCTCCCGAAGGGACCCACGCCGAACTTGCCGCTAAAATCAAGGCGAAAGTTACCATTCCGGTTGTTGCGGTGGGAAAAGTGCAAACCCGCGCCGGCGCCGAAAAGATTTTACAGGAAGGACAGGCTGACCTTGTGGCCCTCGGCCGTCAGTTATTGGCTGATCCGTACTGGCCAGAGAAGATGCAGGAGGGGAGAGAAGATGAAGTTGTCTCCTGCACCTATTGCAACTTTTGCACGCAGGAGATGCACGCCGGTAGGCCCATTGCCTGCCTGCAGAATCCAAATTTAGGAAGAGAAGAAATACCGTAAGGCGTAAGGCGAAGGGTAAAGGGAAAAGGCGAGAAGGGGAAACAGCCAGACGATCCGAAGATTAAAGGACCAAATGACCAAAAAATTTATTTCCATAAATCAGGCGGCAGTTTTACCACATCTCCCACACCGATTCCGTTTTTTTTAAACCACCCCTGATTCATTTCCAGGGCGTACTGGGCCGGCCGGGCGGAAACTCGCGTCCGCAGGTTGAAAGGTTCCATATCCTGGATGTCGACGATCTCTCCTTGTTGATCGATGAAAGCAATGGAAAGAGGAATGCGGGTATTTTTCATCCAGAAAGACAATGTTTCTTCCCGGTCATAGATAAAGAGCATACCTTCATCTTTTCCGAGACTTTCCCGAAACATCAACCCTTTGCCTTTCTCCCTCTCGGTTCGGGCCACTTCAACTCTTATTATTTTCTCCTTGAGAGTTAGAAAGATGAAAGTTTGTTCGTTCGGCAAGACGCTTTCAATCTCAAAAGTCAGGATTAAAAAAAGGGAAAAAAGAAACTTGAAAAAACCTTTTGCCCTGGAAATTTTTTGAAGCTCACTCATTTTTTGATAAGCATAGTGAATATTTTTATCTATTAGGGTAAACTATTCTTGGCAGCTGGGTTTAAATATATTAAAAATCGGCCATAAACTCAAGGGGATTTATTCCATGCGGGGATTGAAGCAAGTTGTCGACAGCGCCCAAAGAATCTTTAAGAATTGGAGTTGGTTTTTTTCACTCTTGCTTTTATTTTCATCCGGGTGCTTCCAGCGTTCCGATGCTGAAGGCAGTCCAGCGATCAAGATCTTCTTGGCCCTGGGAATCTGCCTGGCAGCGATTTTTATTGTATTTTTCATCGTGGTCAAAGGAAGGGAAAAAGATTGACAAGGTGGATGGACTGCGATGCTTGCCCTTAAACCCTGGATATGAAACGCAAATATCCTGATCACCCTATCGTTGGAGTGGGGGGGATTGTTTTCCACGAAGATCGAATCCTTCTGGTCCAACGGGGAAAAGAGCCAAGCCTTGGCCAGTGGTCTATACCTGGCGGGGTCGTTCGGACAGGCGAAACGTTGAGGGAGGCGGTGGTCCGGGAGGTTCGGGAAGAGACTCATCTGGAAGTGGAAGTTTTAGTCCTGGCCAAGGTTTTGGAGCGCATCTTTCGTGACCCGGACGGACGAGTAGCCTATCACTATGTCCTGGTGGATTTTCTATGCCGGCACAAAAGCGGCGCATTAAAGGCAGATTCCGATGCCCAGGATGCTCGCTTTATTCGCCTACAGGAACTTTCTTCTTACCCCATGACCCCGGTCACATTGGAAGTCATCCACCGAGCTGACTGGCTGCGCAAAAACCCAGAATTCTGCAATTCATCCCCTGGCGTTGGTACTTACGATGGTTAAATCATTCTGGCCAGGCTGGAGAAAGACGGCCCCCTTCTGGAGGAATCGGTTATCTGCCACCTGGATGCTATGGTTAATAATTCCGGTCAGCATCGCCTTGGTTTTGATCATTCTTCCGCCCACGGAAAATTCGCCGGACAAGCAGATTCCTTTAGAAGCCCTGTCCAGGATTCACCAGGAGAAAATCAAAGCCCAGAAGGAATTTGCGGAATTCATCAAGACTCCGGCGGGGAAGATATGGCAGAAGTATCCTTTTTGGGATCCGGCAACCTGCCAAAAAATCGCTGCCGGCCAAATCTTTCCGGGGATGAGCCGGGAGCAGGCGCAGGAGGCGATCGGCTCTCCAACGGAAGTCAAGAGGGAAAAACGCGGCGAAATTATCTATGAGGAATGGACCAGCAATGGAAAAGAGAGGTTAATTTTGCGGTTTGAGAATAACGTCCTGCGCACCATCGAAAGAAAATAACGGCAAAGATTTTTTTAGGACGCAGATGCACGCAGATTTTACGGATTAAAATTTAGAATAAAGAAGTCATTTCTTTCATCCCAGATTCTGTTTTCTGGCTCCTGATTTCCTCTTGATTGTTATCTTTATCTGCAGTTATCTGCGTAAATCTGCGTCCTATTAAATTTATATCCAAACCTACCGGGGAGGCTTCTCGAATCCTCATGTTAGATGGTCTAATGAGCCTCCCCAAGGGGTTATGGTAGG
>Ga0224495_10001733_pt1 | contig 15038 bp, 12 predicted proteins | sample SF_Jul11_sed_USG_FD_168128 | JGI IMG/M metagenome (GOLD analysis project Ga0224495, IMG submission 168128) | Sediment microbial communities from San Francisco Bay, California, United States - SF_Jul11_sed_USGS_4_1 | ecosystem: Environmental > Aquatic > Marine > Sediment | place: USA: California... | reverse complement strand
CCCCGCAGTCATTCGTTTTCCAGGACGCGAACGGGCGCGGCGGAGAAGCGGAGATCATCGCCAGTCTCGACCGGCTACTGCTTCCCTATGGCGGGTTCAGCGCCTACCCGCGCCGCGATCAGCTCTCCAACGCGATCATCACCGACGAGCTCGGCGAGCTCGAAATCTCCGCGACCTACATCCCGGCGATCTTTCTCGCGGTCGCAGTGTTCCTGATCTACATCGTGCTTTCGCGCCTCGTGGTGTTGCAGCGCACGCAGATCGGGTTGCTCAAGGCGTTCGGCTATTCCAACCGCAATGTCGGGCTGCACTACCTGAAATTCGCGCTGGCCACCGTGCTCGCTGGCCTGCTGCCGGGCTTGCTGTTCGGGCTCTATCTGGGCGAGCAGACCACCAACCTGTATCGCGACTATTTCCACTTTCCGCTGCTCGCGATGGTGATCAGCCCCGAAGTGCTTTTCTGGGCGGCACTGGCCAACCTGCTCGGCGCGTGTGCCGGCGCCATCTCGGCAGTGCGGCGCGTCACCGCACTGCCGCCCGCCGAGGCGATGCGGCCCGAAGCGCCGGCCAGCTTCCACACCGGCATCATCGAGCGTTCCGGCATCGCGCGCCTGCTGTCCGCGTCGACGCGGATGATCGTCCGCAACCTGGTGCGCAAGCCATGGAAGGCGCTGCTCTCGGTGCTGGGCATCGGCGTCGCGGTGGGCCTGATGCTGGTCGCGCTCTTCCTGTTCGATGCGGTTGACCACATGATGAAGGTGCAGTTCGACCTGGTGCAGCGCGACAGTGTCACCGTGCTGTTCCACGAGCCGCGCGCCGCCGGCACCACGTTCGAACTCGCACGCCTGCCCGGCGTGCTGCGCGCCGAGCCGTTCCGCACGGTGCCGGTGCGTCTGCGGCACGAGCACCACAGCAAGCAGCTCGCCCTGACAGGCATGTCCGCCGCCAGCGAACTGCACCAGATCGTCGATAGCAAGTTGCGCACGATCGCGCTGCCGCCGGAAGGAGTGCTGCTCACCCGGAAACTTGGCGAGACACTCGGCGTGACCACCGGCGACACCGTCACGGTTGAAGTGCTCGAAGGCGCACGCGCGGTGCGCGAGGTCACCGTCGCGGGGCTGTCCGACGAGCTGATCGGCATAGGCGCATACATGGATGCGCGTGCGCTCGCCCGGCTGCTGCGCGAAGACAGCCTGATGTCCGGCGCCTGGCTGCGGGTCGACCCCGCCCATGAGGAACAACTTTACGCCACGCTCAAGCGCCTGCCCGCCGTCAGCGGCGTGGCGATACGCGAGGCGATGGTCAAAAGCATCAAGGAATCCATCGACCGCGCTTTCACTACCATCAGTTTTATCGAGATGCTGTTTGCCGCGATCATCATCGGCGGCATGGTCTACAACAGCGTGCGCATCGCGCTTTCCGAACGCGGCAACGAGCTGGCCAGCCTGCGCGTGCTCGGCTTCACGCAGCGCGAGGTCGTCGTGCTGCTGCTCGGCGAACAGGCGCTGCTGACGCTGTGCGCGATTCCCGTCGGGCTGATGATCGGATACGGCATGTGCATGGCGCTGGTGCCGGTGTTCGACCGGGAACTGTTCCGGCTGCCGCTGGTGTTCGGTGCGCAGACTTTCATCTATCCTGTCATCGCCACGCTGATTTCGGCTATGCTTTCGGGCATGCTGGTGGCGCGGCGGCTCAGGCACATGGACCTGATCGCCGTGCTCAAGACACGTGAATGAGGAATCGCATGAAGGCATTCTCACGCAAGACAAGTTACCTGCTCGCGGCCATCGCCGCCCTGGCGCTGTTCGTACTGCTGTTCCGCACCGAGCCGTGGCGCGTCGATACCGGCAAGGTCACCCGCGGCAGCATGCAGGTCACCGTCGACGAGCAGGGCGAAACGCGCGCCCATGAGCGCTTCGTCATCACCGCGCCGGTCGCCGGCAAGCTGAACCGCATCGAATTGCACGACGGCGACGCCGTGCAGAAAGACCAGGTGATCGCGCAGATTGCGCCGCTACCGTTGAGCGTCGAGGAGCGCCGCGAGCAGGCGGCGAGGATCGACGCTGCCCGAAGCCAGCAGCGCGAGGCAGAAGAAATGGTGCACCATGCGCAGGAAGACCTCGAGCAGGCAGTGCGCGAAAGAAAGCGTGTCGAAAAACTGGTCAAAGACGGCTTCATGTCCGGGCAGGCGGCCGAGCAGGCGCGCAACGCCGAGACTACCAGCGCCAACGATCTGGAAGCCGCGCGCTTCCGGGTCAAGTCGGCGGCAGCCGAAGTCAGGCTGGCAGAATCCGGCCTGCTCGCCGTGCAGGGCGGCAAGGGCGCGCTGTTCAAGGTGCGCTCGCCGGTCGCCGGTCGCATCCTGCGCATCGCCGACCCGAGTGAGCGCGTCGTCGCGGCCGGCACCCCGCTGCTGACCGTGGGTGATCTGAGCAAACTCGAGGTTGTCATCGAGCTGCTGTCATCCGAAGCGGTCAGGGTCCAGCCCGGCATGGCCGTCATCCTCGACGGCTGGGGCGGCAGCCAGCCGCTGAAAGCAAAGGTGCAACGCGTCGAGCCCTATGCCTACACCAAGGTATCTGCGCTCGGCATCGAAGAAAAACGCACCCACGTCATCGCCGACTTCGTCGATTCGCCGCAGGCGCTGGGTGACGGTTATCGCGTCAACGCCCACATCGTCGTGTGGGCGGCAGACGACATCGTCAAGGTACCCGCCAGTGCGCTGTTCCGTTGCGGCGAGGCATGGTGCGCATTCGCGGTCGAAAAAGACCGGGCGAGCAAACGCGTCGTGAAAACAGGGCACAGCAACGCGCAGGAGGCAGAGGTGCTGGAAGGACTCAAACCGGGCGAGACGGTCATCCGCCATCCGGCGAATCAGGTCGAGGAGGGTGCGGCAGTAAAAGCGGAATAGCTGACTGCGTCGAAATGGATAGCTATTTCAGCTAGAGCGCATCAGAAAAAAGAAATGTGATGTTGACCCTTTTGGCACTGATGTTGTAAGAACGCGTGCGTTTGGCGGAAAACGTGGTCTGAGCTATCCCTATTAATTGAGGCGCTATCAATGAAAGACTTTCAAAATAATGCACCAACTGACCTTTCGACTGAATTTGTCGACAAAGCCAAAGATATTCCATTGGCTGCGATTAATTTACCTGCGCGAGCTAGAGCTGCAGTTGAAGCTGAGGGTGCAGGGAACAGTCTTGAGGCGACAAGAATCGTCATTAATGGGTTTGTGGGCATATCAGGGATTGGTCAAAAAACCATCGCTGAAAGCCGATCCTTGGTTAGCAATTTTATACGAATAGTAGAAACATCTTCCGTTAGCGAGTTACAGAAATTAATTGATCCAAGAAAAGTACACTTTGAATCAGCTAACGGAAATCTTATAGATGCCTTCCCAGGGATTCTTGAGTTATATCTAATCAAGAAAAGTGGTAAAAACTTCAATCGAAACCAAGATATTCTAAACAAGCGATTCGCTCTTAATGGCGGAAAGCAATATACGCTTGAAGATATTGGGACATTCTATGATTTAACTAGGGAAAGAATTAGGCAGGTAGAAGAGAAGACGATTGAGAATATCTCGAAACTGCTTAGTGGAAATCTAAAAACAAAAGATTGGAAATTAGACCAGCTATTGCTAAGCAACTATAACGTGCTTAAGGAAAGACTAAATTTTGCTGGCGCAATAATCCTAAAGCATGAAGTAGATTACATATTATTTGATATATTTGGCGGAGCCTTGAAGGATGGCTACCAGAACCTATTGATGGAAGTTGCAGGTTATATCAAACTTCCAAATTCTTTTGATGGCTTTCGTGGCACCACTAAACCATGCTGGTGTTTGACATCCAAGTATCAGAAAACAGAAATTGAATCCATTTTCAAATCTCTGGACGGCATTTTTGATTCGTCGGCCACCGTGCCTTTATTTGAAATTACTATACGCGCCAAAAAATGCGCCAAGAGAAAAATATCTAATGAGTCACTGAACGTTGCATTAAAAGCGTGCAATGAAATCGAGATTGCTGGTGATTCTGTATCAGTAAAGTTTAGCAGTTTGAGAAATGCGGCTGACAAAGCCTTCCGTGTTCTCGAATCCGCAAACAAAACTATGCATTATTCCGATATAGCAAAAGAGATAAACCTACTCGATGAAGACTCAATAAATTACAAAACTGTAAAAGAAACCAACCTAAAAAATCAGCTAGTTTCAGACGGACGATTCACGCCAATCGGGAGGAGCGGCGAGTGGGGGCTGTCTTCTTGGCATCATCTAAACAATGTAACAATCATTGAAGCCATTGAGTCGGTCCTTCACAAAACAGGCCAACCTCTTTCATTTCAGAAAATATCTGATGAATCAAAAAAAATAAGACCAAATGCCGCTGAGGGTTCCATTAAAATCTATCTATCCGACAGAACCGATAAATTTACACGTGTTGGCAAAGATCTTTACGCGCTCACATCGTGGAAAATGGCACCTTATAAAGGCGCCGTTAAGCACAATGTAGTGTCAAACGAAACGTTCTATAAAGCCGCCAAAGAGATATTGAGAAAAACTAATCCAATCTCACTCTCCGAATTTATTAGTGCAGCCAGCGACAAAACTGAGTTATCCGAAATATCAGTTAGGCAGCGGGTTGTTAAATCGAATTATTTGAAAACAAAACTTTCTGAAAATAAACACAAGCTCGTCTTCTGCTCGGATGATTTTTTTGGAATTGACGAAAGTGGCCTAAATAGAAAACTCTTAAGAGATAAAGTACAGGACGAAATAAGAGCCATCCTTTACGAAACTCCGAATATCCCAATGAAAAAAGGTGATCTATATCTCGCCGTAAATAAGGTATTCCCTTGCCAAAGGCCAACTTTCTACCATTATTTAGAAGAGACGAAAGATATTCGCCAGTTTAAAGAAGGAAGCAACTATTTTGCAGTATTTGAATATCACGAAAAGAAGAAAAGGATTGAGGTCGACTTAACTCCGTACAACATTGACGCAGCGATGAAAAAGAAATTGGAAAGGCCTTTTTCTATGCTGAACTTAGAGGATATTGACATTGCTTTGTTTGAACTCGGCCTGCTATTTGAAAATGAGCTAAAGGAATATTTACTCAAAGCAAAACATGCATCGCAACTTCATGTCACACAAAATGATTTATCGAAACTATCGAAAATGATTGATTGCGTAATTAGAGAGCAAATCGTCACCAAAGGACACCACCTAAACACTCTTCGAGAAGAAAGAAATGACAGGGCTCACGGCACTCATCCCACTAATGATGAGCGAAAAATACTATTTGACAAGGCTCATTATGTTGCCAATTTGTTTGTGAAATATATCGCCTTCTTTAACGTAAAAAAATTGGAATTGCCATGATGGACGTGAACTCAAAAGGAGCTATTGTGATCAGCATCGCAATACGTTTTGAGTTGGATTTATCTTTGATGTTTCAGATCGGTGTTTCCACACGGCACAATGCCGCCAAAGAATAACTGAAAAAGGCTAAGGCCGCGCTTGCAGCGCGATATGATGTGCATTCGATTGATTAATTTAATGCAAAGGGCCAGAACATGTACCAGGAAGTTTTGAGATTTTGGTTCGAGGAGGCTAAGCCTGCGCAGTGGTGGAAAAAGGATGAGAATTTCGACCGCACCATCATCGAACGATTTTCAGAGCGCCATCGCCGCGCGGCATGCTGCGAGCTCTTCGAGTGGCGGAAAGATGCTCGCGGCAGACTGGCGGAAATCGTCATTCTGGATCAGTTCTCGAGAAACATGTTCAGGGGCTCGCCGCTGTCTTTTGCACAGGATGCATTGGCGCTCGCGCTCTCGCAGGAAGCCGTTTCAGCCGGCGCGGATGAGGCCTTGAATCCGGCCGAGCGCAGTTTCCTCTACATGCCCTTCATGCATAGCGAATCCCTGAAAATACACGAAGTCGCCGTGGAGTTGTTCCTCAGGAATGGACTGGAGGGCAACCTCGATTACGAGCTGAAGCACAAGGCGATCATCGAGCGGTTCGGGAGATATCCGCATCGGAACGCCATCCTGGACAGGGAATCAACGCAGGAAGAGATCGAATTTTTGAAGCAGCCCGGTTCGAGTTTCTGATGCAGGTCGAGGAGGGTGCACGGGCCGCAATGTAATGCGAGACCGTCGCCTCGGGTTTCTTCCCGAAAAGTATTGCGAACCTGATCCCGATATTCCGGTATCTTTGGTACCTCGCTGTTGATTGATTGTATTTCCCGCCTCCCTTCCATTTTCCGGGTAAAGCCATATGATCGAAATAATTAAATCCTTTACCCTGCTGCTGGTGCTGCTCAACCCGTTTCTGGTCATCATCTATCTGGTCGATCTGGTCGAGAAAATGGATATGCGCAGCTTCGCGCGCACATTGATCCACGGCAGCCTCATCGCCACGACCGTCTTTTGCTGTTTTGCGATCCTTGGCGATGTCATATTCTCCAGCATCGTGCAGGCGGAATTCGCCTCGTTCCAGATATTCGGCGGTATCGTTTTTCTCTTGATCAGCCTGCAATTCGTCTTCGGTGGCCCCACGGCGATCCAGGCACTGAGAGGCGAATCCAAGGGACTGGCCGGTGCGATTGCCATGCCTGTGCTGATCGGGCCGGGAACCATCAGCGCGAGCGTGGTGATAGGCAAGCGGCATGAAGTGCTGAACGCCGGCGCAACCATTATTGCCGCCGTCTTCGTGTCTGTCGCGATCATGCTCGCCCTCAAGGCGTTGCACGATTTCGTGCGCCCGCATCACGAGCCCGCCATCCAGCGCTACATCGAGATATCCGGCCGCATCACCGCGCTCTACGTGGGAACCGTATCCATTGAAATGATCATGCAGGGCTTGCGCACATGGGTGGGGAAGTTTTGAAAAAGCCCGTATTAACATGGGCGACGCCCAATTGATTATAAGAAATGAGGCTCCGTCCCTGCCTTGCGCCGCCTTGCTTAAAGGAAATGTGATGCTGGCACTTTTGGTTCTCTCGATTGCCGGATTAGAGCTTTTGTGGCGCATACCAAAACCGAGGCAACGGCAAGCCTGAATTTTGAAGCCATTCACAGAAATCATTTCGATCAATGAACTCTTCATGTAATTTGCTTAGAATGGGGTCTTTTCCGCGCTCAACAATTGCAAACAAATGTTCTAGCGCCGAAGATCGCAATATTGACATTGCGCCATCTGGACGAGCGGTGTAGCCGACATAAGGGTAGCCAAGAAACTCAATCGCCCTGCCGGGGCTGTTAGCCCAGCGTTCGTCAACACTCTGAAGCCGCAGCCCATCACAAATTACAGCGCGCGCCAAAGCGCTTGCAACAATAGCCTCATTTTCCAAACGCTCGCGCGCCCATAATGTGACCACATCAGGGAAACGATACGTTTCAACCAATTGTGAAAGAGTCTGCGTAGTATCCATTTGATAGCTATAACGTAAAGTTACGTGGCGTTAGCGCCGCTTGCTGTGCACTGCGTCCCAGTGAGCGAAGCGAACGGTTTGTTAGGTGCCAAGTTCGTTTGGCAATTCCTGCTTGAACAGTTGTGTGATTATCAGGAATCGCGGAATGCCCACAAGTGACGCTACGCTAATACTGATACCAGTGACATAGAGTTTCAGAATATGGCGGCTGTCAGACCAAGCGTGCGGATCCTGAAAGAGAGCCAGGTCTTTGGCAGTGGCACTCGACATTGTGGAGGCAACCAGCAAACTTCCTGATGCCAGAATGATTCCAGTGATAATAGTATTGACGATGCCCCTGAAGGAATTGCCGAACTGGAAGTGATACCAATCTGCGATCACGAATGCGCCGAGCAAGAAGGATAAAACGATTACAGTTCGACCGACGTCTGTGGGGATGTCAGTGTTGAAAAGGCAGTAGCCGATCGGACCAACGAAGATAATCGTGATGAATAGCACGTTCACAAGATGTGCGGCAGCATTGTATTTCATGGACATCGAACGTAATTTAGGCGCAATTTTCATTGAGCGGCGATGCTGCCTATGTCACCACCGGTTGTCAATAATGCAAAAGGACTAGTCATTAACACGGGGACGGAGCCCAATTGGTTATAAAAAATGAGGTTCCGTCCCCATCTCGCTCCCATCTCGCTTTCTGTAAGCCTATGCAGTTTTATCAGAAATTTCGATTCTCTCATCCCATAGTGCCTGATTGGCAACTGCCAAGGCTTCGCATTCAGCAGAGAAATTTTCCAGGGTCATGATTTCAGCTTCTTCATTTTGAATCGCTGGGATGCATACGGGCGGCAGTGGTTTCCCAGCGTGCAAAATGGGGTGAAATCCTAATTTTCTAAAAGTGATGTGAGTCTTGGATGTTATAGAGCCGAAGCTAATTAAGCGGGTAAGAGAAAACTCGCGGTAATGAAACAGCGCCAGTGGAAATATCAATTTCATCGCTTCGAGCTTCTTTCTCCCCTTGAGGGAGGGGTCGACGGCTAACGAGCTGTTATGCGACAGGGTGTGCCCATCGTTTAACGATTGGGTGATGTATTGATCCAGCGCCAGCTTATGAATATCCGAATGTACTGATGCGAGGGCGTTCCTGCCTGAAAAATTTTGCCCATAATGCAGGCAGCGTTCCAGAGTAACTCCCTTGAACCCCATGATCGGATGCAGCGATCCATCATCATTTTCGTTGCAGGCTACGATATGCGTCCCAATGAAATCTGTAGTGTCGACGGGAAGGTAGTTGTCTGGTTTTTTTGAATGGAAGCCAGCCAGCTTCAGATTTATGATCTTGTGGTACATCTCCCGAACCAGAGGGTGATTCCAGTGCTTGATCGGGCAATCAATTACTACGATTTTTATTTCTGACATAGTGCGGGTTCTGGTACGTTCCGGATTTCGTGGTCAGTTAACGCTACGCGTTTGAGGCAGGCGCTTCGATTGCTACCGGGCCTGTGCCGCCAAGTAAGCTTGGGTGACGGCGTTTCCGGCTGCAAGATACTTCGATAGGACCGAAAGCACCCTGTCTATTGATCTTTACATGAATCATGGCAACGTTTGTTGATCTCATGAGTTATGCGGTTTGGCAAAATCTGAATTTCCCATCTTCAAGAATTTCCGCCACACGCAATTCCAGTGTCAGCGGGTCTAGCGCAATAAACTGGGGGAGGCATGGTGTTTCTGGGATATTTTCGTCGATGGGAATGAAACCAAGATCGTAAAGCACTCGAATTGCCAAGAGGGATTGGCCTAAGTAAGTGCTAGCCCCAAAGATGGGTACGCTGCCTGTTTTTACTTCATTAATAAAGCGATTCAGGTTGTACCCATCCATATAGCGGGGATAGGGCTGCCCAAGTCTTTCAACGAGCATCTCAGTAGACGGGTTTTTTATCAGGTCGCGAAGGAAATCTTGAGAGACTTTGGGATTGCCAGGGGAAAATTTGTAAAGATGAATTCCAAGTCCAACAACAAGGGTTGTGTAGACGGGAAGCCCAATCGAGTGTGCCGCCTCGATAAGATAAATTTGCTTGTCGATATGATATACGTCAATCTCATTGATGATGACATCCATCCCCCTGACAAAATCCAACGCATTGGATTTTTGAATTCCTTCTGTAGACACCTGCAGGTCAAGGTCGGGAGCTATTTTTTTTAACTCCTCAGCCGAAGCAATGGCCTTTTTTTGCCCAACGGTAACGGAATTTGCGATGACTTGGCGATTAACGTTAGACTCTTCAATGATATCCGGATCCGTTATTCGAAGCGTGCCGGCTCCAAGGCGGGCGAAAATTTCAGCAATATTGGATCCCATCCCACCCAAGCCAGCTATGCCCACCTTGAGATCTCGAATTTTCTTTTGTCCCTCCTCTCCACCAACCCAGTAGTGGTTTCTTCTAGTCCGTGTGAGATAGTCCAAGCATACATTCATAGTCGCCCCCTTTAAAATAAATAGGGGCAGACTGCATAGCCTGTCACCCGTAAAGGCGCGCAGTGTTCCAGCATTTCTGCCAAAAAACAATATGCCGTTCGGCCAATTTTGCGCGTGATCGTCACCATGGTTTTTCAGCCAATCCCCATCTTGCTGCGAATTCTTCCCTTGTGGCGACAAAGGCAAACTGAAATGAAATGTGGTCGCGCTTGCAGCGCGCTATGATGTGCGCCCGATCGATTAACTTCATGCAAGGGGTCAGAGCATGTACCGGGAAATCCTGAGATTTTGGTTCGAGGAAGCCAAGCCTGCGCAGTGGTGGAAAAAGGACGAGATTTCGACCGCATCATCATCGAACGATTTTCAGAGCTCCATCGCCGCGCGTCGCGCTGCGAACTCTTCGAGTGGAGGCAAGACCCACGCGGCAGATTGGCGGAAATCGTTGTCCTGGACCAGTTCTCCAGAAACATGTTCAGGGGCTCGTCGCTGTCTTTTGCACAGGATGCATTGGCGCTTGCGCTCTCGCAGGAAGCCGTTTCAGCCGGCGCGGATGAAGCCCTGAAACCGGTCGAGCGCAGCTTCCTCTACATGCCCTTCATGCATAGCGAATCCTTGAAAATACACGAAGTTGCCGTGGAGTTGTTCCGCAGGAATGGGCTGGAGGGCAACCTCGATTACGAGCTGAAGCACAAGGCAATCATCGAGCGGTTCGGGAGGTATCCTCATTGGAACGCCACACTGGGCAGGGAATCAACGCAGGAAGAAATCGAGTTTTTGAAGCAGCCCGGTTCGAGTTTCTGATGCCGGTATCTTTTGCTCTTGGCACGAGTGGCACGGTATGGTGAGCGGTGATGTTGGGAGAACGTGTACGTTTGGCAGGACACGAGGCCTGTCCCCGATTGCTCTTCATGGAAATGTTAGGCGGCTTTAAGTTCGAAGGCATTGATCATTCGCTCTTTCAATTTGTCAGTCTCTGTTGCCAACCCCACCATCGTTTCCATCGGAAGAATGGATTGAAGTGCCAACGCCGCTTCACGAAGCAGCAGCCAGACTTGTATCGCCAGAACGGTGATATTTTTGTCCAAGACCTTTGGCGCGAGCTGTTGCATCTTTCGAAAAGAAAAATTGGAGTCGAGTAAGTGCGAAAGGGAATAGTGGCTATATGAGCTGTGCGAGGCATGCTCATTCAGGTGCTGCCGCAGGCCGTGATACATGCCTTCAATCGCCTTCGCACGTTCGCCAGCTCTTGGGAGGTCGTTTTCCGCGGCTTTCTCAGTTTTGTTTGGGAAGAGCCTAAAGTACGTGAGAAGTTCGGTGTACTCGATCATGGGGCGCAGCAAAGCACCTGACTCTTGTCCCAGTCCATCCAGCAAGAGGCTGAAAGAACCAATCGCTAGGTTCTTCGCCTTCAGCAACGTGAGCCCACAAACTCTCGAATACGTGTCAGATGCAGCACGCGACTCGTACTCGTCAATGTGTCGGTCGAGCAATTTAACTAACGCAAGGAAGACTTCCAGGCGCGAAGATCTCTCCTCATTTAAATAGGCCCAAGACATTTCACGAGTGTTCCAAAGTTCCATAGTCAGGCCATCTAACGCGGAAGAGAGCGGAGCTGAGCCGACAAGCGAAGCGCCCGCTCGACCGCAAGGTTATACATCTTTTCTCCTACCCGTACGTGGTGCTTGCTCTACAACACTGGGGCCTGGTGTAACAAGAACGCGGGTGCGAGCGTTGGGTAGATTGCGAATAAGGCTAGCAACGGTCACGCCCTTTGCCTTCGCCTCTTGAATGATGTTGTATAGATCCTCGCCGCGAATAGTTGTTCCTTCGTCGGCCATTACTATTGTGTCGAAGTGAAGTGGTGCATCGACTCCGGTCGCGCCCCCGGAACTGTTGGCGATCAGGGCCTCTACAGTGTCGTCGTTCAACACTTCAGCCATCCCTTCGCCAAAAGGAAACTTGTGCTTCACGATGTGCGGAAGCCTACGCTTGGCCTCAATGCTGAGAATGTCGCCCTCGGCGAAAGGAACATGGAAATCGCTGTAGTTTATGAAAGGACGTTGATAAATACGCATTTGAAAGTGGTAATGCGGGTGCTTCGCGTGCTGCGATGTTTGATGGCCAAGGTAATCGGATTCGGCGCAGGAGAACGACCACTCGATGTTCTTATATCGGATAGTAAGTTCGATGAGTTTAGTTCCCGACCCTTCTTCTGGAAGATCGTTGATGTGCTTAGCAAATCCTTGAGTATTCGCTACCCACCTCAAATAGGTTTGAATCTGAAAGAACCCGAAGTGCCGGGAAATTTCCGGTAGGTTATTCTTCTTAAACCCCTTGGGTTTGAGGAGCCAATGGAGGCAAGGTTTCTTTTTGCTGAACGAGGAAAGCGTATTGCCACATATGTAGCAATATCCGCTACCGAATGCAGAATCGAACTCTCGGTATTCCGCCTCCGTTCGCTGAATGTTCTCCTCGCTGATTCTGTCCCGCTCCTCAGGAGGCATCGACTCAAGCCGTTGCACGAGGCTTTCAGCCTTGGCGAATGTTCGGGAAATCATGCGTGTCCTCAATCATGTTGCATAACGTAATTTAGGTAACATTTTCATCGTGCAACGATGCTGCCTATGCCACCACCGGTTGTCAATAATGCAAACAGACTAGTTTGGAAATCATGTGCATGGCGATATTTTTCTTCCGGGCTTTGCTTTCATGACAACCTGAAAATTTGCGGATGGAAGTTCATGTCGTTTCTCAGGGTTCACCCGCGTTGCACGCCTGAGTCAGTCGGCTATTCAGGCGTTTTTTTCGACGCGCATTCCGAACCGGCCTGGTGTTCGTCGGTCTCCTTGAGGATGCGCAGGCCGCCGCGCAGGACGAGAATGGCAATGGCGATACCGATCACGAGGTCGGGGTAGCGGCTGCCCAGCGCCCACACCAGGGCGCCGGAAAAGATCACGCCGATATTGGCGATCACGTCGTTGGTCGAGAAAATCACCGAGGCCCGCATGTGGATACCGCCATCGCGGTGTTTTGAGATGAGCCACAGGCAGATGGAGTTGGCGATCAATGCGATGGTGCCGACGCCCATCATCAAGCCGCTGACGGGTTCGCTGCCGGCGATGAATCTGCGAAGCACGTCGGCAAGCACCAGCAGGGCCAGTGCGATCTGCACGCCGCCGCTGAGCGTTGCGGCCTTGTGTTTCAGGGCACTGCTCTTGCCGACCGCATACAGGCTGATCGAATACACCGAGGCGTCCGCGAACATGTCCAGTGAATCGGCGATGAGGCCGGTGGATTCCGCCAGCAGCCCGAGGATGAGCTCGAATACGAACATGAAGGCGTTGATGCCGAGGACGATCCTCAGCGTCTTCCGTTCCTGTTCGTCCCGGGCTTGCATTTCACATCCGCACCCTGACACGGCGATCTCCTGACGGTGGATTGGTCGATGACGTCTACGGCAAGGCCCGGGTTTAAAAGTCCGGTGCCGCTTTTTGCTGTGCCGCATTATCTCATTCTTTGCGTCGCGGGCTATTTCTCCAGGATTGGATGAAGAAGCGACAGCGCTTCACGATTCGTTTGCTGCTGTATCGCTGCCGCATGTCCGGCTTGCTTGTAGTCTGCGTAGTGCTGCCCCGAGGTGATCCTGCCCGATGTGGCCGCAGGGGATATAATGCCGTAAGCCGATGGCAGTTTTCGGGGTGCCTCAATGCATGACGCAAGGGAAATGTAATGCACTTACCGCAACGACTCGCATCAACAGCGCTTTTCGCCTGCCTGGCTTTTTTTCAGGCGACGCCTTCCATGGCAGCCAGCCAGGCTGGGAGCTGTCCGTCAAGCCAGACGACCGAAGCCGGACTGTTGCTGGCTCAACTGAAAAGTGCGCGAGGCTACCTCAGGGATTTCATGTCCGGCGAAACGATCGTCGGCACACCGTTGCCCGCGCTTTTCGCGATCGATTTGAAGGATGAGGCAGCCGTCCAGGCGCGCGTCAAGGAGTTGCAGGCGCTGAAAGCCAAAGGGCAGGTTTCGACTGATCCTGCCGCCGCCTACCTGGATTGCGCCAAGCCCGGTTCTGAGCTGGCAGCGCTGGTGGAGAAGCTGAGGGGTGAGCAGCGTTTGCTGGACCAGCAGCGCCTCGACTTTCTCTCGCTGCCGCAGGACTGGCGCAACGGGTTGATCGATACCCATACCGACCGGAAGCAACAGGCGAATAGAGTGGTGCAGCTTGCCGAGGAGCGCAGCGCTGCCGACAAACTGCAGGCCGAAGCGGCCATCTCGATCGCGACCGCGGAAGAGCTTGCCAAGACTGCGGCCAGCAGCGACCTGCGCGAGATGGCATCGCAACGCGCGCTGCTCGAAAGATCTCGCGAGACACTGGGGCGCCTGCAGTCGGAATTGGTTGCGGAGCTACAGGAGCGCGCCCGGTTTTACCGGCAGACTTCGGAAAGGCTTTCTACGCTGACAGCGGTGACGGTGAATGGCGTTGCGGGCAAGCCCTTGCCCGAGGCGTACCGGGAGGCTGTCGCCATCTGGCGCGAACTGGTGGACCGTGTTTTCGAGCGCATCGCCTCACCGGAAAAGGTCGATGTCGCCCCGGGTATCCCCGAGGCGCCTTCCAGCCTGCTCACCCGGCTGAAGGATTCCGAAGCGGCGGCGCAGTACCGTGCCGTATACCAGGAGACCGAAGCGCTCCGGACGCAGATAGAGAGTTCGCGCTTGCAGCGCTTCGAAAAGGAGCGCAATGACCTGTACCGCCTGCTGCTGGAGGCCGGCCAGTTGCGCTCGCGGTTGCTGCAGGAGAATCTGCGTGCCGGAAATACGGAGATACTGAATCTCACGGCGGAATATTTCCGCGATATCGGTCGCGAGATGCGCATCGTGCCTTACCAGATGCTGGCGATCTTCTATTCCAAGGCGGTGGATTTCCGCCAGAAGGCCAGCTCGGGCATCACGGGGTGGCTGGATATCGCGCAGCAGTCGTTCATCTTCCTGCTGTTCATCGGGATACTGTTCGCCGCCTTTACCGGGCTGAGCCGCGTCAGTAACGCGCTTGACCGGCTCCGCAGCCATCTGGTGCGGGAGAAGTCCAACCTTGGCTATGCGCGCACCCTGGCGCTGTGGATACGCCG
>Ga0224495_10001731_pt1 | contig 15042 bp, 15 predicted proteins | sample SF_Jul11_sed_USG_FD_168128 | JGI IMG/M metagenome (GOLD analysis project Ga0224495, IMG submission 168128) | Sediment microbial communities from San Francisco Bay, California, United States - SF_Jul11_sed_USGS_4_1 | ecosystem: Environmental > Aquatic > Marine > Sediment | place: USA: California... | reverse complement strand
CGTACTCGCTGGCCACCGGGATTTTCATTTTCCTCTTCGTCGTGGCCTTTGAGTGGCGCCGCGGCATGTCCGCCCGGGAATACAGGCGGATCGGGATAGTTGCCGGAATCCTGGCGATTGCGGTTACCACCGCTGTCTCGTGGGTTTTCGAGCGGCTCTTCCTGGTGACGCTGCCATGAGGATGGGGGGACGCCATGGGCGTGTTGCTTGACAACCTCGGAATGTTCCTGGGGGCAATTGCCGGCTTTCTCACCCCCCTGGCGCTGTTTCATATGGCTTGGGCAACCCTGCTCGGGATCGGCATCGGGGCGCTGCCGGGCCTCACGGCCACTATGGGGGTGGCGCTGATCACCACGCTGACCTACAAGCTGTCCCCCGACCTGGCCATCCTCATCCTGATCTGCGTGTACGTGGGGGCTATCTACGGCGGCAGCCGAACGGCGATCCTCATCAATATCCCGGGAACACCCGCCAATGCGGCCACCGCGCTTGATGGCTTCCCCTTGGCCAAACAGGGATTAGCCGGCCGGGCCATGGGTGTAGCGACGTCGGGATCCGTTCTGGGCAGCATCATCGGTATTTTCTTCCTGGCGACCCTGGCGCCCCTCCTCGGGAACTACGCGCTCAAGTTTCATTCCTACGAGTTCTTCTGGCTGGCGATCTTCGGCATCGTGATCTCCGGGCACTTGACCGCCCTCGATGATCCCATTAAGGGATGGATCGCAGGGTTTTTGGGCCTCATGACCTCCATGGTAGGCCAGGAGGGGATTCATGCCTACGAACGGTTTACCTACGGCTCGACCGAACTCCTGGGCGGCTTCGCCCTCATCCCTGCCATGGTGGGGGCCTTTGGCTTCGCCGAAGTTCTGACCGTCATGCGCAATCCCCAGCCCGAGCTGGCCGACAATCCACAGGACAGCGTTATCCCCAAGTTGGCCGATGTGGCGCGCTACTGGCGCACCATCATCCGGAGCGGCCTCATCGGGACTATAATCGGCATTATCCCGGGGGTCGGCGAGGACATCGGGGCTTGGGTCTCGTATGCCGCAGCCCGGCGGAAAAGCCAAGAGCGCGAGAAATTCGGGAAGGGATCAGTGGAAGGGCTGATGGCCGCAGAGACGGGCAACAACGCCGTCGTGCCGGGAGCCATCATTCCCGTGCTTACGCTGGCTATCCCCGGCTCGGCGCCGGCAGCAGTGCTGCTCGCCGCCATGTTTATCCATGGAATCCGGCCGGGCCCCATGATCATGGTTGAGTCGCCCCAGTTCGTTTACCAGGTGGTGGCCATGGTCTTCTTCGCCACGTTGGCCATCCTGGTTTACGGGGTGGCGCTCACCAAGCCGCTCCTGAAAATCCTGGCGATCCCGCGGACGCGGCTCATGCCCGTGGTCTTCGTCCTCTGCACCATTGGCGCCTATGCCATCACCAGCCGGATCTTCGACATCTGGGTAATGGTTGGCTTCGGCATCATCGGCTACATCCTCCGCGAGATGAAATACCCGATGGCTCCCCTCGTCCTCGGCATCATCCTCGGCGACCTCCTGGATAAAAACCTGCGCCGGGGCTTGGTCTTGACCGACGGGGATCTCACCCCGTTCTTCACCCGGCCAATCTGCCTCGTACTCTGGCTGGTGACGATTTCCTCGATTTTGATGAGCATTGGACCGGTCCGCAACGCCCTGCAACGGGCCGTCCGGATGGTCTGGCCGGGAGGACGGGCGATATACCCCAGAGGGCACCGAGGATAGTTGAGATAACTATTCCAACCCTAACATCCTGGCTGGATTGGTTGCCACCATCATCCGGACATCTTCATCGGAGACCCCGAGGTCCAGCATATCCTTAATATAGATTCCCATCTGTTGGACAGGGACGGGGTTCAGCCACTGGCCGGCGTCGGTCGACATAATCGTATATTTAGCCCCGATGGCCCGGATGGCATCGGCGATTGTTTTCTGGGTAATCGGGAAAGCCACTTGGCGGGTGACGTCATTGAAACAGTGTTCAATGAACGTGGCCCCGAGGTTGAGTGCCTCCTTCATATCCTCCGTAGAGTAGTTAACAAAAGTGGCCAAAGGATGGGTGACGATTATTTTCTTGACCCCCATCCTGGCGGCCTCTTTGACGACCGCCAGGGCCTCCTGCTTGGTGATATGGCCGGTTCCCAGGGCAACATCATGTTCAGCAATTTTCTTCAGGATCGGATACAGCTCTTCCCTTAGACTCCCATCCGGATTTAAGAGATAAAGACCTTGCACATCCGCCTTGACGGCTTGGGCCAGCGTCGGCACATGGTCCTTTTGGGCGACATAATGCTGCGCATGGATGGTGGGCATCCAGACCTCTTTGGCACCCAACTTTAGGGCCACCTCCACCGCTTCAAGATTCAGCCCCCCCACCGGCAGATTGAGGGCGATCGCCCCGAATACGGGGAAATCTGCCTGCTGGCTCGCGATTTCCGCCCGGTCGGCTGTGATGAGCACATGGTTCTTGACCAAGATGGCGCGCATACCTTCCTGCTTGGCCATGAAGGCTAATTCGACATCGTTCAAAATTCGCGGAAAGATATCGGGGGCAGAATGAATGTGTACATCAATCGACCCCGCCAACAATTTCCGCACACGTTTCTCAAAACGCAACATGATTGACTCCTTATTTCTTCGGTGCTTCCTTCGCCAGTTCTTGGTCGATTTCCGCGATGGTCTTGCCCTCTTTTTCTATGTGCTTCCTGACTTCGTCACCATGGAGGTAATAAACTTCATCGCCTGGTTTTTCGATCATGGCGTTAAAAGCCTTATCCTCTGCGGTCTTCTTGGTCGCCTCCCGCAGCTTCTCGACAATAGGCGGGGGAGTTTTTTTCGGGGCCGCAATGCCGACCCATCCGTAGTATTCAGCATTGATGCCGAGATCTTTGAAACAGGGAATGTCCGGAATGGACTTAAGCCTTCGCTCTCCGGCGACAGCCAGAACTCTCAACTTGTTCCCTCTCATAAGGGGAAGGGAGGTGGGAGGATACTGAAATGCAAAATCAACATGTTTGCCGACCACGGCCTGAAGGCAGGGGCCTCCCCCCTTATAGGGAACATGGCGGAACTTCAATCCTGTGGCGTTGGCAAAGATCGCAATGGGCAGGTGACTCATCCCGTAGAGGCCTCCGGAGCAGTAGACCAGCTGACCCGGTTTGGCCTGGGCATCTTTCATGAGGTCCTGCAGGGACTTGTATGGGCTATCATAGGGGACGACAACCAAGGTCGGGCTCATGGTGAAGGATCCAATGTAAATGAAGTCGTCGTAATTGAATGGGGGTCGACGGCCATTCGCCCGCTCCCATTCGATGGCGTTGGTAAAATTGACGGAGGCAACGGTGAGGGTGTAACCATCCGGCTGGGCCTTCGCGCCGGCAACGGCTCCGACCATTCCCGTTGCGCCGGGTTTATTCACCACCACCACCGTTTGGCCGAGATACTTTTCGGCTACCGCGGCCCAAGCGCGTGCCTGAACATCGAGGGTGCCGCCAGGAGGCATCGGGTTAATGAGGGTGATGGGTCGGGTCGGGTAGTCAGCGGCTTGGATCAAACCCATACTTAGACTTAGAAAACAAACCAGGGTGAAAACTGAAAAACCAAGAATCTTTTTCATCGTGCGCACCTCCCTGAATAATTTGGCTGGTTCGATAATGCTTAATGTTCCTCTTCCCTCCATCGGACAGAAATCGATAATCAGCAAAGAACTCCCAACATCACCCCCCTTCTTTCAGTGCGCTCTCCCATGTCGCTTTTGTCGGCCTTAACTCTCTATAAATATTCCACAACAGCAGAAGGCCGGAAGCGACCATAAGGACGAGGGAGATCGAGCTTCCCCAGAAAATGGAAAATGATCCGGCGCTGCGCATGAGCGACTGCCGGAAGGTCATCTCCATCATGGGCCCTAAGATCATCGCGAGGATAAACGAAGCAACGTCATATTGGAGTTTCCGGAAGACATAACCGAAGACGCCGAAACAGAGGAGGACGATCAGGTCAGTGGTGCTGGCGTTCACGGAATAGGTTCCGACCAGGCAGATCAGGAGAATGATCGGAAACAGGATCCGGAAAGGGACCCGGAGCATGTTAACGAAAAGGCTCACCAGGGGGAGATTCAAAATGACCAGAATCACGTTTCCGATATACATGCTGGCGATCAGGGCCCAGAATATCTGCGCGTGTTCCGAGATGAAGAGAGGGCCAGGTCGAACCCCATGAATCATTAAGGCGATCATCATCACCGCCGGAGCAGGGCCGGTGGGAATACCTAAGCCGAGGAAAGGAATCATGGCACTTCCTGAGGCGGCATTGTTGGCTGTCTCGGGGCCGGCCACTCCTTCTATGCGGCCGGTGCCGAATTCTTCGGGTTTTTGGGCCAGCCGTTTTTCAGTGAGGTAGCTAACGAAACTGGCCAGGACATGGGCCGAACCGGGCAAGAGACCAAGGAGGAAACCAAGCCCAGATCCGCGGAAGATGGGCCCCCAAGAAGCACGAAGTTCTTCCCGGGTAGGCAGAAGTTCGCGCAGTCTTACTCGATGAGTGATCCGGACCAGGCTTTCCTCGGTGGAGATAAGAATCTCCGACACTCCGAAGGCTCCCATAGCGACGGGGATAAAATCGATACCATCATAAAGCTCCGTGACCCCGTGGGTGAAACGGAGTGTTCCGGTGAAGGGATCCATTCCGATCGTACTGACCAACAGGCCTAAAAAAACCATAGGGATGGTTCTGAAGAAGGACCCTCTCCCCAAGGATCCGAGCAAAATAAAGGCGATCAAGAGAATCGCAAACATCTCCGGAGGACCGAATTTCGTCGCAAAATTCGCCAGGAAAGGTGTCAAAAACATGAGCCCGACGATACTCAATGTTCCCCCGACCCAAGACCCCCAGGCACTGATAAAGAGAGCTGCGCCGCCCCTTCCCTTAAGGGTCATCTGATAACCGTCCAGGCAGGTAACTACCGAGGCCGATTCCCCCGGGATATTCATCAGAATCGAAGTGGTCGACCCGCCATACATCGCCCCGTAGTAAATTCCGGCCAGCATGATAATCCCACCCGTTGGGCCAAGCCCAAAGGTCGCCGGAATCAGGAGGGTGATTCCAGCCAAGGGGCCAATACCGGGCAGCACGCCGACCATGGTCCCCCAAATGCAACCCAGCAAACAAAGGTAAATATTTTTATAACTGAGAGCTATCTGAAACCCGTCCAAAAGATTATTCAAAACATCCATTGCCAGGTCCTGAAGGTTTGAGGTTGCGCGAGATCATGACTCAGAAATTGAACAGATTCCATCGGGGCAAAGGTACACCCAGGATTCCTCCGAAGAAATACCAGCTACCCAAACCAATGATGAGGGCCAGACCTAAAGCGATCCATAGGGGAAAGCGGGAAATCCAAAAAAAGACAATAAAGACGTAAAGGAAGGATGTCAACAGATAGCCCGTTCTCTCCAGGAGGAGAACAAATACCGCGGTTACGGCCAGAATCTTCGCGGGGGTCAGCAATTTTTTCCCCGCATCCCGCCAGATGATTTTCTCTTTCTTTTTTCCTTCCCCCCCCTTCTTTCCCCGGATAAGCCAGAGGACACCGGAAGCAATGAGCAAGATCGAGAGGCCGCAGGGCAAAAATCCTGGACCCGGGTCTCTCCAATCACCCAAAGGAAGCTGGCGACACAGGACCAGTCCATAAAGACCGATGATTAAGAAGATGATACTTGCTCCCCGCTCCTTGGTCACCCCGGTCTCCTTAAATCAAATCTTGTCCCTCGCCTGCAGGGGAAGAAGTCTAAAAAAAATTTATTTGGTTTTACGCAACTGGGCATACCCCGCGTCGGTCTTCGGAGGCCCGCTCACTCCCCATACGACCAACTCATCCTGCCCAACATTGTAAATGGAATGAACTCCAAATTTCGGAACAAAAGCCAGCGTCCCCGGTTTCACGACGGCTTCTTCCCCTTCGATCACCACTTTGCCGGTCCCTTGCATAATATACATGGCATGCTCCCATTCGTGGGTGTGAGGATCAGCCCCCGCTCCCGATGGAAACCGTGTGATGTGAATGCGAAACTCTGTTGCGGGAGGGATGTCAACGATGACCTCGGCCTGCGTCGAATGGCTGTGGGTTTCCGAGATGTATTTCCAGGTATACGTTTCGAATTTGTCGTAGAAGTACTTCATGCCGACTCCCTTCTCGCTAACCTTGGGCAAAACCAGTCTGGGATCTCAATTCCTTCTCCGGTCCCGGGGGGGCATAGACGACCACATATCGGAGCGGTTCCTTCCCTGTACACTCCACGGTATGGCGCATTCTGATCGGAGCAAATACCGCATCTCCGGGTTTGATAGGATGCGTTTCTCCTCCCATGCGGATGATCCCGGTTCCGCTCAGGATGTACCAACAATGTTCGACATCGTGAGCATGCTCCTTCCCCTTATACCCGGGAGCCATCTCATTGACCAGTAAAGAAAAATGCTTGGCCCCGGACATCTCCTCATCGATCAGGATACTAAACGCTCCTCCCCCTCCCGGGACTGGAAGTTTTCCTTTGACGCCTTCGGCTTCGTTCACCACATATCGTTTCATGTCCTTTCTCCCCCCTTCTCCCCTTGCCGGATTTCACTGTCCAGGATCAAAATCCGCTTTTTTAGGGATGAGCAATCAATTTTTCTAACATCTTAAAGTTGGAACCCTCGGGTTTTAATCCTTTTTTTTCAACCTGTTGGGTCAGGGAAACCACCGCCTCATTCAAGGGGGTTTTGATGTTGGCCTCTCTCCCCTTTTTCACAATGAGGCCATTCAAAAATTCTACTTCGCTGCGGCGCCCTCTCACGTGATCCTGGAGGAGGGAATTGCGTGCTGTCTTACCCACGTGAGAGAGCAGGGTGGTCAAGTGTTTCTTCAAGACCTCGTCAGGCGAATCCAAGAAATCCCCTGCCTGCAAACCAAAAATGGGTTCCACTCGATATCCCAGAGTTTTTCCAACTTGCAGACACTCGCGGCCCAGTTGGATACAGAAGGTTAAAATTTTTGGATCCTGTACCATCTCCCATTCCAGCATCCCGAGGATTCCCGATATCCCTTGGGTCATGGAATTGACCGTGAGCTTCGTCCACTTGGCTCCCCATATGTTGGAGGTCAACTGGGTTTGTCCGACGGCACCGAGGATCTGGGCGATTTCTTCCAGGCGGGGGGTGAATCTACCATGCAGTTCACCCAAAGCAAACCATGTACGGCGATGGTCGGTATTACGCTTTATGCGCCCGGGTTCATACATTTCAGCGGAGAGCTCGATGGCGCTGGCAACGTCTCGTTGGTAACCGATGATGGGGGCAATCCATTCGTCATTAAGGCTGTTTTGAATGGAGACCAGAACTCCATCGGGTTTTAGATGGGGTTTGATATAATGGACGATCCAGACCGTATCATAGGACTTGGCCGTTAAAAAGACAATTTCAAACAAGTCGCGATATGGATCAAGCTCGCCAAGGTGAAGAGCCCGGACCGGTATTTGAGCTTCGTCTCCCTGGATGGCAATGTGCAACCCCAAGGACTTCATCGCCTCTACATGGGCTGGCCATTGGTCTATGAGCACTACATCATGGCCTGCCCTCGTGAGGTCCGCTCCCACACAGCTCCCGATAGCACCCGTAGATAAAACAGCAATTTTTTTGCCCATCGTTCTTATAAATGCCCTAAATTTAATAGGACGCAGATAACCGCAGAAACAAAAAATACGCTATGCGCATAGCGCTAAGCGCTAAGCGACTTTCTGTACTACTAACGTTCAAATTCTCGAAATTTTGTTAAGCAAATTCGAAAATCTCCCCCTCACCCTGCCCTCTCCCCCCTTGGGGGAGAGGATGAAGGTGAGGGGGGCCGATGGCTTTTGGTTGCGGCTATGCCGCGCTGTGTACATCCGCGTCCAAAAAAGAAATTCCTCTACAATTAAATTACTTGAAAACCAGATCTGCCTGCTCCTATTCTTGGTAGCTAATAAGTAGGCAGGTCGGATTTCACAAATTCCCTTTTTAGATCTTCCAATGCCCTCTTATGATTATTTTGAATAGCTTTCTCAACACCTTTTTCGTTCGACCGGCTCAAATTCTCATAGATTTCCTTATGCTCCTGAACAGACTTGTCTATTCGCCGGGGAACATGAAGAGCCCTCACTATGAACCGGTCGACCTGCGAACTCAGATTTTCCAAAACCTTTATAAGCCACCTGTTCCCACAAGAGTGCCAGATCGTAAAATGAAATTCGTTATTTTTCTTGACGTAGGCCTCAATATCCCCCTTATCACAAAGCCTTTCCATGTCGTTGCAGAGTCTTTCTAAGGCTTTTAGCTTCTGGGAATCTCCCGCGATCCTCCTGGTGGCCAGCCTCCCGGCTAACCCTTCCAGGGCTATCCTTATGGGATAGAGCTGCTCAATATCTTCGAAAGTAATTTGATTTACCACGAATCCCTTATGGCTCTGGGACGTGACCAGGTTTTCTGATTCCAATCTCTTTAATACCTCCCGGATGGGCGTCCGGCTCACTTTCCACCGGTGGGATAAGATATTTTCAGAAAGCCTCGCTCCCGGCGGGATTTCGCGCCTGATGATCTGCTGGCGGAGTTCGGAATGGATCTGATCGGTCTTCGATAATTGCATACAATTTTATATTTATTTTTTTTTGATGTATACTAAATTAAGCAAATCAAGTCAAGAGAAAAATGACCGGCTAAAAGGATGACTTTAGATTCCCCAAGCCCATTCGGAATTCCTACATAATATATTGTAATAATTAATTAAAAATGAACAACGGGAGGGCGCATGGAAAGTTCAACAAGAAAGTGAGATTGCCCTTGACAAATTCTCGAACATCAAGTAAGTATTTTAATCAAATATTGTATACAATTTTTAAATATTTTTTTATTAGGACGTGGCTCATAAAGATTGCAATCGAATTTAGCCCTGCTTTTCAAGCGGCGTACCCCTTACCAAGGCTTATTATGGAGTTGGAAAAGGGGGAGGCCTCGGTCGTGAAGCTGCTCCGCCGATTAGCGGAAAAATACGGGGAACCGATGAGAAGGCTTCTCTTAGAAGATGATGATGACATAAAATCGGGGTTGATGGTGATGGTTAATGAAAGAATTTATACCGGAACGGCCCTCAATCAGCAGGCTGTAGAGCTCCGGGATAATGACAAAGTGAGTCTGTTATTTTATATATCGGGAGGCTGAATTGATCAGAAAGAGAATTGCCTACTTCGAAAACCGGCAGGACCCCGAGGCGGTTTGTAGTCGCTGCCGGATGTGTGAGTTGATTTGTGCCTTTCATCACCATCAAGTGGGCAACCCGGGGAGAGCATGCATCCGGGTAATCTCCCTGGGACAGGGAGAAGATATTCCCGTCACCTGCCTCAATTGTGAAAAACCGCCGTGCATGGACATTTGCCCCACCGGGGCCCTCCACCGGGATGAGTCGGTCGGGATGGTCTTGGTGAAAAAGGATCTTTGCATCGGCTGTGCCATGTGTGTCAATGTCTGTCCGGTGGGAGCGGTAACCTTGGATCTGGTTGAGGGAGTGGCGGCGAAATGTGATCTCTGCGGGGGAGATCCTCAATGTGTGGCGTATTGTCCGGCCAAAGTCCTGAAATTGACCGATGCGGACCAGTTGGCACGGTATCGGATGAAGGAGTTTGCCAAATTTATGAAAACCCAGGTTGGAGAAAATTAACTTTTATTAGATGGAACGGGGGAGGAGGCGATGAGCATTTTTGCGGGGGGCTATGCCGGCAAGATCCTGTATGTCAATCTTACGGATGGATCAATCGAGAAAAGACCCCTGGAAAGGGATTTTGCTCTGAAATACGTCGGCGGAAGAGGGTTCAGTTCTCGGATTCTGTGGGATGAATTGGAAACAAAAACAGACCCTTTGTCTCCTGACAATCGGCTGATCATCGCTGCCGGACCACTCAATGGAACACCCACCCCTTCGGCGAGCCGTCTCGTGGTCGCTGCCAAATCGCCTCTGACTGGAATCTTAGGAGATACCAACTCTGGGGGCTATTTTTCCCCCGAGCTGAAATATTCAGGTTTTGATGCCATTGTTCTGCGCGGAAGATCTTCCTCTCCCGTTTACCTGTGGGTGAGGGACGGGAAAGCCGAATTACGACCGGCGAAGCATCTATGGGGCCACAAGATTTCCGAGACGAATCATCTCCTTAAGGAGGAGCTGGGTGACGAGGATATTCATATCTGCGCTATGGGTCCCGCGGGGGAGAATCTCGTTCGCTACGCCTGCGTGATGACGGATGGAGAGGGAGCAGGCGGAAGATGCGGCATGGGAGCCGTCATGGGATCGAAAAACCTGAAAGCGGTAGCTGTCCGGGGTTCTCAAGATGTGGGCATTGCCGACCCGAGGCGCTTTAAAGAAGCGGTGGATGCCTACCGGCAAACCCTTGAGGGAGAGGTGTGGACGGACGTCCTGCGACGATTGGGGACCGCCAACTTGGTCGAGCATCGACAAAAGTTAGGGATCTGGGGCGCGAAAAACTTTCAACGAGCAACCATAGAGGGGTGGGAGAAGATAAGCGGGGAAGCCTTTCGCGAGCGATTTTTAGTAAAGGTTATGGGTTGTATGGGTTGTATGGTACGATGTCGCAGGTACTCGGCCATTAAGGAAGGCCCTTTCGCACCCACCTACGCCAAAGGCCCGGAATATGATTCGATCAACCCCCTCGGGGCCAAGCCTTATATTACGGATCCGGCCATCATCCTGCGGGCCCATTATCTGTGCGACGAATACGGAATTGATGAACAGACGGCCGGGTCTTCCATTGCCATGGCCATGGAACTTTACGAAAGGGGGATTTTGACCAAAGAGCAGGTGGATGGTGTGGAACTTGTTTTTGGTAATGGGGAAGCCCTCCTCCATTTCATCGAAAAAATCGCTTACCGGAAAGGGTTCGGAGATCTACTCGCCGAAGGAACAAAAATCATGGGCGAGCGGTTGCAGGCTGATTATTACGCCATTCATGTCAAAGGGCTGGAGGTGGATGCGAGTGATCCCAGGAGTCTGCCCACCCGCGCCCTTACTTACGCTGTGTCGACCCGGGGGTCCTGCCATCTTCGGGGTTTCCCCTATATCGACGAGTTTATCAAGCCCGAGGAAGCGAAAGCTTACTTCGGGACGGAAGCGGTAAGCAATCTTAAATCCTTAGAAGGCAAGGGCAAGATGGTGGCCTGGAGTGAAAACTGGGTAACCATTCCCAACCTGATGGGGGTATGTATCTTCGCGTGGAACCGGTCGCGCAGCTTCCCCATGCTCATCAGGCGCGGCTTGGAGCTAATGAACGAGATTTTCGTCGCCACGACCGGCCTACCCATGACTAAAGAACAGTTATACCATTGTGGTGAACGGGTCTACAATGTCGAGAAACTTTTCAATGTTCGCGAAGGATGCAGGAGGGAATCTGATTATCCACCACGGCGTTTCTTCGAAGAGGAACTACCGGATGGTCCGGGGAAAGGGTCGAAACTTAAACGGGAGGAATACGACCAGCTCCTGGATGAATATTATGAGGCCCGAGGGTGGGACAAGAAGACCGGGATTCCCAACCCAGAAACTTTGAAGGTCCTGGGGGTGCCGTGAGATGGAGAGAAAAATTTTCTTCCATCCCGAACGCTGCCTGGCATGTCTTTCTTGCATGCTTGCTTGCCAGATGAAATCCATGGGGATTTCAGAGGTGCGCAGCCTTTCCGGCGAGCAAAGGCCGGCGCCCAGAATGTCCATCACCTTTGACCGCGGAACCCCCTGGATATGGGTCTGTCAGCAATGCCTTTCTGCTCCTTGTGTGGAAGCCTGCGTCAGCGGAAGCTTGCGCAGAGAAGATGGGGGGAAGAAGATTTTTCATAACTCGGAAAACTGCGTAGGTTGCGGCTCGTGCGTCCTCGTTTGTCCTTACGGAGCCTTTCATTACGACGAGCAGGAGAAACGAGTGGTGAAATGCAACCTATGTCTTGAAGAGGCTGTTCCTCCCTGCGTGAGGGCGTGTCAGACCCAAGCCCTCGCCTATCAGGAGGCGAACTCTTTTGCCGGGGAGAAGAAAAAGAAGTTCGCCCAAGACATGAGGAGAGACCGTGCGGCCGACCGATAAAAAAAAGGAGATGCTGCCAGCGTGTGGATACGGGCTTCTGGGCCTTTGTTGTTCAGGCTGTCTTCTCGGGCCTTGCCGTCTAAGCCCTTTTGAGCAGGAGTCCCTCACCGGTCTTTGCGGAATGAACGCCGAGGCGGTGGTTGCCCAGAATCTTCTCGGATTTGTTCAAACCGAGGCGGCTTGGGAAATCAGCCGCTGGAGAGCATTGATCATCGAGCTCCAAACATGGAATCCGCCACCCCCTGCCCAGAAAGGCGAAGTGAGATGGACCAAAAAGATCCTCTTCGAAAAGTATGGTCTTGCTCCCAGGCTACCCTTGCGGAAAGCAATCCAGGTCCTACTCCGGGAGGCGAGGAACTTCATCTCTCCGGTTCCCGAGGGCCACCGTTCCTTCCTGTTCAGATTTTTCCCCCAGAAGGCGTGGCCCTCTCCCTTTGACGACCCTTCTCAGCCCATCAGCTTGACCCAGCTCCTTTTAAACTCTTGGGGGAGAAACAAGTCCGAATCATCAGGAGTCGAAGGTCCTCTTCAAGAATGCCTTGATCTCTCTCTGATCGTCCTCCTTTCCCAGAGACTCCGGGAGGATCTCCGTTTATTGATGGAAAAAAAGGAGACGTTTCCCGGGGAAAGGGTTTCGACCCTCTTGGGTGGTATTGCAGTTCCACCCCCACCTTTCATCGTTGTGCTGTCCGCAAGCGAATCACCCCTTCCCGAACCGGAACAACGTCGGGTGGATGAGCTCTTGCCAACGCTGGATAAGGCCTTTCCCCTGATTCGTTTGAGCAACACCGGCGCTCTGGTGGACTTGGGACAGGAGGTTTCTGCGAGTGGGTCTCTGGCCATCCCGGACCTCAGGGTGGTTGTCCTGGTCACCACAACGAAGGTAACAACGGTCCTCGGTGCGCTGGCTCTAGGATTCAAGGTGACCTCCATTCCTCCATTGCCCATACACGGAAACAAGGAGGCTGAAGAATTCTTCTTGGAAGGGCTGCGCAGGAAGTTGGGCAACACTTATCTCCTCTCTTGGGAGGGGGATCTCTCTTCCAAGATCCTGGATTGCTTGGCATGAAACTTTGGCACCATGTCATCATCGGTAGCGGACCTGCCGGAATCTTCGCCGCCGAGGCCATTCGTGACCGGGACCCGGAAAGCTCCATCACGATGCTTACGGCAGAAAGCAGCCCGGCCCATTCACCGGTGATGCTTACCTACTGGATGGGCGGAGAGGTCGGCCGGGGGGCACTCTTCTTTCGGGATCCCTCGTGGGGGGAACGGAGAAAGATTGATGTGCGGTTAAATACCAAGGTGAAATCCTTGCATTCCACCTCCCAGGAATTGAAACTGGAGGATGGCCGGGTTATCTCCTACGATCGGCTCCTAATCGCCACGGGGGCCATTCCCATCGCCTTGTCCTTTCCAAGGATGGGATCAAAGGGAGTTACCGCCCTGCGCACCCTTGCTGACGCCGAAGCCGTTCTGGAGAGTAAATCTATAATCGGGAAAGTCGTCATTATCGGCGGGGGTTTCATCGGACTCAAACTCGCCTGCCACCTCAGGGAGAAAGGATTGCAAGTGACGATCCTTGAGAAGGAGCCAAAACTGGCCTCGCGCATCTTCGACCTGAAGGCCTCAACCCTTGTGGCCAGGAAAATGCGGGAAAAAGGGATCCGGGTTGAAACCGATGTGGAGGTTGTTGAGGCCCTCAATGAACAGGGCTGGGTGACCGGGGTACGCTTGCAAGACGGACGGATGTTTTCCGGTCAAAGGGTGATTCAGGCCGTCGGCGTCCGGCCCAATACCAAGTTTCTCGAGGGCTCTGGAATTGAGCTTCGAGGTGGAATTGTCGTGAATGAGCGAATGGAAACGAATATTCCGGGTATCTATGCCGCGGGGGACGCTACCGTCACGATCGATTCGATCACCCTGGAGCGCACCCATAACGCCACCTGGGCGGCGGCGACGCGGCAGGGGATGGTTGCAGGTCGGAATATGGCCGGAGAAAGTCGGAGGTATACTCATAATTTCGCCTTGAATGCCCTTAATCTTTTCGGCCTGCGGGTCCTGTCCGCCGGCCACTCGTATTATGAGAAGCAATCTGGCCTTGACCTTCTTTTTAGGGAAACCAATGAGGTTTATCGTAAAATCGTCATCAAAGACCGGAGGCTGATCGGGTTTATTTTAGGGGGAGATGTATCGGGGACGGGAGTCCTCCTGCGCCTGATGAGAAAACAGGAAAGAATTTCCGGTGATCCGGTAGACCTTTTGAGCGGACCGATTTCGCAGGAAGATCAACTCCCACCCCATCTGGGCTATGAGCACGGGTTCCTGTTTCAAAATTTAAAGAGAAAGTCTATCGCCAAGGAGTAACTGGATGAAGTATCGCCATTTATTTGAACCATTTCAGATCGGGGGCACCCCGTTGAAGAATCGCTTGGTCATGTCTCCCATGACCATGAATTACGCCACACCCGAGGGCTTCGCTACGGAGAAACTGGCTTCCTACTATATGGAACGGGCCAAAGGAGGAGTCGGCCTCATCATTGTAGAAGGGACGTTTTTCACGCTCGAGGGGAGAGGATACAAGAATCAACTCGGTTTGGCGTCGCCGGAGCACTCCGAAAAATTGAAAAGCCTGACTGATGCGGTTCATGCCTTGAATAACGGCGTTAAAATCTTCATCCAGATCCACCATGCAGGAGGAAGAGCCTCTTCCAAAGTGACCGGGCTTCAACCGGTAGCCCCTTCGGCCTTGCCGGCCTACCCGGGCGCAGAAGTTCCGAGGGCCCTTACGAAAGAAGAAATCCGGGAAATCGTTGCGGCCCATATCCGGGCCTCCGTCTGGGCCAAAGAAGCTGGGTTCGATGGCGTCGATGTGC
>Ga0224495_10001730_pt1 | contig 15049 bp, 17 predicted proteins | sample SF_Jul11_sed_USG_FD_168128 | JGI IMG/M metagenome (GOLD analysis project Ga0224495, IMG submission 168128) | Sediment microbial communities from San Francisco Bay, California, United States - SF_Jul11_sed_USGS_4_1 | ecosystem: Environmental > Aquatic > Marine > Sediment | place: USA: California... | reverse complement strand
GTATCGCTGAATGCGGCACGGTCATGCAGCACGTTGTTGCAAATCACACCCATGCCCGGTTCGAGCCGCAAGTGATGGATATGCGGTGTATTCGTTGACAGCAACTGTTCCAGTTTTGCCACCGCCTCCAATGTGACCGCATCCTGTTTCCATTCGATGCTGCGGGTACGCGCGGTGTAGCGCATGTGCAGGTTGCCCGTTGCATCCAGCGAGAACACCGGGCCGCTCTGGGCGACACGTATACCGTCTGTTTCATCCACCCGTTCCGGGATGGTCATTGCGTCAGGTTGCATCAGCGCGTGCACCAGTTGCGGATCTTCGTCGCGCAACAGCAGGTAAACGATCTCATGATCCATCAGGCCGTTTTCGCCGCCGCTCGCGGCGCTGTGCACGCAATGTAGCAGCATGCCGCGGATGGTACGTGATGGAGGATTGTAATAGCCATCGGTATGCCACTTGATTGGCTTGTCGGTGTAGGGGATGTAGTTCTGACGGGTGCCGTTGTCGAATACGCGGATCTCGGAAATGCCTTTTTCACCTGCCAGCCAGTTGGCATCCAGCTGCCTTAATCCAAATTGCTCGCCAAGCTGCTGTACGATGAGTTCGTCAACTGGGGCGCGGGTGGCATAGATGGCCATGTTGCTGTGCTGGCAGCGGGAGATGAATGCTTCGCGTTCGACGGCGGACAATTCGGCCGGATTCCTGATCTCCACGACCAGTTCATTTGGGTTAGTAATGGCATTCGTCAGTTTGTGCTCACGCCAGCGCAGATAGGCATCCGTGTTGTCCAGATTGAATGGCGAGGACATTGCTCAATCGCCGCTGACTGATGCACGCTTGCGTTGAGGGCGCGGTTCAATCTCGAGTACGTCGCGCATGGTCTTCTCGACCATGTCGACGGCGTTCGGCGCTTCGATGCTCATCATCTGGTCGACCACCCACTCGACGTCTTTTTCATCCATCACCTCGCGCATGCAGAAGGCAAGATAACGGGTGAAGGCGAACTCGGGGCCGTCTGCGGTGTAATCGAACTCGGCATATTCTCCTGCGCGCTGGTTGAGATGGTCTATGAAACGCTGTTTGTGTGCGGCCAGTGTGTCGCCCATCAGCCGGCTCTGGTTCTCGGCCAGGGTCTCTCCTACGCGATTCGCCAGGGTGCCGGTAAACATTGAGCGTTTTTCGGGAGTGAGCAAACGGTATGCGATGCGGTCGGCGACCTGGACCAGGAAGATCAGGAATTCGGTGAGGAAAAGAAAGTACTGCGTTCCGATCGAGATCTCGAATTTGGCATTACGGGTGTTCCTGAGCGCGTTGTCGGCGATGCGCCAGATGACGAATGATATGGCCCCTGCAATCTCTTGCGGGGTCTTTTCACGGCCGCTCTTGAACCAGTGGCTTTTGATGCGCATAGAAGGGGGGCTTACAGCCGCTTATTTTTTCTGGATATAGAACTCGAATTCCCCGGCAGACACTTCGATCTTATCGAGGATCGCAACATGAGTCATTTCTGCCCATCCAACAATATCTGAGTTGATGCCGGGGCAGTTACTGACAAGCTTGAGTATCTCGCCCGAATTCATGCCGTTGAGCAGCTTCTTGGCTTCCACAATGGGACCGGGGCAGAGCACACCGCGAATGTCGAGTATCACATGCGCTGTATGCACTGCGCCTTCTCCCTTCGCTATGTAGTAACCTGTTCCGCCATCCGGTATGGCTTCGGTTTTTACGACGTTATGGTGCGTCTGTTTTGCCCATGCAAAGAGATCGTCCTTGGTACCCGGGCAATCGGAGATCAGCAACATAATCTGATCTGCCTTTAAATCGTCGATTACACGTTTTGCACCTAGCAGAGGAGCTGGGCAGGTCAGGCCGCGCATATCCAGTTTGATGTTGGCTTGCATGTCTTGAGTATTCATGTTTTGTCCTGTTGAATATTTGACTGTGAATAATTTAATAGCCGCCTTTGCCATACGGCTGCGGCAGACCGGCTACTTTTGCGGCTTGTTTGGCAGGGCCAGTCGGGAATAAATCATACAGCGCTTTGCTGTCGGCTTCCGGCCAGAATTCATTGACGCCTTTCATCATATTGCGAAAGTTTGGTGTGTGACCATGCTCGCGGTATTCTTCGCGCATATAGTTGATGACTTCCCAGTGCTTTGGCGTCAGTTCGATATTTTCTGCCGCCGCAATGACATTCACCACCTCTTCACTGTAATCGGGTTCCAGCAAGAAACCATCGTTATCGGTTTCAAGCTCGTTTCCTGCCACTGTGTATCCCATGATTTATTCTCCTTAATAAAAGTTTCATTCGTCACTTAAGCCGGAAATCACCTTGTATGGCACGAAGATGCCGCAGCCGAATTTACGCGAATCACCAAGTCCGGCATACTGCAACTTCAATGATGATTCAGCCTTCAAGTCGTGAATGACCAGGCTGAAACCATTTACGGATTTTTGCCTGCCAACAAGGGTATGCCGTTTGCCGCAGATCAGATTGCCGACCACGCCCAGTTCTTTAAGCTGTGAGGCAATATCATTCATAAAGGTGACTTCGTCGCTTGCGCCGGCAACCATTTGAGCATGTATGGTGGGGTAGGACTGGATCACACGTTTTTTTCCGTAGCCCAGCTGTAATCGTTTACCATCTACTTCAATCTGCTTATCCGACAACAGTACGGTGATCTGCTCGGTGAGTATTTCCGGTAAGCGGATTACAAGCCTGGTGCGTTTGGGTAGCAGCGTGCCATTACTGCTTTCGGACAGTCGTAACGGCAGTATTCCGACATTTTGAACTTCCGACAACTGTGGGGCATGGCGCAACAACTCCTCCCAAAGCGCGAATGGATATGATGTCGGTGGTGTTTCCCCGCCGAGGTCGAACACCAAGTCAATCATTTCTGGAATACTCTTTGTCATAGTTAATAGTTTATTTTTGCTGTGAGTCAGCCCAACGGTTCATGGCCGCAGCCCATTGCCGGGCAGTTGCAGAATCAATGTCGAAAATCGTGAAGCGCTTGCCCTCGCGAATCCGGATACGCATTAAACTTATGCCATCTTCCGCGTGATCTATTTGCTGCAAATCTATTTCTTGGCCGCCCAATGGGACTTTGAATTTTTCAATTTCGTTAATGATTGCCATTGCTTTTATGATTCCTTTTGGTTAGGGTTTGATTGCCATGCATGGCAATTACCATGGCTCTTTATTTGATTGCCGAGTCTAGCGCTATTGCAGCGTCTAATGAAATACTACTGGGGGAAGGTGGGGCACTACCCTTAAGGGTTATTGAGGATAGCCGCTAAGGGTGATGGAATGCATTGTCAGTACATCGTAGTATTCTAATACACCAAGCATTCTGGGCGGGAAGCTTTTACATCAAAAGCGGCGAAGTCCAAGAAATAACAGGTTCAGATTACAGGTTCCCGCCTCTGCCGGGTCTAATGAATCGTTTGCCAGCAGTTAGCTTCAGGCAACGCGACTGAAAGGAAATTATTATGGCTAAGAAGATGCATGATACCCCAAACCTCGACAAGCTCGAGAGCGGTCCATGGCCCAGTTTTGTAACAGGTTTAAAGGAGTTGGCCAAAGATAAAGACTATGTAGTAGACCTGCTTGGTCAACTCGAGACTTCTTATCAAACCAAAAAGGGTTACTGGAAGGGCGGTACAGTCGGTGTGTTCGGTTATGGCGGCGGTGTGATTCCCCGTTTCACTGAACTTAAGGATGAAAAAGGTCAGCCCAAGTTCAAGGATGCTGCCGAGTTCCATACGCTACGCGTCATGCCGCCACCGGGCATGCACTACGATACCGATACCCTGCGTAAATTCTGCGACCTGTGGGAAAAGCATGGCTCCGGCCTGATCGCTTTCCACGGCCAGTCGGGCGATATCATGTTTCAGGGCGCGACTACGGAGAATGTACAGAAGGCTTTCGACGAGATTAATGAGATGGGGTTTGATCTGGGCGGAGCCGGTCCTGCGGTGCGCACTTCGATGTCTTGTGTCGGTGCGGCGCGTTGTGAACAGTCCTGCTACGACGAGGCCAAGACACATCGTGCGGTGTTGAATACATTCCTTGATGATATCCACCGTCCTTCCCTGCCATACAAGTTCAAATTCAAGTTTTCCGGTTGCCCTAACGATTGCATGAATTCTGTGCAGCGTTCTGACATGGCCGTGATCGGCACATGGCGCGACAATATTCGTACCGATGAAGCGTTGGCGAAGAAGTGGTTCGCCAAGCATGGTATGGATGAATTGGTGAATGACGTGGTGGCACGCTGCCCGACCAAGACGTTCCAGGTTAAGGAGTTGAAAAAGATCAAGGGTGGTGAGCACATTTCCACCGTGGCTGTAAGCGATACTCATGGTGTCGAGATCGACAACCGCGACTGCGTTCGCTGCATGCACTGTATCAACGTAATGACCGGCGCTTTGGCGCCAGGAAAGGACAAAGGCGCGACCGTGCTGGTTGGCGGCAAGAGTCACCTGAAAATCGGCGGCCTGCTCGGTACGGTGATAATCCCGTTCATGAAGTTGGATACCGACGAAGAGATGGATAAGCTGGTCGATTTTGCGCAGCGCACGATCGACTTTTTTGCGGAAAATGCATTAGAGCACGAGCGTACCGGCGAGATGATAGAGCGTATCGGTTTAGCGACCTTTCTTGAGGCCATGGAGATTGATGCCGACCCAGCGATGGTCAATTCGCCGCGGATGAACCCCTATGTCCGTACCGACGGGTGGGATGACGAGGTCGCCAAGATCAATGCCCATAAATCCAAGAAGCAACAAGCCGCCTGAGGAGATTGAGATATGAATGCACCAGTGCAAATGCGCAAGCCAAAAGAAACCGGAGTTCCGGATAACAAGAAGTACCTGCACCCGCTGATGGCGAAGAACTATGGTAATTGGAAGTATCACGATCGTCCACGTCCTGGCGTGCTGCATCATGTGGCGCATAGCGGTGATGAGATTTGGTCAGTGCGTGCGGGTACGCAGCGTCAGATGGATGTTTATACTATCCGCAAATTGTGTGATATTGCTGACAAGTTCGCGGAAGGGCGTGTTCGTTTTACAATTCGTTCGAACATTGAATATATGGTGTCCGATGAGAAGAAGGTTGCACCGCTGATTGCTGAATTAGAAAAGAATGGTTTCCCAGTCGGTGGCACAGGTAACTCGGTCACGATGATTGCCCACACTCAGGGCTGGTTGCACTGCGATATTCCGGGTACCGATGCGTCCGGCGTGGTGAAGGCGCTGATGGATGAGTTGTATGACGAGTTTCGTCGTGAAGAGATGCCAAACCGTGTGCATCTTTCGACTTCGTGCTGTGAGATTAACTGTGGCGGTCAGGCCGATCTGGCGATCATCGTTCAGCACACAAAGCCACCGGTGATTAACCATGACCTGGTTGCCAATGTTTGCGAGCGTCCTGCTGTGGTCGCTCGTTGTCCGGTTGCGGCGATCCGTCCCGCAATGGTCAATGGCAAGCCTTCGCTTGAGATCGATGAATCCAAGTGTATGTGCTGTGGTGCCTGCTACCCACCCTGCCCACCGATGCAGATTAATGACCCGGAGAATTCCAAGCTGGCAATCTGGGTCGGCGGCAAGAACTCCAATGCGCGAGGCAAACCTACTTTCATGAAGATGGTTGCCTCGGGGCTACCAAACAATGCGCCGCGCTGGCCTGAAGTTGCGGAAGTGGTGAAGAAAATCCTGCATGTTTACAAGGAAGATGCGCGTCCGTGGGAGCGCTTAGCTGATTGGATAGATCGTATCGGCTGGCCCCGCTTTTTTGAAAAGACTGGCTTGCCCTTCACCAAGTACCTGATTGACGATTGGCGCGGTTCGCGTGCTAATCTTAACTCTTCGACCCATATCCGTTTCTGAGGGGGTATAGGATGAAGTTAGGAATCGTAGTAAATGAGGGGCCTTACCAGCATCAGGCGAGTGATTCTGCATACTTGTTTGCCAAGGCGGCTATCGAAAAGGGTCACGAAGTTTGGCGTGTGTTTTTTTATCACGATGGCGTCAACAATGCGTCTAAGTTGACGGAGCCGCCACAGGATGATCGCAATATTGTAAATCGCTGGAGTAAACTCAACGAGGAGCATGGTGTTGATCTGGTTGTTTGCGTGGCTGCAGCTCTTCGACGTGGAATCAAGGAGGAAAACTTGGCGCAGGGTTTTCGTATTTCAGGTTTGGGTCAGTTGGTAGAATCGGGTATCAAATGCGACCGGTTGATTACGTTTGGTGATTAAGGAGGCGAAATGAGCGACATCAAAAAATTCATGTTCGTTAACCGCAAGGCACCGCATGGTACGATTTATGCGCTGGAATCCTTGGAGGTTGTGCTGATTACTGCCGCTTTTGACCAGGATGTTTCGTTGGTATTTTTGGATGATGGTGTATATCAGCTGAAAAAAGCCCAGCAAACCAAAGGCATTGAAACCAAGAATTTCTCGCCTGCTTATCGCGCACTGGAAGGCTACGACATTGAGAAGCTTTATGTTGAGAAGGAATCTATGGAGGCTCGTGGCCTTAGTGAAGAAGACTTGTTGGTGGATGTGACGGTAATGAGCCGTACTGAAATGGGCAAATTGATGGATCAGCAAGACGTGGTCTTGAGTTTCTGAGAGGAAATATTAAATGTTACATATCATCAATAAATCTCCGCTAGCGAATTCCTCGCTGGATAGCTGTTTGCGTGTTGCCCAATCTGGAGAAATATTGCTTACCGAAGATGCCGTTTATGCCGCAACTAGCGGGAACGCCTTTGAAAGCAAACTTGCTGGGGCAATGGGCCGTTTAAAAGTTTATGTGCTGCAACCCGATTTGGAGGCGCGCGGCTTGGCAGATCGCATTATTGCCGGAGTCTTGCCTGTAGATTACGGCGGTTTTGTCGATTTGGTTACAAACAATAAAAACTGCCAATCCTGGCTTTAACTTGTATTTACTAAAAGGAGAATTGTAATGGCGAATATTGAAGTAGGCGGGAAAAGCTATGAAACGGACGAGGAAGGCTATCTGGTCAATCTTTCCGATTGGAATAAAGAAGTGGCAGACTATATCGCCGGTACCGAAAATATTTCGATGACTGACCAGCACTGGGAGGTGATTAATTTTTTGCGCGAATATTTCGAGGAGTATCAAATTGCTCCTGCAGTTCGTGTGCTGACCAAGGCAATTGGAAAAAAACTCGGTGCGGATAAAGGTAATAGCGAGTATTTGTATGGTTTATTTCCCTATGGTCCGGGCAAGCAGGCATGCAAGATTGCAGGCTTGCCAAAGCCTACCGGCTGCGTGTAACTTTCCGATACTATAGGTCGGATGATGAATGCACTGTTTGCCGTATTGTTTTATTTGGCGACTTTGCTGTTTGTCGTCGGGGTATTGCATCGGATTCGCACTTATGCCGCCACTCCGTCCCCATTGAAGATTCCTACGACACCGGCTCCGACAACGACAGGCGGGGTGGTGTTGCGGATGACGCGCGAAGTGGTGTTTTTCGAGAGCCTGTTCAAGGCAAATTTATGGACTTGGGGTCTTGGCTGGCTATTTCATGCCAGCATGGCATTGGTGCTGTTACGCCACCTGCGCTATTTCATTGAGCCCGTTTGGGGATGGGTAGTGTTTATCCAGCCGTTCGGCATGTATGCCGGCCTTACAATGCTGCTTGGTTTGTGTGGTCTGTGGGCGAGGCGTCTGTTCGTGGAGCGTATACGATATATTTCCACACCGTCAGATCATTTGATGTTGGTGTTGTTGATTGTGATAGCTTTGTCTGGCTTGACGATGCAATTTGTTGCCCATACCGATGTAATCGCGGTTAAGGGTTTTTTTCAGGGGTTGATGCATTTCAGCATCCAGCCTTTGCCTACGGATTTCATATTGGTACTGCACCTGTTGTTGGTTGCAGGACTAATGGCAATATTCCCGATCAGCAAGCTGTTGCACGCCCCGGGAGTGTTCTTCTCGCCGACCCGCAACCAGAAAGATGATCCGCGCGAAAAACGCCATATCTCGGCTTGGGCGAAACAACTGGAATCGGAGAATTAGCATGGCGGATTTTACCGCACCTGCATATCGAGTCATTCCCATTGTTCCTGCATTGAAGCCGGGCGCAATGGAGGGGAAGGGTCCCTTCGTTGCCAACGACAAGATTCAGGAGGCACTGGGCTTTCCCGGAGCATTGCCGGAGGATTGGCATGATCGTGCGATTGCCAAGATGGGCGAACTTCTTGGCAAGTACCGTTCCCTCAAGGTGTTCATGGACGCCTGTGTGCATTGCGGTGCTTGTTCGGATAAATGCCATTATTTCATCGGCACTCAGGATCCTAAAAACATGCCTGTGGCACGCCAGGATTTGCTGCGCAGTGTATACCGTCGTTATTTCACCCTTCCGGGCAAGTTGTTCCCCAAGCTCGTGGGCGCGCGTGATCTGACGCGAGAAGTGCTGGACGAATGGCATAACTATTTCCACCAATGTTCCGAATGCCGCCGGTGTTCCGTATTCTGTCCTTATGGTATTGATACCGCTGAAGTCACGATGGCAGCTCGAGAAATTCTCGATTCTGTGGGTTATGGCCAGAAGTACGACAACGAAATTATCGGCAAGGTGCACAAGATAGGTAACAACTTGGGTCTGCCAGGACCGGCGCTGATTGACACGATGGAAGGGCTGGAAGAGGACGTCAAGGAAGATACGGGTATTGATGTGCGTTTCCCTATCGACGTAAAAGGTGCAGAGGTTTTGTTGATTACTCCCTCTGCTGATTTCTTTGCCGAGCCTCACATCGACAGTTTGATCGGATATGCCAAGGTATTCCATGCGACCGGAACCAGTTGGACACTTTCCTCGATGTCTTCCGAAGCGGCTAACTTTGGCATGTTCATCGGCAACTATGAACAATTGCGCAAGATTGCGCTACGCATTCGGGAGGCAGCACTTGAGTTGGGAGTTAAGCGTATCGTGGTTGGCGAGTGCGGCCATGCATGGCGTGTGGCTTACAGTTTTTGGAATACGCTGAGTGGTGTGGGCAGCGGTGCCGACGAGACGGACCGTTTTGCCCAGATGTTACAGAAACAACTTGATCACCGTTACAGACAGCCGACGCATATTTGCGAATTTACCTGGGGCATGATTCAGCAAGGGGCGCTCTCCTTTAACAAGGAAGCCAACGACAAGCACATCATCACCTTCCACGACTCATGTAACGTTGCTCGTGGATCCAGTATGGGCGGCTATCCGGGCGGACAGTTTGATATTCCACGCAATGTCATCAAGGCCGTTGCCAATAATTTCGTCGAAATGGATCCAAGTACAACCCACGAGCGCACGTTCTGTTGTGGTGGTGGCGGTGGGTTGCTGACTGACGACTTGATGGATCTTCGAGTCAAGGGCGCATTACCACGTATGGAAGTATTGCAGCAGGCGGTAGATCAGCAGGGGGTCAATTTTCTGGCTGTTATTTGCGCGATCTGCAAGACGCAGTTCAGCAAGACTATGCCCATATACGGGTTTGACAGGAAAATGGTTGGCGGTGTGCACCAACTAGTTAGCAACGCAATTGTATTGGGTGACAAGTAACAATTTCTGGAGGTAGGAAAATATGTCAGCAACAACCGAAAACCCGCAAAAATTAACCTTCCGGCGATTCAAGGATGGCGATAACAAAGTGCACCGCTGGAGCGAAATGATCTTCGATGCAGATCATTCACATAAATGCCCGACATACATACAGTCTACTCCACCCTGTCAGGGGAGCTGCCCGGCTGGAGAGGATATTCGCGGTTATCTGGCTATTGTGCGCGGTACTGAAAAGCCGCCTATGGGCGCAGATGGCAAACCGACTATGCCTTGGCAGGAGTATGCATGGCGCCGTCTGACCGAAGCCAATCCGTTCCCTTCCGTGATGGGGCGTGTATGTCCGGCACCGTGCGAAACCGGTTGCAACCGCAATGAGGTGGAAGATCATGTCGGCATCAATTCGGTGGAGCACTTCCTTGGCGAATATGCGATCGCGAATAATCTGAAATACAACAAGACAGCACAGCCGACCGGCAAGAAGGTTGCAATTCTGGGCGGCGGCCCTGCAGGCCTTTCATGCGCTTATCAACTGGCCCTGAAAGGGCATGACGTTACGGTATTTGACGAGCATGAACACCTAGGCGGCATGATGCGTTATGGTATTCCCGGATTTCGTACGCCGCGCAATATTCTTGATGCGGAGATCCAGCGCATTTTGGATCTGGGTGTCAAGGCCAAATTGAAGACTCGGGTGGGTACCGATATTACGCTCGAGCAGATCCGCAAGGATTTCGATGCGGTGTTTTTGGGCATGGGTGCACAGGCTGGGCGAGCTTTGCCTATTCCCGATTGCGAAGCACCCAATGTCGTGACCGCGACTGCCTTCCTGAAAGCGTTTAACGATGGCCGCCTGCAGCATGTGGGCAAGCGCGTGGTGGTAGTGGGCGGCGGAGATACCTCTATCGACGTAGCGACGGTAGCACGTCGACTTGGCCATATCGAGCATGCCAAGCCGACCGACGCCGAGCTGGCGATTGCCGGACGCATGGCACACGATGTTGCTGATATCTCCGCCAAGCAGGGCGCGGAAGTGACACTGACCTCAATTTTCAACATCGACAAAATGCAGGCTAACAAGCACGAGATCGAGCAGGCTCTTGCGGAAGGAATTCACATCCTTGGCAGCCTTGCGCCGGTGGGTATCGTGCGCGATGCGGAGGGACGTGCCACCGCCTTGCGTGTATCGAAATGCGAAGCCAAGATCGCGGGCGGGAAGCTTGAGATCAACAACATCCCCGGTAGCGAGCATGATATCGAGGCTGATCTGATCGTATCCGCCATCGGACAGGCTGTCGATTTTACCGGCCTGGAAGAATTCAATAACGGCAAGGGCGCGATTACTACTGACAGAAACTACGTTGTGAACGGCAAGCCTGGCGTGTTCGCCGGCGGTGACGTGATTCGTCCGCACCTACTGACCACTGCTATTGGGCACGGCTCGATCGCAGCTGATGGCATTCATAATTACATGTTGGGCAAGGACTTGGACAAGCGTCCCAAGATCGATGCACACCAGTTCGACATCATGCGCAAGCTGGTGGAAAAGGGTATTGAGATCAAGGAAACGCACGAGCCGCTCCGTGGTACTTGTGATTCAAACGTGGCAGTGCATAACTTCGATAATCGCTCGGATCGTTATGTGATACCGCATGACAAACTTTTCCTTGGTCATTTTTCATATGTGCCACGCAACCAGCGCGAAATTGTTACCTTGGACAAGGAAACGGCGCTGGGCAATTTCGAGGAAAGACTGGTCGCGCTTGTCGAAGAGCGCGCCGTGGCGGAGGCCAAGCGTTGCATGAGTTGCGGTATGTGCTTCGAGTGCGACAACTGTGTGGTGTATTGCCCGCAGACTGCGGTATTCCGGGTCAAGAAGAACCAGTCGACGACCGGCCGTTATGTGGATACCGATTACAACAAGTGTATCGGCTGCCATATCTGTGCCGATGTCTGCCCGACGGGTTATATCCAGATGGGCTTGGGCGAGTAAGTGAAATGCTAAAACTGATTGCGGTTCTGATGGCTCTCTACTTTTCTTCCTTTGCGAATGCGGAGGAGAGCAAGTTTGTACCCAAACTTGACATAGGTAAGGGCGGGCAGTGTGTGGATGAACCGCAATGGATGCGCAAGAATCATATGCATCTGCTCAAGCATCAGCGTGACGAGACCGTTCACGAGGGGATACGCGAAGAAAAGCACAGCCTTAAGAATTGTATCGAGTGTCATGCCAGCACGAAGGACGACAGCGTGATCGCCCGAGAAGACAGTTTCTGCGTAGGGTGTCACAAATACGAGGCGGTAAAAATAGACTGCTTCGAATGCCATTCCGGTATACGCAAGAGTGCCTGGCTACAGAGGAACGCAAAATGAACGACACCAATACCCAGCGCAGGCAGTTCCTGAAAACATCGGTGGGTGCCGCAGCAGTAGCTATCGCCCCCGGGATGCTGCTGTTTGATATGGCGCATGGCAAATCCGAGCCGGTTTCCGGAAAGGTTCGCTGGGGCATGCTCATTGATACGGCGAATTGTGCAGATGGCTGCAATGATTGCGTGACAGCCTGCAACAGGGAAAATGGTTTGTCCGGCGGATTGTCCGCTACAGATTCGCAATGGATACGCAAGATCGAACTCAAGGATATGCGCACTGGTCGCGAATTGGCGCTGCCGATGATGTGCCAGCATTGCGAGCATCCTCCTTGTGTGGATGTGTGCCCGACCGGTGCTTCGTTCAAGCGTGCCGACGGTATCGTTCTCGTTGACAAGCATCTTTGTATCGGTTGCCGTTACTGCATGATGGCTTGCCCATACAAGGCGCGTTCCTTTGTTCACGAGCCACTGAATGACCAGAATCCGGACGTTCCTCGCGGCAGGGGAACCGTGGAAAGCTGCACGATGTGCGTACACCGTGTGGATAATGGTCAACAGCCTGCCTGTGCTGAAGCTTGCCCGAACAAGTCTATCCTGTTCGGTGATTTGAATGATCCGGAAAGCGAGATATCCAGAAAAATTCGCAGCGTTGCTTCCACGCAAGTGCGCGCCGATTTGGGATTGAATACCGGCGTTCGTTACCAAGGGTTATAAAAATGACCACTAATTTCTCGACGCAATTACGAAGCCCTTTGTATTACGGGCTGGTTACTATCGCCACGCTGATCGTTCTTGCCGGGCTGTATGCAGTGCACCTGATGGAAGATCATGGGCATATCATTACCGGGATGAACAACCAGATCGTGTGGGGTATCCCGCATATATTTGCGATCTTTTTGGTAATTGCCGCATCGGGCGTACTCAACGTATCTTCTATCGGTTCGGTATTCAATAAACCGGCTTATAAAGCCAGGGCACCATTGGCCGGGCTGCTGTCCATAGCGATGTTGGCTGGCGGATTGACAGTGCTGATGCTGGATCTGGGGCGTCCAGATCGCATCATCGTCGCGGCCACGAATTACAACATAACATCGGTGTTTGCCTGGAATATTCTGTTGTATTCGGGAATGTTCGCCGCCGTTGCCTTGTATCTGTGGACGATGATGGAAAAACGCATGTATCCGTGGTCCAAGCCGGCCGGCTTTATGGTATTCATCTGGCGTTTCATACTCACTACCGGTACCGGTGTGATCTTTTCATTCCTGGTCGCACGCCAGGCCTTCGGAACGGCGATTCTGCCACCGATGTTTATCGTGATCTCCTTTGCATGGGGCATGGCAGTGTTCCACATCGTCCAGTCCGCTATCTATGCATGGAACAAATTGAGCCTTGACGAATATGTACAGAAGCGCATGCGCAATTTGATGGGTGTGTTTGTGATAGCAGGACTCTATTTTGTCGCGACCTATCATTTGACCAATTTGTATTTTGCACGCCAAACAGAGTTCGAGAAATTCATATTGCTTGATGGAGACGTATATCCCGCGTTGTTCTGGCTGGGCTACGTGGTTATCGGGAATCTTCTTCCCCTGCTGCTGATTTATCATCCGGCACTGGGCAAGAACAAATGTGTCATTGCAGCTTCGCTGCTGATAGTGATGGGCGGGTTTTCCCTGCTGTATGTTCTCATCATCGGCGGTCAGGCATTCCCGCTATCCATCTTCCCGGGTTTTGAGGTGCACAGCACTTTTGGTGATGGTGCCATAGGTTCCTATAGCCCCTCAATGCCGGAAATCCTGCTTGGGTTGGGTGGCGTAGGAATATCCTTCCTGATCTCTGCGGTCGGTATCCGGGTTCTTGATTTCGTGCCGCGCGAGATTCCAAAGTCAAACTGAAATGTCTTGCCGGATGCTGATCTCAGCAGCACATAAATCATCCGGGAAAACGATGGTCAGCATTGGATTGTGCGCCGCCTTGAGCAAACGCGGTCATGACGTGCAACCCTTCAAAAAAGGCCCGGACTACATCGATCCGATGTGGCTCAGTCTGGCATCGGGGAATGGAACAACTGGCCACGCCTGCCGCAATCTCGACCTGTACCTGATGGAGCGTGACGATGTCGTCGCTACATTTGCCCGGCATAGCGCAGAAGTGAATCTGGTGGAGGGCAATAAGGGGCTGTATGACGGCTTGGCGCTGGACGGGAGCAACAGCAATGCCGCGCTGGCAAAGATGCTCGACCTTCCCGTGTTTCTGGTGATCGATGCCCGCGGCATGACACGCGGTATTGCTCCGTTGATCCTAGGCTATCAGGCTTTTGACCGGGATATCAATATCGCGGGTGTCATTCTTAACAACCTCGGTGGTTCGCGCCACGAATCAAAGCTGTGCAATGTGATTGAGCATTACACCGATGTGCCGGTGATCGGTGCGATCCATCATGATGAAAGGCTCAGTATTGAGGAACGTCATCTCGGCTTGATGCCTAGCAACGAATCCCATATGTCCTCGGCAAAAATCATGCAGATCGGAGAGGTGGTCTCGGAGCAGGTTAACCTTGATATGCTGCTGGCGCTATCCAATAAACCACCCCTGGATATTCCGCACAAGGCTGAGGTTAGCCCCTTGCCAAGTGCTGAAAAAATTCGCATAGCCATCGCGAGAGACCGCGCATTCGGTTTTTACTACGCGGACGATCTCGATGCGCTTAAGTCCGCAGGTGCAGAACTGGTACCGTTTGATACATTGCGCGATGCGCATCTGCCGGAGGTCGATGCGCTATACATAGGTGGCGGTTTTCCGGAAACCTGTGCCGCCGAGCTTGAGGCGAACACTACGCTACGCTCGGAGATCAGGCAGGCAATTGAAATCGGCATGCCGGCCTATGCCGAATGCGGCGGATTGATGTATCTGTCTCGTGGCATCGAATACCAGGGACGTAAATACCGTATGGTGGGTGCGATACCAGGCGATGTCAGGATGCATCAGAAACCGATAGGCCGCGGCTATGTTCACCTGAAAGAAGGGGATAGTCACCCTTGGCCGCGCCCCGAAGCCCCTGCACGTCAGATCAAGGCACATGAGTTTC
>Ga0224495_10001729_pt1 | contig 15062 bp, 14 predicted proteins | sample SF_Jul11_sed_USG_FD_168128 | JGI IMG/M metagenome (GOLD analysis project Ga0224495, IMG submission 168128) | Sediment microbial communities from San Francisco Bay, California, United States - SF_Jul11_sed_USGS_4_1 | ecosystem: Environmental > Aquatic > Marine > Sediment | place: USA: California... | reverse complement strand
ATTCAGTTGTTGCTTCTCGTAATCTGGAATCGTTGCCCTGAACAGATACGCCTGCCCTGCTTTCGCCATCTTTTGCAAGCTGTGTTATTCCATGATATTCAGTTGTTGCTTCTCGTAATCTGGAATCATTACCCTGAACAGATACGCCTGCCCTGCTTTCGCCATCTTTTGCAAGCTGTGTTATTCCATGATATTCAGTTGTTGCTTCTCGTAATCTGGAATCATTACCCTGAACAGATACGCCTGCCCTGCTTTCGCCATCTTTTGCAAGCTGTGTTATTCCATGATATTCAGTTGTTGCTTCTCGTAATCTGGAATCGTTGCCCTGAATAACGACTCCAGATAAAGTAGAGTTATTTTCTGCTAGTTTAACAAGTCCAGGAAATAGTTCACTGGCATAAATATTTGAAAAATAGTTTTTTTGAGCCTGGTATATTATATTTTGTGGAATTGCATATATATCTATCGATAATATTTTTGAAACATATTCATTTTTTCTAACACGTGCTGGTATAGTTATAATTCTAATGTATCGACTTTTATATAAAGTAAAACCCCATTCATACCAATTATTTTTCGAAACAAAATAATTTTCTTCACTGATTACTCGATTCCATAAAATTTTATCATTTGATAATTCAATTAAAAAATTAACTGGGAAATAATTATTATTCTCATTTATTGATTTTAGTTTGATTCTTGAGATATAAAACTCATGATTTAAATCAATATTTATTATATCTTCTTTCTGATCTGCATGAATTGCAGAAGACCATCCATAATCGTTTCTCCATTCTAATAAATTTTGTGCTACCCATAATCTATCCAAATTTGACGATGTAGAAATTAGTGGATTCGATATATAATTTATTGATCCTTGAATTTTCGTAGAGTCGTTACTTATCGTAAATTCATTTATAATAAGATTGATATATTTGGCTTGTATAAGTGGTAAAGATATTATTAGTTTTCCTGCATTTAAGTGAATATTTATTACGGTAATTTTTTCCCAATTTATTTTATCGTGAGAAGAATATATATTAATAAAATGAAAATTAACCTTTTCAAATTTACTTAAAGTTATTTCATTGAAAATATTATCATTATCAAGAGTAATTTTTATATCAAAATTATGAAGTAATTTTATCTTTTTTAAGTCATATTCAAATTCTATATTATTTATCGTTGCTAAACCGTATTCTGATTCAACACTTAACAATTGTGGCTTTGTTGTGTTTATAATAGATATTTCTTTCATTTTACCTCAATTTCATTTTTTTCTGACATTACAACTATTAAATATTAATTTTGATTCATAAATTTTATTTCAGATTTTACTGAGTGGATGATTTGACTTGATATTAATATTTTTACATTAAATCCAATTTCTTTTGCATATTTTTCAATGTCGTATGTATTTATATTCTCTTTTGATTTAAAATAATAAGTATTATTATAATAATAATAATACTCCAATAGTAGATTGATTTTATCAAATTTATCATTGAGTTTATTTAAAATAATTTTTTCTGTACCAATTTGTTTAATATCTTTAATGTTTTCATTTTGATTATAATTAGTCGATTTGTTGCGATTTTTTAAAATACCTTCTAAATATTGTATATCTCCATTTTTACCTCTTTTGATCGCAATTTTGATTGCTTCGCCTATTTCTAATTCACCATATTTTTCTAACATTGTGTTAATAATATGTTCTTTTGATGAAAACTTATTGTGACCTATTCCAAGAAATTCTTTAAATAATGTTTCAATATTTTTATAAAAGACTTCTTGTTTTTCATTATTCGTATTTATGTTTATATTAATATTGTTTGGGGTGACTTCAGTAATCCCCCGAGGCGGACTTTGGGCATCCCCAGGGGGGGACGATTTTGATCCCCTGAGGGATACTACAGTATCCCTGTATTTATCGAGATCTATTTTGCTGCTTTCATAGTCAAATTTAAAATAATATTTGCTTGATGTTCTGCCATTGCCAGTAATTACATCAATCAAACCGGCATCAATAAGCTCTTTTCTTGCCAATTGTAATGACTTTTTTGTTTTGAACCCAGTCAGTCGCAAAAGTTCATTTGTACCTGGCCATACTGCTTTAAACGATTCATTGCTAAATCGACACAGTACGGGATAGAGTGTTCGAGCGGTTGCAGATAAAGACCCCCATAATCCTGAGTCAATAATATCATGCATAAATTTAAAGAACAAATGATTATTATCCATCAGTTTCCCCTTCGATTTTCCGAAGGGTCCAATATTAGACCTAAGATATGCCTAAAAGCAATCAAAAAGTTGTTGACAAAATGTTGTGATAATGATTATGTCTCATATCCAACAAGTTCCCTTTGGACCCTTCGAGGGTATGGTTGCACATACCCTCTTTTTAAATTCAGTATATATTTTAAATTACATTATGTCGCATATTATCATGGCGGCAAGTGTTTTATATAATCCTTGCATTAAAATTTCATAAAATTATTCTGTATATAGTTTGAATTTACAGCGTTTGGGATAAAATTCTAATTAGAAAGAAACTGGACTAATGACTTTTCAAGGTGTTTTTCTATGTTATTTAATGGGATGTTGATATTTTCAATATTTTTAATATCGATTTCGATTGAAATTTGCTTTTCGTTTACCCACTTTGATTGGATGTGTAACAAAGGATGATTACTTGCAAATATTTTTTTATCTTTTTGCTTAGATATTTCTTTGCTTGAATTTAATTTAACTTCTTTGATGAAATTTTTTGCACTTTTAACTGAAGAAATATTTCCTTTCTGAAAGTTTAAAAGGAATTCATTTTCACGATTGTTTTTAATAGCCTGAGCAAATTGTACAAGCAAATTTCTGCTTTTTATACCTGTTTTAAATGCCTGTAAACGCAAGTTTTCAGGTATATCTGCAATGGATAGGATCTCACTAATATAATTTCTTGATTTACCGATAATTTCAGCCAATTGTTGATCTGTATAAGAAAATAAATCTTTTAATTTCTTATAGGCAAGAGATTCCTCCACAGGGTTAAAGTCTTCTCTTTGTAAGTTTTCAATAACAGCAATTCGAAAAGTGTCAATACTATTTTTATCCAATATTTTACATTCAATTTCTAACCATCCGGCCATTACTGCTGCGCGGTATCTTCTCTCCCCTGCGATAATTTTAAAATTATTGTCTTTGATCTTTGTAACAATAATTGGCTGGAGTAATCCTTCTTCCGTTATTGATTTTGATAACTTTTCAATATTAATATCTTTATTTAAGCGAGGTTGATCTTCTGATGGCGTTATCTGCTGAATTGGAATTTTTCGAATTATACCACTTATATCGTTGCTTAATATACTAGCTGCAATTGATAAATTTTTATTTTTTGATGCCATCGATTACCTCCTTAACAAATGTTAAGTACTCTATCGCTTGTTTCCCGTTAGCATTGTAATCTAATATTGTTCTTTGGGATAAATGACTTTCACCAATTGATACGCCTGTAGATATGGATGTTTTAAATACCGGAAAGTAATTTTGTATAACTGGTAATATGGTTTTTGTTAAAATCGTATTACTTTTAAGCTGGGTAATCAATGCGCCTAGAATTTGTAGTTCTGGATTAATTCTCCTCTTTATACTCTCTATTGTATTTTGCAACCCTTTAATTCCATCAATTGAAAATTTTTCAGCCTGCAACGGGATTATTACATAATTAGACGCCACTAACGCATTTACAGTAAATACGGATAGGCTTGGTGGACAATCAATGATTGCGAAATCATATGATTGTTTTATTTCAGACAAGGCGTCTCTTAATACATAAGGGGCTTCAACATTTAATGAAGATAACTCAACTTCGGCTAAAGCAATATTGGATGGTAATAGTTCTAATCCCGTGTATTTTGTTTTATGGATCAAGTTCGCAATTTTTTCTTTTTGTAAAAATAGTTCTGTTATTGAGGACTTAAGTTTGTTCACATCTAAAAATATACCGGAACTATTTGCTTGCGGGTCTACATCAATTAAAAGAACTTTGTTGTTCTCAAGTGCCAAGCCATGCGCCAAATTTAAAGCTGTGGTCGTTTTGCCCTCTCCACCTTTTTGATTTGCAACAGAAATAATAATCATGCTTTATACCTATTAATAACCAATAATGACTTGTCAACTTTCTTTTTTGAGGAATGTCGGATATCCGACATTCCTCAAAAATCTTGACGTATGATTAAAATTAGTCACGATGACCGCAGTGGAAATTGTCGAAAAAACAGAGGGGTCCCCAATATGGATTTATGTTACAGAATTTTTACAGTGCTTAACCGAGGATGAGCCTATTGTATGGTATTTGATTGTAAGTTTTTCTGGTGTTTATTATAAAATTTGTCCAAATGAATTAACTACACATACTAACAAAATTGAAAAATTAAGCGATGTTGATATTGCTGATCTCGCAATAAAAGAGAGCGACGGGAATATTTTTACAAAAAACACCCATACGATTATACCTATAGAGATACTGGGGAATTCTATTTTCTATGTAATTATAAAAAAAATAAAAATAATGACGGATCTTAACGCTTTTAAATATATATTAGAGTCATTTGTCATTAAAGAATCCAGGGATTTAAACCAGTATCCCAGTTTTTTGCCATTTATACTTTCGTTGGATGATCCTGAGATAGATCGAATAAACAATAAAATTCCAAAATTGGGGGATTATTTTTTTTTAAATGGCCATTATGGTACGGGAAAGCACACGTTTATTAAAAATCATTTAATGTATTGCTATGGAGTTAATCCAAATAAATTCAGTATTCTTAAGTATCCCGAAATAGGGGGAATTCAGAAATTCACAATAAACCAGCTTGAAGTTTTTATTATAGACGAATTAGCATTTTGTACAGAAGTTGATCAAAAAGAGATCCAGATGGTAATTAATGACAAAAAACCAGGTGTGGTATTATTTATATGTTCGGCATATGACCCCATTATACTTTCTTCTCGTGGGGTTATTCAGCAAGAATTAGCTGAATTATGTATAAAGGAAAGAATAATCTTTCCTTCGATACAAAAAAGGTCAGGGTCATTATTTATGACATTATCAAGTTATCTTTTATTTAAAGGATTGAGCGTTCCCGTGTTTTTTACGGAAAATTGGCTAAACAAACAAATTTTTCACAATGGGTTTACAGAAATATTTACACTTCTGCAAGATTATTTTGCGCCACAATCATCACTTCTAAGTACACTTGATCAAGGCAGAAGTATAAGGGAAATTGTTAAAGATATAGAGGTCTTAGCAATCGATTTTGCAGTAAAGGTCGTTGGTAAATCTCAGAATAAAATAGCAAAATATTTGGGAATATCAAGAGGCTCACTTCAGCATAAGCTGAAAAAGTATGATTATTTAAATAAAGAGTGGGAGGAGTAGATGGAAGAATATATAGAAAAAATTACTCCCCAAAATATAGTTGTACGAGTAAATACTCAAAAAAACACATACATGCTATTTAAAAATAATGAATCCATAAGAAATCCACGCAGCAAAACTCAATCTATAGTGCATGAGTTACCTCAAATAATATTCCTGGGGAAGGAGTTTGAAATACGAATGTCGACCTCAGAGAGGATAGGTTTTTTTGAGGTTCACAGCGGGCAAGTGTACATACCGTTTTGGTTAAAAGGTGCGTCGGATGTCCGACATATAAAACTACCTGCTCTCGTCGATTCAGATTTGCTTCCAGTGTATGTATATCATTTTCCAACATTTCACGTAGGTTCAATCCCTGTCTTTGCCAGCGGAATGAATTATTTTGTTGTGGAATCAAGAATTGATCGAGAAATGTTAATTCGTCTAAAAATGAATTTTCCAACATCACGCGTAATAATCTATCGTGGTGAAAAAGACTCATTTATTGATGGTCAGTTCTCTGCCGGTGACGAGCCGGCAAAAATAGGTTCAACTAGAGCAACTGACTTAATTGAATCGGATGACCGCGCGTATCTAGAAAAGAACCCGTCATTTGCCGCGCGGGTACATCTTCGGAGATTACATTTTGAAAAAGTTTATGAGATCCCAGAGCTGTATTTATTAACCAAGGATGATATGGATATTATCTTGGGTTACTTAAGAGTGCTCAGGAAGAAGTCTGACGAACAGAAAGAGATTCGACAAAATATTGGGAAGATTGATGAATTGATTGAATTGTTTATTGTGCTTATCCCAATTTTTACATTTGAAATAAGCGAGGTCGAACGATTGTTTGATGGAGGGATTCCTGTGCAACAGGTACTAATAAAGATTGAGACAATTCTAAAGTGTCAAATCGAACTTAATAAAATTATTCGGGATGATAAAAAACAAAGATTTTATGAGAATGTTATTTCAATGATCGCCCCCTTGATTATTGAGAGGGCATAAGTTTGCACAATTAATACTCGATATGTATATTGTTTATGCAATTTTTGGTTGACAATATATATCGGTGTCTTTTGATTGTTGTGTGATAAAAAAAATTTCTCTGTTGGTTGTTCTTTTTTTTATTTTTAAGGGTAGTCCCGTTAATGCTAATTCATATGCATGGGTTAAAAAAGGCGTCTTGCAATACTCCTCGCAAAAATATGAAAACAACAGTTTGAAAACCTGTAAGAGAACATTATCGGATAAATTGAAAATTGGTGCTATCAGTAGACCGGTAATAAAAAAAATACCTTCCCATGACGATGGTCTTATCAATTCATTGGTGAGTTCCATTAGCAATTCAAAGGTTTATTTGACACAAATTCAAACAGTAAAAATTTTCCCTTCACAAACTTTGAATATAAAAATATCCTTTAGCCTAAATAATGATAGGGGGAGTTTATTTTTACCTAGTATGGTTACAAGCAATCGATTATATTCAGCTTATTTACAGTATAGATCTGCAAGTATAGATACACACTTTTTTAGCTCTCTTGAAAATACGGGTAAAATAGTTAATTCGCTTTTAACCTCTGCAATGTTTAGATCAAATCAATCAAATGTTGGTGTATTGCGACCTAATATTAATCCTATTAAAAGTATTTTCGCTGCTTCATTATATAGTACAGATTATTATGTTATAACTAGATACGATGATTCGAGGTTAAACAGGTCAATTGTTGGAAATTTTTCGTCACAGATTATTTACTCATAAAATATCAAGTATCCTCATATATTATATTTTATTCTTTTTAGTACACATCCATTTTAAAAGTATCCCGTGAACAATGGATATTAACTCTGACTACATTGACTTATCGAAAATTACCTGGATCGCAGTAGATACCGAAACAACGGGAATAAATCCATGGGAATATGAGATTATTGAAATAGGGGCGGTAAAGTTTAATTTAACTTCGGTATTGGATAGATTCCAGGTTATAATAAAGCCAGAGAAAAAGCAAGACCCAAAATCCAGAGCAATCCATAAAATTAGTGATGCTGAAATTTTTAATCATGGAGTCACGCTATCTGAAGCGCTCGATAAATTTTATGAATTTATAGGATCCGATCCATTAGTGTTCCATAATGCCTCTTTTGATGTATCCTTTTTAGCTATATCCTCAGAAAAGGAGAGTATCCGTTTATCTAATAATTATTACTATGACACTTTATACTTACTGAAAACCTATAAACCGGAACTCGAATCATATTCTTTGGAGTACATAAAAAACTATTTAAATCTTTCGGGGCGTAGTCACAGGGCGCTTGCAGATGCCGAGATCACTTCTCATGTTTTCCAATGGATTGTTTCAGAAAATATTTCGAAGTTAAATTCCAAAAAAAAGTATAAGTCATTCTTTCGATATCATCGAAAACTAAAGTCATTCGAAGTTACACTTCCAAGAAATCTGGATAGCATTTTTACCTATTTTAACAAGTATATTCAAACGAAATCATTTTTAAAAATCAGCGAGAACAACTCTTTTGGCAGCTCCGATAAGCACATAAAAATCGTGATACCAATTGAAATAATGATATTTAATCAAAAATTACTTCTTAAATGCAGCGTTTATCCTGGGAGTTACACGTCTCTAATTCCACTGGTAAATACGGTTATACTGGATCCAGACAGGGGACCAATCACTATCGCCAACATATAGGCGCCCTATATTAGTCGCCAATACATTGGCAACAGCCCTCGTGCCATTCTCCCTTCCGCTTTTTTTAACATATTTAGAAAATTACTTTATCCCATACGTTCCTAATTATTTGAGTTGCTATGCAGAAAAAATTATGGCCCATTTTTATTGTCGTTTTCTTAAATATGCTTGGTTTTGGTATCATCATACCCGTGATTAGAGATCTTACGGAAATTCTTGTTAATAACTCCGGTTATAATCCAAATTATTACGCATTTTATGCTGGTATTTTAATGGCATCTTATTCCTTTTTCCAACTCATCTTTTCCCCTATGCTGGGGAGGGCATCTGATTTATATGGGCGGCGAATTATTTTGGTTATCTCTGTAGTAGGCAGCGTAATTAGTTATTTAATGTGGGCAGTTAGCCATTCCTATGTTTTCTTTTTAATCTCCAGAATCATCAGCGGCGTAACCGGCGCGAATTTAAGTGTAGCACAGAGTTACATTGCCGACGTAACAAATGAAAAAGATAGAGCTAAGTACATGGGACTCATGGGCGCAATTTTCGGCATCGGGTTCATACTTGGGCCATTTTTTGGCGGAGTAGCGTCTACGATTGATATTAATCACATTTTCGGTGGAGTGACTATTTTTAATCGCTTCGGCGCGATCGGGATTCTCACCGCAGTTTTGTCTATTATAAATCTAATTTGGATTATATTTGGTCTTCCTGAGTCCCGAACACGATCCGAGATGGCGGGAGAAAGAGGGTCGACCACAGGGAGGCGAGAAGAGAAGGGGGGGCATAGAGTGTTTAAGTTCATGAATGTAAGAATGATTAAAAATAAGCATATCGTGAGATTATTTTTAATCTATTTTATTATGCAGCTTGGTTTTAATCATATCGAGGCCATCCTTTCTTGGGATTTGAAAGACCGCTTTAATATGGATACTCGCGAAACAGGATATTTTTTCGCTTTTATGGGTATTATATTAGCCCTCGTTCAAGGTGGGGTTTACAGAATTCTTTTAAAAAAGTACTCTTTGCTAAAATTAAGCCTTATTGGGACCACCTCTTTACTTTTGGGCTTTTTCTTGATGCCCATTTCTTATCCGTTACTAATGGCTTCATTAACGATAGTGGTATTGGCTTTTGGAATGGGCATAAGCAGTCCTTCAATAATGACCTTAACGTCAATTTACGCCAGTAAAGAAGAGCAGGGGGTAACAATGGGAATGCTTCAATCTTTTGGCTCATTATCTCGAGTGATTGCACCAATTACAGCTACATTGGCCTATGATGTCTTCGCACATTCTGCGCCTTACATCATTTCAGGTGTACTTGCTTTTATCGGATTAATATTAATCCAAAAAGAACGAAAGGAGTCGGGTGATACTAAATGATATATTTATTGCGCACTGTACAATTTGGGCATATTATAGATACCTCACCCTTTACTTTTGACTTTTTCCCTTCTTCTTTAATACGGCCTATTGCCGAAAATGAGAAATCTAATCCTTCCGGAGAATAAGAACCCTTTCCGTACTTGGCAGTACCCTTTAAAATACTGCCACACGCATGACACTTAACTGTAAGGTGAAGTTTTTCTGCCATTTATAACTCCGAATCAAATATTAATTTATAGGGATAATTCTTGTAATCGCCCAGTCTATTATTGATTAAATGTAATCTGATTAATATTGTGTAATAAAGCTGTTCGTCATGCATGTACTTTGACTTCCCTGCATTTTCCGGCCGATAACGAACGAGTGAGTAAATTTGGTCAGTCGTCTTTTTTATTACTGGCAAGTTTTTCCGTAAGCTATTTGCAATATTATTTAAAGTTACATTTATTTTTTCTGTGGAAGCAAACAATGTATTGTTAAATTCATGAAAGTTTAATAGTCCTTTCTGTATTTCCTGTGTATAATTCTGGACAGTTAATCTAATCGTTTTAGGAAATATATCCTTATTAATTAATAACTGATACACCATATTCTTTACACCTTTTAATTTTATAACGATTGCAGATTCTTTGCTATTTTCTGTTTTAAACATATCATTAATATTATTTATCGTAGCTTGAAATGGTTCAACATCGGTTACTTCTATAACCTCGTCTGGTAAGTATGCTTCACTCGAGAAGTAATAAGGTAGTGTAGAGATATCCAGGTAATTAGATCCAAATGAACCTTGACTTTTTAGAGTTACTTTAGTTCCGCTTTTTATTATTTTAAAATCTTTTTTTATTTTTGCATATAAATAATGTTCAGAATAATTACTTTCAATCATTACAACTTCTCCAATCGTGACGCCGCCTTGATAACGAATCTTTATTCCATTTTCAATTCCCTCTAAAAAATTAATCTTAAATTTTATATGATAAAACTGATTTGCGTAAGCGGCTTGCCATGTACCGATATACACAATTCCGATAGAAATTATAAAAATTAATAAAAACCCTATAAATACTGCAATTCTATCCGGTTTTTTAACGTCCGATATAAAATTTATCCAGTTTTTATTTGAATCTTCTATTTTTTTTTCTATATTTTGCATTCAACTAATAACATATTAATTAATTTACACCTGAAATCAACAATTAAATCGTACTTGATCTAATGAGCACGAAAGTATTGTCAGATAAAAAACTAGATATAACTGAAGTTTTTCAAAGTATTCAGGGAGAAGGGCATTACAGCGGAATTCCTTGCAGTTTTATTCGTCTCACTGGCTGTAATTTATTGTGTAAATGGTGTGACACAACATACGCCTATAAAAATGGTGAAAGCCTAGAAATCAATGATATAATTAATGAGATTAATATTTTTAACAATGAACTTGTCGAAATAACCGGAGGAGAGCCTCTGCTTCAAGATAATGTGTATGACCTAATTGATTATTTGCATCAAAATAATAACCGTGTTTTGTTAGAAACCAATGGTTCGCTATTCATCGACAGGGTTCCAGAATACGTTCATATCATTATGGACATCAAAACACCTTCTTCTGGAGGCTATACAGAAGGTTATTTAAAAAATTTACCTATCATAAAAAAAACAGATGAAATTAAAATTGTTATTTCTAACTACAATGATTTTAAATGGGCATTAAATATGTGCTTGGATAATAATTTGTTTGATTATTTTGAAAAACCAATACTAGTTCAACCGGCATTTGGGATATTAAATGAACAAGATCTGGCTGCCTGGATTTTAGATTCTAAAGTTTTTTTTAAACTTGGAATTCAGTTGCATAAATATATTTTTGGCGAACATGTTCGTGGAGTTTAAGTAATGACTATAGAAAAAGATTTTTCATTTGATTCTGCCCATTTCTTGCCAAATACACCGCCAGGTCATAAATGCGGACGACTTCATGGGCATACTTATTTACTTACGGTTGGGATCAAAAGCAATTTGCTCGAAGTAGAGCAGTGGGTAATGGATTTTGGAGATATTAAAAAAGTAGTAAATCCTCTTATAGAGAATCTGGATCATCAACTCTTAAATTCAATTCCAGGACTTGAAAATCCTACTGCCGAAATTATGGCAAAATATATTTATAATATCTTAAAACCAGATCTACCAGAACTACATTATATTAAAGTTCAGGAAACTCCGACTGCACGAAGCATCTACTATGGGGATGAAAAATAAAAGCGCCGTAGTTATTTTTTCCGGCGGTCTGGACTCTACCACTGTTCTTTATTATGCGTTGAATAGTGGTTATAATGTTCATGCTATTTCTTATGAATATGGGCAAAAACATATAATTGAAATTCAACGTGCTAAAAAAATAATTGAACTAAATAAAAATACCCAACATATTATTGTACCAATAAGCGCCAGACTTTTTACAAATTCGGCATTAACTGGACACGGCATCATTCCAAAAGATCGACACGATATAAACCAAGAGTTTATTCCTGTAACTTACGTACCCGCCAGGAATTTGATTTTTCTATCTATTGCCGCAGCTTACGCAGAATCTAATGACATACATGAAATTTTTATCGGAATCAACTCTCAGGATTATTCTGGTTATCCCGACTGTAGAAACGATTTTATTTCATCTTTTGAGACTACCGTTAATCTGGCGACCAAAGCTGGTCGTTCATCTAACGGCATAAGTATCAAGACACCGCTTGCTGATTTAAATAAAAAAGAAATTATACAACTTGGTAAAGATCTGCACGTGCCATTTCACCTAACCTGGTCTTGTTACGATCCGTATACTGACTCAAGTGACCAGCAAAAACCATGTAATCATTGTGATTCATGTCTATTACGTCTAAAAGGGTTTCATGATGCCGGAATAAATGAGTCCGAAATCAGTTAGTTATTTCTGTTAGGGGTAAGCAGGTATCATGTACCTGCGTAAGGGGCAGACTTGCCCCATACTTACAATTAGTATTTTTTCCAAAGTAACTTGTAATTTTAAAAATAAAAATTTTTAATTAATTTTATATTTACGATCATGATATATGTATAAACATGTCTCATAAAGATGGTTGAAAACAATGCAATTTCTTGAAAATCATTTTGAAGTATCGGACTTAATTGAGATCATCAAGTTAGCTCGCTTTGTCGAAAAGTATGAAGTACTTACTGTAAAAAATGAAATTAAAACCGTACAAGGTAATATATTAATTCAAAATGGCCGTAATTTAACAGAAAATCTTGTTAAAAGTCTTCAGGCGAGAACAGATCTTGCTAAAGATATTTTTATTATTCAAAATAGCGAAAATCTTAAAATGTCGATTGTAAATCGCATTCACAAGGAATATCTGAAAAAAATGGATTTATCGGATTATTCATTTTGTGCGTTTTTAATTAATAAAAATCCTCTGGATTTTAGACGAATATTAAGGGGGTCATTAAACAATGGTTTTTTTCTTGGATTTTTAACGGATCTGTTTATGAATAACTATGAAATTCTGCCTCATTTAATCGAAGTTTCATTGACAAGTATCGGATTATTATCCAACACCAAAGACGACGAAATTGATTATTCCGATTATATTAAATTATTTCAAGCATCTATTTTACACGACTTCACACTAACAAAAGACAGGCAATGGCAAAAATCTGATAGTTTTGAAAATGATAACAATCATGATCGTGAATCAGCCATGAGTATTTCTGATAAAAACTTACCACCAGATATTTCTGAGATTATATTAGCCCACAATAAACTGCAAGTTAAATATATCAATAATTCTGAATTAAAATGGTATGGTAGCAAGTTGGAACTTTTAATTGGAATATTAAACCTATCAGAATACTATACTTATATAAAAAGACTGCGTCAGGAAAATCTTGACAATGAAATGGCCATTGTTCTTTATCAACTGTCCTTAATTACAGAAAAGGGTTATTTTCCGCTTCATCTTCTTGGACTGTTTGAAGCATACTTTTCAAAATACTCTAAGATCTTTAAGTACGGGCAACAAATAGGTAAAATTGAAGGGATGTGTGTTAAAGAATCTAAAATTGCAGCAGCTTACCCGAAACCGAGATCTACCCAACTGTTATGTAAAAACAGTACGATCCCTTGTGAACATAGAATTTATAATTTACCACTTAAGGTAGTTACCGATAAAAAAATTGGATCGAGTATATTTGAAGTGCTCACTACTGGCTGGTATGATAAATGTAAGTTTGCAATACATTTGCCGGATCCTCCAGAAATTTAAAGAATTGATGTTGTTTTAGGTACTGAAATAAAATTTCTGGTTTAACCCCCCTTGCCATTTAATAATTAAATTAAATTCATATTACAACTTAACATAAGGTATTTTATGTCACATTTCGGAAATAATTAAATTCAATAATGATGTCTGATTTTTTTATTTTATCAAACACCAAATTAATTTTTCATGATTATTTTCGGAGGACTCAAGAGCTATCAATCCTGTAGGTTGCTTTGCTTTTTTTGCGACGCCATGGTCACCATCAGAGTAACCAAGCATGTCCCCGCAAAGGATTGTTCCAGCAACTTTTACCTGGACAATTCCTGATAACGCGATATATATTCCGGGTTCATCTGAATCAATTAAAATAAAACTTGTATTTTTAGTTAATATACCAACAAGCTGTTGATTTTTATTTTTAATTTTTTCCAATTCACCAGAAGTATTTATTGTTAACAAATCACCCTCTGAAAAAACTTCATTTGAAAATTTGCTCCATTTTACAATGAGAGCTCTCGAACCTGTAATTTGTAAACCGCCTCGAATGTCAACTAACCCTTCAGAATATATTGCCTTTTTTGAGCCAGTTGTTTTTCCTCTTTTTTCCGGTATTGAAATAGCAAACTCTTTTTCTGATAAAAATACTGCAGCATTTTTTTCCCTGCTTACAACGTCTAATCCAACATTAGAATTTGAAAATGCCATTATTGCTTGATTTTTTTCGGCAGAGACTACTAACCCACCATAAATTCCTGCAGCAATGCCTTCTTTATTTTCAATTAAAAATGGATATTCCGCTGTTGATGAAAAATAATTATTAGATAGATCACTACTTGTTTTTTTATTGCTTTTTATATGTAACACTCCAGAATGAGAATTAAAGTCATGTACTTTATCTGCATATTCATGTTGATGAGGTTTTGGGTTGCGATCGTCTGATAACCTCGGATCATCGGATTGCACTATCCGATTTGGTATACTCGCTCCATGATTGGCAAGCAAGACTATTCCATATTTTTCTGCTGTCGCTGGCTGAATTCTTTCATCATTGGATTGAACAACTTTAGAGCTGGAATTTTCCCCATTTCTAGCTAATTGAACACGACCTTTATATTCAGTTGTTGCTTCTCGTAATCTGGAATCGTTACCCTGAACAGATACGCCTGCCCTGCTTTCGCCATCTTTTGCAAGCTGTGTTATTCCATGATATTCAGTTGTTGCTTCTCGTAATCTGGAATCATTACCCTGAACAGATACG
>Ga0224495_10001728_pt1 | contig 15066 bp, 9 predicted proteins | sample SF_Jul11_sed_USG_FD_168128 | JGI IMG/M metagenome (GOLD analysis project Ga0224495, IMG submission 168128) | Sediment microbial communities from San Francisco Bay, California, United States - SF_Jul11_sed_USGS_4_1 | ecosystem: Environmental > Aquatic > Marine > Sediment | place: USA: California... | reverse complement strand
ATGACTGAGTCAAACTTTCGAAAATGGAGAGTTTGATCCTGGCTCAGAACGAACGCTGGCGGCGCGTCTTAAACATGCAAGTCGAACGGTAAGGCCCTTCGGGGTACACGAGTGGCGGACGGGTGAGTAACACGTAGGAACCTGCCCTGAAGTATGGGATAACCTCGGGAAACTGGGGCTAATACCGTATAGTCCCGAAAGGGTAAAGGATGGATACATTCGCTTCAGGATGGGCCTGCGGTCTATCAGCTTGTTGGTGAGGTAATGGCTCACCAAGGCTATGACGGATAGCCGGTCTGAGAGGATGATCGGCCACACTGGCACTGAGACACGGGCCAGACTCCTACGGGAGGCAGCAGTTAAGAATATTGCGCAATGGGCGAAAGCCTGACGCAGCGACGCCGCGTGAAGGATGAAGGCTCTCGGGTTGTAAACTTCATTAAGATGGGAAGAATAAGTATGGTCTAATAGGCCATGCGATGACGGTACCATCCTGCAGCCCCGGCTAATTACGTGCCAGCAGCCGCGGTAATACGTAAGGGGCAAGCGTTGTTCGGATTCATTGGGCGTAAAGGGCGCGTAGGCGGGCAATTAAGTTGGGTGTTTAACCTTCAGGCTCAACCTGAAGTCTGCACTCAATACTGATTATCTTGAGTATTGGAGGGGAAAGTGGAATTTTTGGTGTAGCGGTGGAATGCGTAGATATCAAGAGGAACACCAGTGGCGAAGGCGACTTTCTGGCCAAATACTGACGCTGAGGCGCGAAAGCGTGGGGAGCAAACAGGATTAGATACCCTGGTAGTCCACGCCGTAAACGTTGTACACTAGATGCTGGAGGTTTCAATGCTTTCAGTGTCGTCGCTAACGCATTAAGTGTACCGCCTGGGGAGTATACTCGCAAGGGTGAAACTCAAAGGAATTGACGGGGGCCCGCACAAGCGGTGGAGCATGTGGTTTAATTCGACGATACACGAGGAACCTTACCCGGGCTTGACATCCATTGGACAGGTGTAGAGATACACCCTTCTTTTAGACTAATGGACAGGTGTTGCATGGTTGTCGTCAGCTCGTGTTGTGAGATGTTGGGTTAAGTCCCGCAACGAGCGCAACCCCTACCTTCTGTTGCTACCAGGTAATGCTGGGCACTCTGAAGGAACCGCTGGTGATAAACCGGAGGAAGGTGGGGACGACGTCAAATCAGCATGGCCCTTATGTCCGGGGCTACACACGTGCTACAATGGCAGATACAGAGGGACGCGAAGCCGCGAGGTGGAGCAAATCCCAGAAAGTCTGTCCCAGTTCAGATTGCAGTCTGCAACTCGACTGCATGAAGCCGGAATCGCTAGTAATCGCAGATCAGCTATGCTGCGGTGAATACGTTCCCGGGCCTTGTACACACCGCCCGTCACACCACCCGAGTTGGTCGCACTCGAAGTGGCCGCGCTAACCGCAAGGAGGCAGGTCATCAAGGTGAAGTCGGCGAGGGGGGTGAAGTCGTAACAAGGTAGCCGTACCGGAAGGTGTGGCTGGATCACCTCCTTTAAGGAGTACCGGATCCTGGCGATTTATCGTTGGGAGGAAGGTAATTGACGCTGTTACTTGTAACAGTGCTTGAAGTCTGCCTTGCTGTCTATTTTTCAAAGAGCAAATGTATTGAAAACGCATGGGCCTATAGCTCAGTTGGTTAGAGCGCACCCCTGATAAGGGTGAGGTCACTAGTTCGAATCTAGTTAGGCCCACACCCGAAGGGGGATTTAGCAACCCGAGGTATTCCTGTAATAAGTGCATGATAGCTCTGGCATTGCTAAATAACCTTGAAAATAAAAGGGGATTTAGCTCAGCTGGGAGAGCGTCTGCCTTGCACGCAGAAGGTCACCGGTTCGATCCCGGTAATCTCCAAAGCATACCGTTTGCGGTGATAATTGGCCCATGCGGAAATGTCATAATAAATTATTTATTATTATGTACAGACTGTCTGTCCAAAAATAATTGGCTGACATTCTGTTTTAACGCTAATTAGAGAGTTTGCGTTAAGTTTGAAAACAAGACAAGATCATAAACAATGTGAGATGTCGAGAGATTAATTTTTTTAAATCGCCTGTGAATATAGATACGATAACCAGAACATAATATGGTCAAGTAATTAAGGGCGTACGAAGGATGCCTTGGTACTACATGGCGAAGAAGGTCGTGGTTACCTGCGATAAGCCCCGGTGAGCTGGAAGCAAGCTTTGACCCGGGGATGACCGAATGGGAAAACCCCACAGGGTAAAACCCTGTGACCTGTCGCAAGACAGGAGCTAAACCCAGGGAAGTGAAACATCTCAGTACCTGGAGGAAAAGAAAGTAAGTTAACGATTCCCTAAGTAGCGGCGAGCGAAAGGGGAAGAGCCTAAACCGATTTCATGTTAAAGCACGGAGCGTTGTGAAATTGGGGTTGTAGGATCTGTTTGAAGGGATCCGTTACCTTCATGGAGTTACAAAGTTTATCTATAGAAGAAGCGTCAGAATAGCGCACCAGAGAAGGTGAAAGTCCTGTACTCGAAATAGGTAAATCTCCATACAGACACCTGAGTACCACGGAGCACGTGGAATTCCGTGGGAAGCTACGAGGACCATCTCGTAAGGCTAAATACAAAGTAGTAACCGATAGTGAACCAGTACCGTGAGGGAAAGGTGAAAAGTACCCCGAAAGGGGAGTGAAATAGAACCTGAAATCGTACGCCTACAAGGTATGGAAGGGCAATGTCTTCGGATAAGCCTAACCGTGTGCCTATTGAAGAATGAGCCTGCGACTTACTGTGTGCAGCAAGGTTAAGGGATCGAAATCCCGGAGCCGTAGCGAAAGCGAGTCTGAACAGGGCGTTTAGTTGTGTGCAGTAGACCCGAAGCTAAGTGATCTAGTCTCGGCCAGGATGAAGTTTCGGTAACACGAAATGGAGGTCCGAACCGGTGAATGTTGAAAAATTCTCGGATGAGCTGAGATTAGGGGTGAAAGGCCAAACAAACTTAGTGATAGCTGGTTCTCCTCGAAATGGATTGAGGTCCAGGCTTGTATGTTTCGTTGCGGGGGTAGAGCACTGTATGGGCTAGGGGCCCTAAAAGGTTACCAAACCCAAGCAAACTACGAATACCGTAACGTGAAGTACGGGACTGAGCCCATGGGGGATAATCTTCATGGACAAGAGGGAAACAACCCGGATCGTCAGCTAAGGTTCCCAAATTCTGTCTAAGTGGTAAAAGAAGTTAGGTCGCACAGACAATTAGGAGGTTGGCTTAGAAGCAGCCACCCTTTAAAGAGTGCGTAATAGCTCACTAATCGAGCGACCTAGCGCTTAAAATTTATGGAACTAAGTCAGATACCGAAGCTACGGATTCATAGCAATATGAGTGGTAGAGGAGCGTTCCTGTCGGGGTGAAGGCGTATCGTAAGAAGCGCTGGACTGTCAGGAAGTGAGAATGCAGGCATAAGTAGCGATAATGCCGGTTAAATTCCGGCACACCGTAAACCCAAGGGTTCCTCCGCAAGGTAAATCCACGGAGGGTTAGTCGGCCCCTAAGACGAGGCTGATAAGCGTAGTCGATGGGAAACGGGTTTATATTCCCGTACTATGTAGTTATGGTTTGACTGATGGGGTGACGCAGAAGGATAAGACAACGGGCTGTTGGTGACCCGAACAAGGTGGTAGAGCTATGATGGAACTAGGCAAATCCGGTTCCGGAGCTTGAGAGCTTATGTCGACCCTGCCTTCGGGTATGGGGAAGAGTTTGATTCCATGCTGCCAAGAAAAACCTCTAAAGGACATGGCTATATAACCGTACTCTAAACCGACACAGGTGGGTGAGGAGAATATCCTAAGGTGCTCGAGAGAAACCTCGTTAAGGAACTCGGCAAATTAACCCCGTAACTTCGGGAGAAGGGGAGCCCTATTAGGGTGAAGGGCTTGCGCCTGGAGCCTGAAAGGGTCGCAGAGAAAAGTCCGTGGCGACTGTTTACCAAAAACACAGGTCTCTGCAAACACGTAAGTGGACGTATAGGGACTGACACCTGCCCGGTGCTGGAAGGTTAAGGGGATTTGTTAGCTGTTTTTAATGGCGAAGCTGAGAACTGAAGCCCCAGTAAACGGCGGCCGTAACTATGACGGTCCTAAGGTAGCGAAATTCCTTGTCGGGTAAATTCCGACCTGCACGAATGGTGTAACGACTGCGGAACTGTCTCAACGAGGATCTCGGCGAAATTGTAGTACCCGTGAAGATGCGGGTTACCCACGGTAGGACAGAAAGACCCCGTGAACCTTTACTGTAACTTGGTATTGATATTTGATTCCTCATGTGTAGGATAGGTGGGAGGCTTTGAAGCAGGTGCGCCAGCACTTGTGGAGCCGTCCTTGAAATACCACTCTTGAGAAATTGAATATCTAACCGGTGTAGTTAGCCTACATTGGGACAATGCCAGGCGGGCAGTTTGACTGGGGCGGTCGCCTCCTAAAGAGTAACGGAGGCGCCCAAAGGTTCCCTCAGCACGGCCGGAAATCGTGCGCAGAGTGCAAAGGCATAAGGGAGCTTGACTGCAAGACAAACAAGTCGAGCAGGGACGAAAGTCGGGCTTAGTGATCCGGTGGTTCCATATGGAAGGGCCATCGCTCAACGGATAAAAGGTACTCCGGGGATAACAGGCTTATCGCGCCCAAGAGTCCAAATCGACGGCGCGGTTTGGCACCTCGATGTCGGCTCGTCGCATCCTGGGGCTGGAGCAGGTCCCAAGGGTTTAGCTGTTCGCTAATTAAAGCGGCACGTGAGCTGGGTTCAGAACGTCGTGAGACAGTTCGGTCCGTATCCACCGTGGGCGTTGGAGATTTGAGAGGGCCTGTCCCTAGTACGAGAGGACCGGGATGGACGAACCTCTAGTGTACCGGTTGTCGCGCCAGCGGCATCGCCGGGTAGCTATGTTCGGAAGGGATAACCGCTGAAAGCATCTAAGCGGGAAGCCTGCCTCAAGATAAGATCTCACTCTATTGGTTTACCAATAGCTAAAGACCCCTGGTAGAAGACCAGGTTGATAGGTTGCAGGTGTAAGCGCAGTAATGTGTTCAGCCGAGCAATACTAATCGGTCGTGAGGCTTGACCATATTATGGTCGGGTTATCAAAGATCGTAAATCTATATGGCCTGATGAGCGGCTCTATGTTTTAGAACATAAGGCCGCAGACGGTTTAAAAAAAAAACCGCATTGTTGAAAGTTTTGTCACAGGTGTACTTATCATCAGTAAAATGGTGGTGAATATATCTGGAAAGTAAATGTCGCAATTTATTAGATTGCGGGATTTTCTTTTCTCCATTTTATTAAAATGGAAGTTTTTGTCTGCCAGTTATAGAGCAGGGGAAACACCCGTTCCCATTCCGAACACGGAAGTTAAGCCCTGCATCGCCAATGGTACTTGGGAGTGCGCTCTCTGGAAGAGTAGGACGCTGGCAGGCTTTTTGAAATTATACAAATTTAAAAAGTCTGAAATGCCCGATAATAATCGGGCATTTTTATTTATATATCAAATTTTTATTATAAGATATTACCAATAGGGTTGAACCTCAAAATCGTAAGATTGATATCTTGCGCTCGCAACGGCCGTTAATGACGGGCGAACGGGGGCGACCTGATCTTTAAAATCTAAAAAATAATTTTTAGATATGAATTCCGGTAAAGGGAACAAAGCGAACCGGGAGAACGGGTCGATAGGAAAGCGTTTCATTGTTTCTGATAATCAAAGTCAGAATCTGGTTGTTGTTTTTTTCAAGTGGTAAGATGATTTTGCCATTGTGTGGCGAGAGTTGATTGAATAGATCAACAGGAATGTCTTTTATGGCAGCTGCGATAGTGATCGCATCAAAAGGTGCATTTTCTTTCCATCCGTAGTAGCCATTTCCTTCTTTTAAAAAAATATTTTTGTAGGGCAAGAGGTTTTGGCGGGCGATTTCGGCTATTTCGGGAATGATTTCAATGGAATATACCTGGTTTGCAAGTTGAGAGAGTACTGCTGCATGGTAACCACTGCCACTACCTATATCAAGTACTTTTTCAGAGCCAGTGAGTTCAAGAAGGTCACACATGAGCGCAACGATAAAGGGTTGGGAAATTGTTGAACCGTAACCTATACCTAATGCCTGATCATCGTAGGCAAATTTTTGCAGGTCGGCGGGTAAAAAGTTTTTTCTGTCTATGTTTCGGAGAGCCTGTATAGTTTTTGATGAAATAACCGGATGATGAGTTACAGAGGCGCAGCTTTTCGTATGCGCAATGATAGTGTTTATCATTTGTTCTGTTTTATATTTGTTGTTTTTTTCACTCATTGCCGCTCTTTTGGGTGCGGAAAGATATTTATTTTAATGATTAATCAGCGACCGGAACTCTTGAAAAACAGATAAAGCATCATTGGGGCCTGGGCCTGCTTCCGGGTGGTATTGAACGCTGATAATTTTCTGATCAAAAAGGGTAAATCCTTCGATAGTATTGTCGTTTGTATTTACCTCTACTGTAGATTTAGGGTTTTTAAACAAAGAGGTTTGAAAAAAAGGCTCTTTTACGGCAAAGCCATGGTTTTGGGCTGTAATAATTACCTTATTCTGTCCTCTTTTTTTGACGGGCTGGTTTCCTCCGTGATGTCCGAATTTAAGTTTGTAGGTTTCTGCCCCAAGCGCAATGGATAGCATCTGATGGCCGAGGCAAATTCCCAGAACAGGTTTTTTGTAATTTAGAATGGTTTGAATATTTTTAATTCCGTTTTTTACTTCAGCAGGGTCACCGGGACCGTTGGAAAGAAAAAATCCGCTGAAATCTTTTTCATTATAGTTTTTCCAGTTTGCAAGTTCGGTATCGCCAGGAAAGACCACTGGATAAAGGTTTGCATTCAGAAGATTGATTAAAATTGAGAACTTGATTCCAAAATCAAGAACGGCAACTTTTGCGAAATTTTGTGTATTCATTTTTTTATTTTGAATATAGGATTCGACAAATTTGTTGGCATCTTTTCCGTCAAAATCTGCAGCAAGGTTTTGGCCCTCCATAAGAGGTTCATTTTTTATTTTAGCGACGAATTGATCGATTAGACTTTGATTGATTTCTGTTGAAACTTTAAATATTCCACCGCGAATGGATCCTTTTTCTCGAATGTGCCGAACGAGTGCTCTGGTATCGACATCATTAATACCGGGAATTTTTTCTTTAATCATATAATCTTCAAGGGTCATTTTACTTCGAAAATTTGATGGATTTTCGCAGTAGTCTTTTAAAATTATTGCCTGAAGAAATGGGCGTGCTGATTCCATATCTTCTTCGTTAATTCCATAATTTCCAATGGATGGATAAGTAAAACAAATAATCTGTCCTTTATAAGAGGGGTCAGTAATGATCTCCTGGTAACCGCTGAAGCTGGTATTAAAAACTACTTCGCCCATTGCTCCATTTGTCGGTTGGAAGCCGAGTTGTTCTCCCTGAAACCAGGATCCATCTTCAAGTATCAGAACTGCTTTATCTCTTTTTTTCATATGAAAATCCTTGTTTAAAATATATTAATATGGGTAATAATTTTGAATAGCTTTTTTGTAAAATAACCTGTAATTCTTTTGTGTTTAATTTATACATAATATTAGCGTGTTATGAAATTTTCTATCATTTTTTTCCCTCCTTCGGTTGCGAAGGATTCGGGGTGAAATTGTATTCCTTCAATGGGAAAATTTTTATGACGGATACCCATAATTTCAAAGGCGCCATTTGGTTCTATGGTTTGGGCGGTTATTACAAGGGAATCAGGCAGCGATCGAGGGTCTGCAATCAGGCTATGGTAGCGCATGACTTCAAGTTCATTCGGCAGATCGTAAAATATTCCCTTTTGATCATTTTTTATTAATGAAGTTTTTCCATGCATCGGGACTCTTGCCTTGATTATTTTACCGCCAAAACAGTGAGCGATGCCCTGCATTCCAAGGCAGACTCCGAGCAGAGGAGTTGTTTTGCCGATAGTTGTGATAACTTCGGCGCAAACACCAAAATAGTTTTTATCAGAAGGAGTTCCTGGCCCTGGTGAAATGATTATCTTACCGTATTGTTTATTTTGAATTTCTTCTGCTGTTAAATCGTTATTTCGAATAACATCAAGCGTATAATTTAAATGATGGTTTTCAAGAATTTCGCCTGCATATTGATACAGGTTATAGGTAAAAGAGTCGAAATTGTCAATAATGAGAATTTTCATTTTTTCTCCATAAAGTGATCAAGAACCTGCTGCATTGCAGCTGATTTTCTTGTGATTTCATTATATTCATTTTCTGCTGTGGAGTCGTAGACTATACCTCCTGAGGCTCTTGAAAATGCTTTATCACCTTTTATAAACAGGGTGCGAATAGGAATTGCATGGGCACAATCTCCATTGAATCCAAAATGTCCGATAGCCCCGCCATATGGACCGCGCGGTTCATTTTCAATGCGGTCTATGATTTTTATTGATTCAAATTTGGGTGCACCAGAAAGTGTTCCTGCCGGAAAAACTTTCGCAAGGCCTGAAAACATATCTTCGTTGTTTTTGATCAATCCGACGACTTCACTGGAAATATGTTGTACATGTGAAAATTTTTTAACATCCATAAGGCGGCGTACTTTCACACTTCCAAACTTTGCGACTCTGCCAATATCATTTCGGTGAAGATCAACAAGCATATTATGTTCAGCAATTTCTTTAGGATCGTTTAGTAAAATACGAGCAAGTTTTCTGTCTTCTTCAGGTGAGTTTCCTCTCCTGGTTGTCCCTGCAAGTGGAAAGGTCTCCATCTCTCCCTGTCGAAGTTGAAACAAAAGTTCCGGACTTGCTCCAAGCATTTTGGTATCTTTAAATTTAAGATAAAACATATAAGGCGAAGGATTGATTTCTCTCAATTTTCTGTAAATTGCCAACGGGTTTCCCTGAATTTCATAATTTGTTGCAAATCCAATCTGACATTGAAAAGTATTCCCTTCAATAATCTGTCGAATCGCTTCTTCAACCATCTTTTTGTGTTCAATTTCAGTTTTCGTTTGACCTGTTTTTTTTGTTATAACTGTATCTTCTTTTCGAAACTGGTTCATCACCTTTTCAATTTCAACTCTTCTGTCGGTATGGTAGTAAAAATAAAAGGTTTCTCCGGTCATTGCATCATAAACAAGTCCATCAGTATAGACACCAAATAAAAAAGCATCAAAATCAGGATGAAATTTTATATCGAGAGCCGGTTCGAAAAAGTTCATTGCATCATAACCGAGATAGCCAACAAGTCCTCCTGCATAGTTTCGGCTTATTATGTTTTGAGGAATGATTTCACGCAGGGCATAATAAGGGTTTGCGGTTTTATATTCCCTATCGTTTATATAAAGTTTGTGAGCAGTGGATCGTATAACCATTTCTGGAGAAAAACCGATTACAGAATAGCGTGAATCAAAATTTGCTTCACCGAGTGATTCGAGAAAAAAACAGTTTTCAAAATGTGGTTCTATGGTCTCAAATAATTCAAAAAAGTCACCATCTACCTTAAATTTTACATAATTGGGCTTTCGGGGGAGTTTAATCTGGGGAAGATCGGAAGTGACCATACGCTATGACAAAGCAGAAAGCTTTTTCATAGCGTCTATCACTTCTTCGCCAATATCCGAGCTTTAATGAAAATTGATAATTGATTTCAAGGAAAGAAAAAGTATAACAAATATAATTTTTAAGGCATCTTTGCTATAACTCTTGCAAGAGCAAGAATCTATAAAAATCTGGTTTAAAGGTATGACCATTTTTGTTCAAGAATTAATAAATGCAGGTTGGGTTTCTGAATTTCAGGGAAAAGAAATTGAATTTGAAATGATTCAATCGGATACCCGTCAGATAAAAAAAGGGGATATATTTTTTGCTTTTGACGGAGGTAAATTCAGGGGTGTTGATTTTGTTCAAGATGCTATCATTAAGGGAGTTTCGGCAATTTTTATAGACAAGAAATATATAAAACAGCTCTTCTTTGATAAACCGGATCTATTAAATTTTCCAGTTTTTTTTGGTGAGCCTTTTACTGATCTTGCCGGAAAAACGTTGGCACTGTTATATGGTAATCCTTGTGAGAAAATTCAAACCATTGGAATTACAGGTACTAATGGCAAGACAAGTATAGCATACAATATTAAACGTGTATTGCAAAAGATTGGAAAAAAGTCTTTTTACATGGGAACTCTTGGAGTGATAACTGATGGTGCAGTTATTGATCTGGGAATGACGACGCCTCCTTTAACAGATGTATATCGTTACTTGAATGAGGCCAGGCAAGGTGATTGTGAGTTCGCAGCAATAGAGGCATCTTCACATGGTTTGCAGCAAAACCGTTTAAATTCCATTGCTTGGTCTGCGGCGGTATTTACAAATCTGACAAGGGATCATCTTGATTACCATGTGAATATGGAAAATTATTTTGATGCTAAAAAGATTTTGTTTTTTGACATTCTCAGAGTCTGGAAAGAAAATCCATCACAGGTAAAGGGCGTTGTTATAAATATTGATGATATATATGGGGGGAAATTGGCTGAATTTATAAAAAACGAAAATCCTGATTTCCCTTTGATAACTTTAGGGAAAGGAGGTGTTGCCCAGCTGATTAATGTTGAACCATTATGGAATGGATATCGGGCTGATTTGACAATCGATGGTGAAACAATAAAATTACGTTCTAAAGTTATCGGATCTTTTTCTATATGGAATCAGGCCGTTGTTTATCTTATTCTTCGTTTGTTTGATATAGATAAAGAAAAGTTACTTGAAGCAATTGAAGGTCTGGAAAATGTACCGGGTAGAATGGAGATTTATCCTTGCGGATCGGGATATGCTGTTATTGATTATGCGCATACACCTGATGCCCTCTACAAAGCCCTGGAGACATTAAAGGAGTTAAAACCATCTGCAATAAAAGTTGTTTTCGGATGTGGAGGTGATCGCGACCGAACGAAAAGAGAGCCGATGGGGAAAATTGCATCAGATCTGGCGGATGAAATAATTTTGACGAATGATAATCCCCGGAGCGAGAATCCGGAGTTAATTATAAGTGAAATCAAGCAAGGGATAAAAAATGTTCACAGCAAAGTTATACTTGATCGCGAGAGTGCAATTAGAACCGCATTGAGCGGACTTTTAAAAGACGAAGTACTTTTGATAGCCGGAAAAGGGCATGAAAATTACCAGATTATTGGAAAAGAAAAAAAGTATTTCAGTGATAAAGATGTGGTATTAAAATTTGTAAAGGAGCAAACTGATGAATAATCTTGAAATATTTTTATCAGAGCTTTCTTCTTCAGAATGTTCCCTTGTTCACTATTCTCCTGAGATAGCAATACGATCACTTTCCAGTGATACCAGAAAGTTAAAGCCTGGGGACTGGTTTATATGTCTGAAGGGCGAATCGAGTGATGGGCATGATTATATTGAGGTTGCTCTTGAGAAAGGTGCAGAGGGCATAATTTATGATGATAATAGAAATTTATCTTACAGAGGTCTAAAAGTAAAAGACACAAATCTTTTTCTCGGTTATCTGGCTAATTTCTGGCGCAAGAAAATCAAGCCAGTTGTGATTGCGATAACCGGCAGCAATGGAAAAACCTCAACGAAGGAAATAGCAGCTTTTTTATTAGAGCAAGTTTTTCCTGGAAAAATATGCAAAACCAAAGAAAATTTTAATAACCAATTTGGAGTTCCATTTACCCTTCTGGATTTAAAAAAGGAAGATCTTTATTGCGTTGTTGAAATGGGGACTAATCACCCTGGAGAAATAAAGTATTTAGCAGAAATTGCAGAACCTGATTATTCAATTGTAACAACAATTGCACAGGGACATATCGGTAATTTTGGATCTCTTGAGAAAATTGCTGAAGAAAAGTCTGATATTTTAACGGGAATGAGAGGAGGGAGTCTGATCATTAACCGGGAGATATCATGCTACTCCTTGTTTGAGTTAAAAAGTAATTTTTATAATGTAACTCTTTCGGCAATGGAATCAACAAAGTCAATGGACCACTCTGTGACGGAACAGGGAACCCGATTTGTATTTGAGAATAGAAATTTTTTACTTCCGTTCAAAGGGGAGCATCAGTGGAAAAATTTTCTTCTGGTCAAAAGGTTAATTGACCTTTTAAAGATTGAAAAAGAAAAAGTTATTAAAGCCTTTGAAAAATTGCCGGAACTCCAGGAAATAAAAGGAAGAATGCAACACCATTTTGTAAATGGTGTTCACATTTGGGATGATAGTTATAATGCAAATCCCGATTCTTTTGAGAAAGCTATTCGCTTTGTAAGAGGATCAGCAATTCAGGGTAGTTTGTTCGGAGCATTTGGAGCCATGGGAGAACTTGGTGAAATGGAAATTTTTTTTCATGAACAGTTGGGCAGGTTGGCAAATCAGTCGGGATTTGAACACATTCTTTTTTCTTCCTCTTCTCATGATGTTCGAAATGCTTTTCGAAAAGGTTTTATAGAAGATAGTACCAAGAAGAATATTTTGCTTTGTTCAGCCGATGACATAGAGCTTAAAAAGGGAGTAGAAATAATAAAAAACAGAATCAAAGAGGGGGATCATCTCTTAATAAAGGGATCACGGTCGGCGCAAATGGAAAGAGTTCTCAAGTATTGGATTACAAAGTAAATTGAAATCCCTCGGGTATAGCGATAGTTTCTTTAAATTTAGATTGAGCAGCTTTTTCGAGTTTTTCCAGATCTGCATCATTATGCAACGGGTCATGATGAATCATGTGTAGTTTTTTTACACCCGCAGCCAGGGCAATTTTTGAACCATACTCATAAGTTGAATGCCCCCAACCAATTTTTGACTTTAAATATTCATCAGGCCAGTATTGGCAATCATATGCCAGGACGTCAGCACCTTCCGCAAAATTAATTAATTTTGCGACAATTTCATCATTATGCTCCACATCAGTAGCAAATACAAAGCTACTCTTTCCAAAATTAAAGCGATAGGCCATCGAGGAGTTTGGGTGTTTTAGTTCCATTGTTTTAATTTCAATGTCATAAAGATTATAAACATTCTCCGGTTTTATCGTATGGTAGTTTATGCTCGAAGCAAGATCTTTGGTGGCAACAGGAAAATACATAAAATTTTGTTGAAGCTCAAGTGTATCTTCTATTGTCCATATTTTAGGGTTTTTTGCTTCATGGTTTATAGGAATTGCTTTACTTTCACCGTAGATATCAAATTTGTTTTTAGGGATATAAATGGGTATAAAAAATGGAAACCCCTGTATATGATCCCAATGAGTATGTGTAAAAAAAATGGAAACATGCATTCCGGATTTTAATTCAGGTCGTTGCAATAAATCAAATCCAAGTTGGCGAATGCCTGTACCTGCATCAATTATGATAGTATGATCATTGCAATCTATTGCTACACACGTTGTAGCTCCACCAAATTTTAAATAATCTTTTCCACAGACAGGTGTAGACCCTCTCACCCCGTAGTACTTTATTTTTGCGCTCACTTTATATTATTTTCGGAATTCAAATGGGGTATACTGTAATGGAACTGTTTAAAATTTTTCATTTTTACCGAGACGCTTCATAATAGTATTTTCGTGACGAATATCTACACCATCGATTACATAAATTACATTTTCACATATGTTTGTCGCATGGTCTGAAATTCTCTCTAAGGCTTTAGCTGCAAAAGCAATTCCAATGGATTGGGTATATTTTTGCAATATATGGTATTCCAGTTTGTCTACTTCATCATCCCTTAAAACAATCTCCCGGGCAAGTGTTGTGTTTTCATCACGTAGTGCAACAAAAGAGTCCCTGACCATCTCAAAGACCTTTATCGAAAGTTGTTTGATTTCTTCTGGTAACGGAAGTTTTACGTTGCGTAACTCTTTAGCTACATTTTTACATTCGTCACCCATTCGTTCCAGGTCGACATTCAGTTTAATAACGGAAAATACAAATCTTAAATCTGTAGCCATAGGACTTACGAGAGCCAAAAGAGCAATAGCCTGATCATCCAGTTTTTTTTCTAGAGAATCAAGTGTTGTATCCTGCTCAAAAGTCCGTTCAATACCTGAAAGATCCTCGGTGTTCAGCATTATTTTTATATCATTTACCATTTTTTCAACCAATTCCAGCATGGTTTGAAGGCTATTTCGCAGATCCTTTACTGATTGTTCTATTTTTAACATTAGCCAAATCTCCCTGTAATATACTTTTCGGTCAATTTATTGGCCGGGGTCGTAAATATTTTTTTTGTTGGATTTACTTCGATAAGCTCACCCAAATAGAAAAAGCTTGTTATGTCTGATATTCTGGCTGCTTGCTGCATATTATGGGTGACAATGACAACAGTATAGGTTTCTTTTAATTCAAGAATAAGTTCTTCGATTATCTGGGTACTAATCGGATCGAGTGCACTTGTAGGCTCATCCATTAAAATTACTTCTGGCTGCGTTGCAATACTGCGGGCAATACAAAGTCGTTGCGCCTGACCCCCAGATAAATTCAAAGCAAGATCGTTCAGTCGGTTTTGTACCTCTTTCCAGAGGCCTACTCGTTGCAAAGATGTTTCAACGATATGCTCAATTTTAGATTTGTTCTTTTCTCCGGCAATTTTAATTCCATATGCTACATTTTCAAAAATAGTTTTTGGAAAGGGATTGGGCTTTTGAAATACCATTCCAATTCTTCTTCTTAATAAAGTTACATCGATTTTTTTATTATCATAAATATCAATTTCATTATCAAGTAGAATTTGTCCGGTGATAACTGCTTGAGGAATAAGATCGTTCATTCGATTAAAACAACGTAGTAACGAAGATTTTCCGCATCCTGATGGACCAATGAAGGCCGTAATATTGTTTTTGGAAATATCCAGAGTAATGTTTTTTAAAGCCTGAGCGGCTCCATAATTCAAATTTAACTGTCTGACTGTTAATTTCATTTTGTTTTTATTTGATCTCCATTTTATAAATGCTATCTGTACGATCCAATTTTTTTTGTAATTGTGCTACGAATATAAATAGCGATTC
>Ga0224495_10001727_pt1 | contig 15072 bp, 9 predicted proteins | sample SF_Jul11_sed_USG_FD_168128 | JGI IMG/M metagenome (GOLD analysis project Ga0224495, IMG submission 168128) | Sediment microbial communities from San Francisco Bay, California, United States - SF_Jul11_sed_USGS_4_1 | ecosystem: Environmental > Aquatic > Marine > Sediment | place: USA: California... | reverse complement strand
ATACTAAAACATTTTTAAATTTAAAGTTATTTATTGTCATGCTGAACTTGTTTCAGCATCTATCTGGAAGAAGAGATCCCGAAATAAATTCGGGATGACATTCAATATAAAAGACTTTAGTTTTAAATAATTATCAGTATACTTGGCTTTTGATTTCAGGCAGTATTAATATTTCATGGAAAGTTGGTATAAAATTAGTTGTTTTTTTTAAAAGAGATTAAAATTATAAACAAATTTACGTTAAATATTGCAAAAGTATGTCAAATAATCTTTAAAACTGTCTTATAATTGTACACTTAAATATTTTCCAGTCCTGGAGGAGGAAAATCTTTACATAAATCTTTGACATCTTTAGCTATACGGTTTAATTTAGTTTCATTGGTATATTCATTAGTTACTTCATTGATCCATTGAGCAATCTGCTTCATTTCATTTTCTCCCATTCCCCTTGAAGTTACTGCAGGAGTGCCAAGCCTTATACCACTAGGATCAAAAGGAGTCCTTTTATCGTAGGGAACAGAATTTGCATTTAGGACAATTCCTGCTAAATCGAGTGCCTTTGCAATAGGCTTACCAGCAACATTCTTATTTGTAAGATCAATAAGGATGAGATGGTTATCAGTACCACCAGTAACAAGGTTAAAGCCGAATTCCAATAATTGTTTTGCTAATACTTTGGCGTTATCTACTGTTTTTTTAGCATATAATTTAAAATCATCTGTGGATGCTTCTTTCAATGCAACAGCTATTGCTGCAGTAGTGTGATTATGTGGACCACCCTGAAGAACAGGAAAAACACTTTTATCAATTGCTTTTGCATACTCACTTTTGCATAGTATTAGTCCACCTCTGGGACCTCTAAGAGTTTTGTGAGTAGTGGATGTAACGGCATCGGCAAATGGAGTGGGTGATGGGTGAACATTTCCAGCAATTAGACCAGCTATATGTGCAATATCTGCAATGAAATATGCATTAACTTCTTTTGCAATTTCTGAAAATATTTTAAAATCAATTATTCTAGGATAGGCGCTTGCACCCGCCCATATTAACTTTGGTTTTTCTTTTTTAGCTAGTTCTCTGATTTGATCATAGTCTAGTAGTCCTGTATCTTTATTTAAAGTGTAGGATATGGAATTATAGAGTTGTCCTGAAAAACTTGCGTTCCATCCATGTGTTAAATGACCGCCATGAGGTAAACTATGTCCCATAATGGTATCACCTGGTTTAACAAGTGCAAAATAGACTGCCATATTAGCAGGTGAACCAGAGAGGGCTTGAACATTTGCATGATCCGCATTAAAAAGACTTTTAGCTCTTTCAATAGCTATAATTTCCACTTGATCGATAAACTCTTGTCCCTGATAATATCTCTTACCCGCATAACCTTCAGAATATTTATTTGTTAATACTGTACCAGTCGCTTCCATAACGGCTTTTGATGTGTAATTCTCTGATGGTATAAGGCGAATTTTATTATACTGTCTATCTTCTTCTTGTTTGACAAGATTATAAATGTCGGGATCAATCTGCTTTAAATGTTCCATAAAGTCACCTCCTTGGTACTAAAAAATAGAAAAACGTCTGAGCTAACAACTCAGACGTTTATAAAGTTATATAAAAAAACAAAGTAACACGCATCAATGCGGTTATAAATTAAATTTAACGCCTTCGTCCACCAGAACTACGACTACTACCAAAACTTCTGCTACTGCTTGAAGAGCTTCTACTTGGTGAACTGCTAAAACTTCTTGTGCTACTGGGAGTACTGCTTTTAGTACTAGCTGGGCTACTGGTTGTAGTGGATTTTGATGGAGTTGCTTTTTGGGTACCAGATCCCCAACTTCCTTTACCTGTGCTTTTAGCACCCCAAGAGCTAGTAGATCTTTGGAAGCTTTTTGGAGCGTTTTTTCTAAAGTTATTGTTAAAAGATCTAGTATTAGCTACTTGGCTCCTATAAGCAGGGGTAGATCGATATGCTGTTCTATGTGTAGTGATAGTAGAATATCTTACTATTGGTGTGTAGTAGGGTCTGTAGTACAGGCTTCTGTACATCATGTAAGTTAACAGAGCTCCTGTTGCTGTATAGTACACTGGGGAATGGTACGTATAGTATCCATAAGGTCCATAACCTGTTCTGTAGTATCCAACTTGATTTGTACCAGGGTTTAACACACGTTTTAGTTCAAGAATCTTTTCCTGTTCGTCCATAGTTCCATTTTGTGGATTGTTATCAATATAGAGAGTTACAAGCTGTTCATTTTTGCTTTTATCTTGAACAGCAATAGAAATAATTTCTTTACCAGTGTAAATCTCGTTAACCTTATTTTCGAAGTCCTGAGGACCTTTTGCATTTTCAAAAGCCTTTTGAACAGCATCCACATCAAGTTTTAGGTCTTGATGTTTTGTACTTGTTGTGGTAGCCCAATGCTTGTTTTTTTCGTCCTTACCACAATTTGATAATCCGGTCATAAAAAACGCAGTAATTAAAATTAGTATCCCTAATTTTTTCATTAAAAAACCTCCTCTTTAAATCAAATAATAAAATTATAGCAATTTAAAAGACTATATACCAGAAAAGTGGGTCATAAATCGGGTTAAAGTAATATGGATCATTATAGTAATATTCTCTAGTTACCACAACATCTTGATTTGAGCTTGCAGGACTTGTATTTCCTTCAACACGAGTAATTTGAACTTCTGGCATATCCTTCTTACGATCATTTTCAGCCTGTCGAAGGACTTCATCGAGAGCATCATCATCGAAAGCTTCCATGTGATTGATATCCTCAAATAGCATATCGTAAAACTCTTTTGTAGTAATGATTTCACGCCAATCATTAATTTTTTCATTTTCAGCAATTTGCCAATTTTCCTGCCACTGATTGAAATCATCAAATTCACCATCATAGAGTCCCCATAAAAACCTAGCTCTTAGGGGATTAACTCTATCCCGCTTCATAAGATTAACACGGGTTACTGGTTCAAAATCCTGATACTTTTCAATGTAGCCCTCAATTTCATCAAGTAATTTATTAATATATTCTTTTCCATCATCAGTTATTTTATAACATGTGCTATTAGAATCAATTTCAATAAGGTTATGAAACATAATGTCATCCAATATTGCTTCTAGATGAACATCTAAACCTTCAAGAGGCACGCTAAATATGTGTCCACCTTCACTTGGAGGGATGTCCATTTTCTTAAGTATGTACATACCAGCATATTTCATGATTTCCATATTTACTTTTTTATTGGTGTCTTTATCGAAATCTTGATTATAAAAATAAGGGAATTCATCTGTCATATCAAGAATTAAACCTCATATATTTGAAATTTCATAACAATTATAAAATAAAATATAATATTTTTTTTAATTAAAGTAATAAAAAAATTATTTGTTTATGTATGCTGAGCCTGTATATATGGTATAATCTGTCATTACAGATTTAAACTTGCTTATGATGTCAATCCATAACGGTCTATACGATTTCTAAGAGTGTTACGACTTATTCCTAAAAGGTTTGATGCCCTAACCTGATTTCCATTTTCTTTATCGAGGGCCTTTATAATTAGAGTTTTTTCTATTATATTGAATATTTCTTCACGATTTTCAAATGGAAATTCTATTATTTTATCAAATACTTTTTCAATTAATTCGGAAAAATCTTTTTTAACCGCTTCTTTTGATATTTGCAAAACTGGACTTAAATTAATATCGTTTTCTGTTAATATATCACTGCTACTTATAACTACAGCGCGATTTATAATGTTTTCGAGTTCTCTAATATTACCTGGAAAATTATAATTTATTAACTTTTTTAGAGCATTTTGTTCAAGATTTGATATTTCTTTTTTATATTTTTTACTAAACTTACGTATGAAAAAGTCTATAAGCAATGGAATATCCTCTTTTTTTTCTCTTAGAGGTGGCAGATGAATGGTAATAACATTTAGTCTGTAGTAAAGATCTTGTCTGAATCTAGCATTTTTAACTTCTTCATCAAGGTTTTTATTTGTAGCAGCAATAATTCTAACATCAGTTTTAAGTAAACTTTTTCCACCAACACGTTCATACTCTCCAGTTTGCAAAACCCTTAATAGCTTAGCTTGAAGAGCAAGATTCATATCGCCAATTTCGTCCAAAAAAAGAGTTCCACCATTTGATTTCTCAAACTTACCAATATGCTGATAAATTGCACCAGTAAAAGCTCCTTTTTCATGTCCAAAGAGTTCAGTTTCAAGTAAATTATCTGGAATTGCTGCACAGTTAACAGTTAAAAATGGTGCATTATTTCTTTTGCTGTGAGAATAAATTGCACGAGATACTAATTCTTTGCCTGTACCACTCTCACCAGTAATTAATACATTAATATCTTTTTCGGCAATCTGACCAATGGTTTTATAAACGTCCTGCATTATGGCACTTTTACCAATAATAGCTTCTTCATGGTTAATTCCTTTGTCAACATCAACTTGCAAAGCTATGCTTTCTCTCATTCTTTCGCTATCTTCTAAAGCTTTAGTTATCAGACTTTTAAACTCATCGTTATTAAATGGTTTAATGAGATAGTCGTATGCACCGAGTTTCATTGCCTCAATGGCAGTTTCAGTGGTACCATGAGCTGTAATGATTATAATAACTAGTTTGGGATTTTTTTCTTTTGCCCGCTTCAGAAGAGTAAGTCCATCGATTTTGGGCATTCTAATGTCCATTATAACAAGATCCCAGTCTCTATTACAAATCTTATTTAATCCTTCCTCACCGTCATAGCATGAACTAAAGTTAAAATTTTCTTGACTGAAAAGCCTTTTAAAAGAATAATGTATGTTCTTTTCATCATCAATTATTAGAATTTCTTTACTATGATTCACAATATGCTCACATGATTTTAAAACTAAAATAATATTTTACCAAATCGCTTTATGAAACAAATAATTTATTACAAGTTTAAAATGTTTTCAGTATAATTCCCAAAAAAAAATTGTTTTTTAGATTTATTTAGTTAAGAATAATTGTAGATTTTTTTTTGTGAAAAAACAACATTTTTTTATTAAAAAGCATAAAAATAAAATTCAATTTATCAAATATTTGATCTAAAACCATTGCACAGTTTAAAGCTTTGTAATTAGTATATTACAGCATATAAATCCTGCTGTTTTGATTAAAAAATAAATCATTGTATCAATATTATACTAAATTAAAATGGTATTTTATTTTTTTTTCTTAACTTATTTCTTGACGTTTCTTCTGTACGATGTTATTTTATTATTTGATTCGTTAGATTTGAAGGGAAGTTTTACCCTCACAAATTTAACAATCAAAAACTCTAAAAGGAGAAAAGGAGAAAGAGTTATGAAGTTAAAAAGACTACTCTTTTCTTTGGTGTTCATGACGATTTTTCTCTTGAGCGGGCTGGGTTATTCACAAGGTGGACAGCAAGGTTCACATGATTTAAGCTACACACAAGATCAAACTTGGTTTCGACAGAAACGAGGGAAATCTGAAGTTAGCCAATCAGGTGATTTGCAACCTTGGAGACAGGCCTCTTGGGATGAAAGAATCAACCTATTTATTGAGTCTCTTAGAAAGGGAGATAATAAGGCTTTCCTTTATGTGGAATATGGTCTTTTAGGTGGTTACGACCATTCAAAAGGCTATCCAACTTCGGTAGGAAAGCATGTGAGTGAAGGTGTTATACAGAAACTCAAGAAAGAAGCTAAAGAAAAGAATACTAAAATTGAAAATGTGCTAACTGGAGGAGATCCTAATGTTCGAAAGAACGTTATAACTGGTACTCTAAGTGGACTTTTCAATAAGGACCCAAGGGTTCGATTAGTAGCTGTGAACTTCTTAAGAAGGCTAAAGCCTGATGCGTCAATGGCAAGGGATGTTAAGCGTGCTTTGCTTCTTGAAACTGCAACGACTGAAAGGTCTAAGTGGAGAGAAAAAGACATTGATATTCCAAGTATCGAAAATCCAAGACTAGGTTGGAATACCGTTTATTCAAGTGGCGGTACACAAACAACACCTCTTGGACCAAAAGGTGCTAACAAATTTGGCGATGGATCTGGAGAAGAAGGGAACAATAGTGGCGGAATCCTAAATGGAAACGGCAGAGGTATGTACTTAGAGAGAGGCTTGTACGAGAGGAATTGGAGGAATGACTATATAGTAACTTTTACTGATAAAGATCATTCTAGTGAAAATATTCCTGTTGCAACAAGTCAAGTATGGACAAAAGCTTCCTTACTAAGGTATGGTGCTGATGAACATGAAAGTGGCCTTGAAATTCATTATGGCTACAAAAGACCAGTAGAAGAAATGCCTAAATATCTCTATAAGTATATTGAAGCTCCTGATGCTGGTTCGGTTGCACAAGAAAGTGTTATTAACGGGTATCACAGTGTTTGGGAAGAGATGAAAAAGCTTGATCTTTTCGTAACTAGAGCAGTATGGTCTGCTAAAGTTAAAGGTGGAGATGTAAATGCTTTGAGAATCATAAGTAAAGATACTTTCCGTGCATTAGCTGATCAAATTGACGGCGAATCTTTATCTCGTGTACCGATGGCATTAGCTTATGAAACAGTAGGCAATCCAGCTGGAAAAGATTTTTTTGACGAACCAGAAGCTAGAGCTGTTATAGTGGGGATGTTAGAAAATCGTGTTGTAAGTACTCGTGAAACTTGTATTCGTTGGTTAAGAAGACTTTTTGAACGATCTCAAACAAGTGTTGCTACGAAAAGAGAAATTAAGAAGGCTCTTAGAGAAGCTCGAAGAAGAGAACTTCTAATTGATACTATTAGAGGTAGACACGTTCATCAGTTATTAGTTGTTACAGTAGAACCTGATAATTGGTGGGGAGAGCGTGATGAAATTGACACTAGTAGCTGGGCTAATGAAGCAGATCGAGTTAAAAATTTACAAATATATAGAAATCAGGTAGAATTTCCTGAAGAATCTGCTACAGATATCATCTATCACGATAGACGAAGACCTGGACAAGAAGAAGATGATGATGATGCGCCAAAAAAAGAAGCAACTACGGGAAAAACTGAAACTACTGCGACAACAACTAAGAGTTCAACTACTAAAGAAGATTCTGCAGAAAAATCAACAGAAAAAGATGGAGAGTTAGAGCCTAAACTTAGCCATCCTCTTTTGAAGTATAGAACTGCTACTCTTCAAAGATTAGAGCAATATGTTGCTCTTGGTGATTTTGTATGTAGACCAGGTTATGAGCGTACTGCTGCTAATTGTACAGGTAAAGATAGAGAAAAATGTTTAGAAAATGCAAAAAAAGCATTTGAAGACTGTAAAGCTCCTTGGTCTGGCAAGAATGCAGCAAAGACAGATGCAGAAACAACAACATCAAAAGCACCTGAAACAACAACTCCTAAAGCAACAGAAGACAAAACGGCTCCTGCGGCGACTAAGGATAAAAAAGAAAGTGATGATGATGATGATGATGATGAGCCAGGACAATATCCAGGTGTTCGTCCAGAAAAGGTAGAAAGTGCAGGTGATAGATCCTATAATGCAAGAGCTTATGAAGCAGTTAGGGCTATAGAAACTCTTCATTCTTTACTTTTAGGAAGAAGTGATGACCTTTTGAAGGTGAGTTACCTTGATTTGCAAAATGCTCTTTTTATCTTGCAGCACGAAATGCTAAGAAAGTTTCAGAGTGTTAATAAGGCTGGAATTGTTGACACAGGTTCAAATGATTTCATTGCTTATTTAATGGCTGGAACTCAAAGTGCAGCATCCCAAGGAAGAAGATACCATGGGCATGTTGACTTGGGAGCAGAGTTAGATAGATTTGCTAGGGCTAGAGCTAATTTGAATACATTGCTTGCAGGAATAGGTAAAAATCTTGCTGGTTTAGAAAAACAACAAATTGGAATTGATGCTCCTACTCTTCAAAAATATAGAAAAGATTATATTGATGACAAGGGTTATAAGATCGATGACAAAAATATTGATTCTGACTATTCAAGAAGACCTCCTGGTAGATCTTTTGATAAAGATTTAAACCTTAAGGGTGATAGTAGACGTGATGCTAGTGAAAGAAGTCATGGAAAATACTATGGACAAGGCCAAGGTGGATTTGGTAAGAATTATGATCAACAAATTTCTTTAGAAGGTCAAGCTGGTGGTCTTTCTGCTGAAGGACAAGAAGCTGACAAGAGAAAGATTGAGCTAGGATACTATAATTTCCCTCCACAATGGAGAGGACCTAGATCTCAAATGATCAGAGCTCTTTTAGTGGCTTTGGCTGATAAAGATCCTCAAAAAAGATTGATTATTATACATCTTCTAAGAAGATTAATTCCTGAGGCAAGCATGCTTCAGGCGCTTAACAAACTTTTGAGAGAGATTGAAACTGTAGATAAACGACCATATAAATATTTCGACACTATTTTTGGACGTGAAGGAAATGATGCAACTAGTCCTGTGGTTATTAGAAGACAGGAAAAAATTGTTGGGCATGAGTTGTTAAAGTTACAACGATTTGTAGTTAGAAGAATGCTAGTAAACAAAATTAGAGGTGGCACTGAGCCAGATTTCTTAAAGGAAATACCTAAAGGAAGTTTTTTAACTCTAATTATTAGGATTGATGCTGAGTGGGATCCTTTCAGAATTCCTCTTAGAAGTCCTATATCTAGAAATTCTAATGGAAGCAATGGTATGTTCTTCTCAGCACAAGACATAGCTGTTATCCAAGGTGGTTTGGAAAACAGAAATTTCTTGATTCAGCGAGAAACAGCTAGATGGATAGTTTCGTTCTACGACATAAATAGAACTGCAGGGTTCATAGGAGCACCTGAAACTGATTCTCATGCTAAAGCTTTTGTTAGAGCTATAAAATTTGCTGAAAAAAGAGATATAGTTTACTACGAAAGAAACTATATTCAATGGCAATATGCAAATGACTATGGTGACAATGGTTTAACAGCTACTAGTAGATTGGTAAATAATGCTAATCTAACAATTAAACCAGCGGAAGATCAAGTTGGTATACCTGTTGGTAGAATACCTGTACGAGTTGGTTCTCCATCTGATTGTAGTGCTTTTAGATCAATCGATAGAGACAGAAAGAAAGAATTTGAAGATAAGTATGGTAGAGGTATTGCTGACAAATCTCAAAAATTTAGTGACTTTACTAAAGGAACAGGTGAGATTAGAACAATTTACAATAGAATTGAAACTGAGAGAAAAACTTTAAAATCTACATTTGGCGATAAGACATATGATGATGAAAAAGATTTAGATTCAGGTGGTCAATAATTCTCATTGTGAGATAAAAGTTTTTTGTGTTGTGTTAAATGGTAGACATGTGTTTACCAATTATTTTAAAAATGAAAAATTATAAAAGGAAAAGGAGAAAGTAAATGTACAAGAAAAAGTTTATTTTTCTTACTCTCTTTCTCTCATTATTGTTACTTGTGGGAATTAAAGGTTTTACACAAGTTTTAGATGATGATTACGATAGAAGAGAGAAAGCTGTTGATCCTTTTGAAGATGAAGATAAATTGCTCCGAGAGCATAAAATTCAAGAGATCATCGATAGGATTAAACGTGGAGATCAAACAGTTCTTAGACTAGTAGTGTTTGATACATTTGAAGCTGTTCACGACGAATTAGTAAGAAGAGCTTATGGTAGTGGAGCTACTGGAAAAGATAAGTACTACGCTCAAGTTGACAATGGTAGATCTATTCCAGCATTTATTGGTGGCTTTGACAACCAAGATCCTAAAGTAAGATTAAAATGTATTGGTTACTTGGGTGATTGGGTTGATGAAATTGGAAAAGATTTAAAAGTAATCGAAAAAGCTGTAGATAGACGACTTGCAACTAATGTTGAAACTAGAAAAGAAGTTCGTTATGGCTATAGAATTCTCAAAATGAAGATTGTGAGAAGAAAAGTTATTTCGGCTTTAAAAAGAGGTGATAAAAAAGTTCTTGTAAGAATTACTCCTGAAGAGTTTTTACCATTAGTTTTTTATGAGCCAAGAATTAGAACAATTTATTTAGGTTCTCCTGGAGCAGTTAGAATTAGAAGTATAGTTCTTGATCCAGGTATTGAACCAGAAACTGGAGCTCTTGTTTCAGATCGTCCTGGACGTGCAACAGCTTTAGATATTGAAAGAATATGTTATCAAGCTGTACGTGATGTTGGAGATACTGGTGAAGTTGCACAATGGTTGGATGATGTTAGAAGAACTGGTGGAAATGTATCTATCCAAGAAGCAGCAGCTAAAGGTGGCTATGTTGGTGGTGGTAGTGGTGGAACTGACACAATGAGTTCAGATGATGCTGCAAGAACAAATCGTCCAGTTGGTTCTAAACCTCAAGTTGATTCTAGATGTGTTAAAGCTATTTTTGCAGGCTTAGACAACAAGAGTTTGTTTGTAAGAGAGCATTCTGCTAGAATCTTCTTAAACTATACTAGAGGATGGACAGGAGATGCCAATTATGTAGGTGATACTCGTCAGCCAACTCGTGAATTACACAAAGATTTAGCAAGTATGGCGCGAGATCCTTATTATGTAAGACTAGCTCAAGTTGCTTGGGACAATGTTAAATGGTCTGAATATTATTATTCTGATCGTGTAACATCAACTCATGATATGGCTTCATTCATTAGCCACAAGAACTATATGGAATATGGGGTTAATGGAGTTGGTGGTTACAAAGACGTAAGAGGAGGACAACCTTTAACTAGTAGATTCTTTACTGGTAATGTTCAATCTTACCCTGAATGGGCAACTGAAGTATCAGGTAATTACCGAAACGACGTTAAAGAAGTTTTAAGGATACTAGGTTTATCTTGGTATGTAGACGCTGAGTATGTAATCGAAACTGGCGGAGAAGTTACAACAGGTAGAACTAGAGTCGATGCTTTATTTAATGACAAAGATCGTCCAGATCGACCAAGACGACCTGACAGATCTGATCGTCTTGAAGGTGAGTCTGATCAAACAGGTGGACCTCAACATTAATAGTGTTTAGGTTTATTTTATAATAAAAGGGTAGGCATTGAGCCTGCCCTTTTTTATTTAAAAGTAGAAAAAGAATTGACTTTTCTTATAGCTTATGTTAGTTTTTTTTTGCTCAAAAAAATATTAATATATAAATTACATTTTTTTTAAGCTATCCAAATAGTATGGAATTAAGATGAGTATTTCAGCTAGTGAAAATAATCAAACAAGTATTGAATCTATTTTAGAACCAATTCAAAAGCCTTTAGGTAGTATAGAAAATCGTTTTAAAGAATATGTTAGAAGTGATAATCCTGCTATTCAGGAAATGGTGGACTATGTTTTTGTTAAAAGTGGCAAAAAACTTCGTCCGTCGCTTGTCTTTATCACATCAATGATTTGGGATTCTAAAAACTATGATGAGATAATAGATCTTGCATTGAGCATAGAGCTAATTCATATTGCCACACTGGTCCATGATGATGTAAATGATTTTTCTGAGTTGAGGCGTGGAATTGAAACCTACAATAAAAAATGGGGTAATACTGCCTCAGTCTTATTTGGTGATTTTTTGTTTGCTAGAGCTTTTGTTATTTTGTCAAAACTTGGGAATTTAAAGATTATTCAAAATTTGTCTAAGACAACCTCAGAGATTTGTGAGGGTGAAATTATGCAGAGTTTACTAAAAGATGAGTATGAAATCTCGGTTGACAAATATTTAAAAATTATTCGTTATAAGACTGCTTCATTAATAGGTGAAAGTTGCAGAGTTGGTGCTGTGATTGCTGGAATGGGCGAAGAAGCAGAGAATGTATTATATCGTTTTGGTGTGAATATTGGGATGGCATTTCAGATTTACGATGATTATCTTGATTTTTATGGAGATCAAAAATCTCTTGGCAAACCAGTTTTTAATGATATACAAAATGGGTATATTACGTTACCTGTTATACATTTGCTAAGCCAAGTGGCAAACGGTAAAAAGGATGTTTTTATTTCGAAAATTAAATCCCAAAAGGATTTAAACGACTTGGATGGCATAAAAAAAATGTTAGATGAGCATAACAGTCTAAAATATACTCTTGATACAGCTAATGACTACATTAGAAAAGCAAATAAAGAATTAACAGATCTTAAAAATGAGACTCTAAAAGATTACTTATCGAAAGCCTCGCAATTTATTGTCAACAGACGTTTTTGAGGAGTTTATTGGATTATATTTGGAAAATACCGCATACTCCCATTTCAGATGAGCAAAAAAATCTGTGTAACAAATTAAATATTAATCCTATTGTAATGCAAATCTTGTTTAATCGTGGATTTTGCAATGAAGTTATGATAAATTCGTTTATCAGCCAATCTAAACCGTCAAACGTTATTTATGATCCTAATCTAATCAAAGATCTCTCTAAAGCAGTAGCTCGTATTGCTGACGGAGTAAAAATAGAAGAAAAGATAATTATTTATGGTGATTATGATGTGGACGGTATAACCAGTTCTGCTCTACTTTACTTGTTTTTTCAAGTTTATAGATATTATAAAAAATCGAATATAGAAGTTGAAGTAATATTGCCTGAACGAGTATTTGAAGGCTATGGGTTAAAAAAAGAAGGTATAGTTAAGGCAATAGAGAAGGGTGCTAAGTTAATTATAACAGTAGATAATGGTACTAGTTCTTATGAAGCCATAGAATATGCTAGAGACAATAATATTGATGTAATAGTTGTGGATCATCACTCAATACCAGAAATTTTACCCCCTGCATATGCTATTATAAATACCAGACAAGAAGAATGCAAATATCCATTTAAAGGATTGTCTGCTGTAGGGCTTGTTTATAAACTAACCGATGCCCTTTCTAATACTCTCCTAGATGAATTAGAGAGAAAAAGATTTTTAGAGAGATACATAGATTATGTTGCTATAGGTACTTACCAGGATCTTGCACCTCTTTGTGATGAAAATCGTTACTTTGTAAAGCGGGGGATTGAGGTAATAGAAAAAATTAAAGTGTCTGGTCAAACTAATCTTAGAGGAATTATTGAGCTTTTAAGAGTATCAGGGAAAATTAATGAGAAAATAGATTATAATACTCTTGGATTTTGTATTGGACCTCAAATTAATGCTGCAGGCAGGATTGATACACCTATGAAAGCATTTAGACTTTTGACCACTATTGATCTAAATGAAGCAAAACTTTTAGCAAAAGAACTTAATGAAATTAATAATATACGTAAAATTATGACAAAAGAAGCTTATGAAGAAGCAGTGTTAAATGTCGAAGGAGAAGAACTTTACAATGATAATATTATACTTTTAGTATCTAATCATTGGCACCAGGGAATCATAGGGTTGGTGGCTCAAAAAATTGCTGAAACATATAATAAAAGTTGTATTGTTATGACTGATAGAGATAAAGATTATTATACTGCTTCGGCAAGGGGATACAGAGATTTTGACATTGGAAACTTAATTAAGAACTTAGGAAAATACTTTATATATTTTGGTGGTCATAAAAAAGCGGCAGGATTTTCAATGCAAAAAGAAAATCTTGATGAATTTAGGAAGGAATTATTTCGACAATTAAAAAATGAAGAGAATTTGTCAGGCAGCCAAGAAATTTATATTGATGTCATTATTGACTTTAGAGATTTAAATTATAATTTAATTGAAGACCTTAAAAAATTAGAACCATATGGGGAAAGCAATCCAGAACCAGTATTTGGGATATTAGAGGTAGTCATTGAAAGTGTGAAAGAGTCCAAGAGAGGATTGGATAGTTTAATTCGTATATCCAAAAATGGTGATTATTTTAATTTAATTTCATTTAATGAAATTAATTATTTAAAGAACTTTAAATCGGGTGATGTGGTTGATGTTGCTATAAAAATTTCGGCAAATAAAAACAGCAATAAAGACATGCTAATACAAATTTGTGACATTAGGAAGAATAAAATAATTTGACGTTTACATTTTGGTTATTATAATTAAATTAATAAAATTTCTAAGTGTTTTATAGAAAAAAACATTTATATTATAATTTTTGTAATTTTGCGTGTTGAAGATATTAGGATTGAAGATTATTATTTTTTTAAAATTGAAAATAGTAAAATTAGGAGTATAAAATGAGTCAATATGATGATGCAAAGAAAAAAGAGTCATTAAAGCAACTTGTTACCTTTACAATAAATACTGAAGAGTATGGACTAGAAATATTAAAAGTACAAGAAGTTGTTAGATTGCCTCATATAACAAGACTTCCAAGAGCACCAATATTTATTAAAGGTGTAATAAATTTAAGAGGTAATATTATTCCTATTATTGATCTTAGAGAGAAATTTGGAATGGAAGCTAAAAAATATTCTGAAACTACAAGAGTAATCATTGTTGAAGTGGCCGAAAAGAGAATAGGAATGATTGTAGATAATGTTTCTCAGGTAGTTAGAGTAAATGAATCTGATGTTGCACCTCCTCCACCAATGATTAGTGGCATTACAAATGAGTACCTTTCTGGTGTGGTAAGGTTAGAGGACAGATTAATAATTTTATTAAAAGTAGATGATATATTATCTACCGAAGAAGTAATTCAATTAGAACAAACTAATTATGAACATATAAAAGAAACTATAGAAAGGTAATAACAAGTAAAATGTTTCAAATAAGTAATTTGCAAGAATTTTCTGATCAAGAATTTCAGGAGTTTTGTCAATATATATACGACAATGTTGGGATTAAACTAACTGATAAAAAGCGAAGTCTAGTACATAACAGGTTAAGAAATAGGTTAGTCCAGTTAAAACTTACAACATATGGTGATTATCTTCGCTTTGTAAAGAAATCTCCTAATGGTAAAGATGAATTAGTACACTTAATTAATGCAATCACTACCAATGTAACAACTTTTTTTCGTGATCCAAAACAATTTCAAACTTTTTCTCAATTAGTTCTTCCGTTTTTTGAAAATGCAAAACGAAAAATAAGAATTTGGAGTGCTGGATGCTCTACAGGAGAAGAACCTTATAGTATAGCAATAGAAATTCTTAAATATACAACTGGTTTTAATTTTGAAATTATTGCTAAAGATATTAG
>Ga0224495_10001726_pt1 | contig 15078 bp, 12 predicted proteins | sample SF_Jul11_sed_USG_FD_168128 | JGI IMG/M metagenome (GOLD analysis project Ga0224495, IMG submission 168128) | Sediment microbial communities from San Francisco Bay, California, United States - SF_Jul11_sed_USGS_4_1 | ecosystem: Environmental > Aquatic > Marine > Sediment | place: USA: California... | reverse complement strand
AAGCAAAAGGCCCCTTGCAGAGGGGCCCGAGCTCGCCAGCGAGCGACAGGGAGAATTCTACCTCAGGCTGACCGGATGGATCCGGTCGCCGGGCGGGGCATGCCCACCTGGCACGGGCATTCCCGGGCGCTAGTTCTTCGCCGGCGCCGGCGTGGGCTCGGCGGCCGTGCCATGCGGCGCGCCGTGCGCGGTGAGGATGATTTCGACGCGACGGTTACGCCGGCGATTGGGCGCGCTGTCGTTGGGGGCGACGGGACGGTACTCGCCGTAGCCGACGGCCTCGAGGCGCTTCGGGTCGATGCGCCCTTGTACCTGGAAGTAGCGCACCACGCTCGCCGCCCGGGCGGTGGACAGCTCCCAGTTCGAGAAATACTGGGCTTTCAGCTTCTCGCTGATGCGCACGTTATCGGTGTGTCCTTCGACATGAATCTGCTCGTTCCCGCTCGCGAGCGCCGGCGCGAGCTTGCCCAGCACCTTTTCTCCCGCCGGGAGAATCTCGGCGCTTCCCGAGCGGAACAAAATGCGGTCCATTACCCGCACGGCGAGCTGCCCGCGCAACTGACCGATCTCGACGTCGCGGCTTGCCAGTTCCTTTTCCATGCTCGCACGCAACTCCGCCTCGCGCGCCTTGAGCCGCTCGGCGCTGTCACTCGCGGCTTTTGCGACCTTTGCGTTGGCGGCGGCCACCTCGGCCTGCTTTTGAGCGAGCGCGGCGCTTTTCTCCTGCCCCCATAACACCGCAGCGGCGGCGAGCGCCAACGCGATCGCCAGACCAACTCCGAGCGCGATATCGAGTCTGAATTTCATGGCCAATCTCCCGGTCGGCTATCGACAAACAGGCAATACGACGATCCCGCGATGGCGTCAGCGCAAATCATGAAGCGTAGGCATCGCCGCGGTCAAGCATACGGCACGGAGCGCCGCGCTCGCGATCAGGCGGGGCGCCCCCGCTCGATGCGTACCCCGACGCAACGCGCGCTCGGAACGATCCCGGCCTTGGTGATCTCGATGCGCACCCAGATCGCGCCGAAGCGGGCCATGATCATGTCCGCAATCTGCTGCCCCAGCGGCTCCAGAAGACGGAAACGGTGCTGGGCGAGGATCTCCTGGATCGCCGCGACGACCGCCGCATAATCGACGGTGTCGGCGAGTTGGTCGGTGCGGCAGGCCCGGATCTCGGCAAGGCCGATCTCTATGTCGAATTCGAGCGGCTGCGGATGGCGGCGCTCGCGCTCCGGCACGCCGATCACGGTATCGATGCGAAGATCACGAATATAGATGACGTCCATGGGCTGAATTGTAATCGGGGACTGACCACGCTTAGTCCGCGATTCGCCAGCCGGAAGCAAACAACCGTGGTCTGTCCCCCTATACTTGGCCGATATGCCTAGCGCCCAGGGTAGCTCCCCGCCCGACCGAATCACCCAGCCCGCCGCCGCGTACCGGACCCGGGCATGGCTTGCGATGGGAGGCTTGACCGCCTTTTTCGCGCTGTATCTTTCGCTCGCCGCCTGGCTGGTGCTCATCGCCTGGCGGCTCACCCTTGGCGCGAATGCGGGCGCGCAAGGCGTCGTCTGGGGTTACGTGGCGGGCGGCGGTGTGGCGTTTCTCGCGCTGGTCCTGATCAGGGCGATGTTCTTCGTTCGACGCGGCGGGAACGCCGACAACCTGGAGATCACCGCGCGCGAGCAGCCGCGCCTGTTCGAGTTCCTGCATCAACTCGCCGACGCGGCGGGCGCGCCGCGCCCGCATCGCGTATTTGTGTCGCCGCGCGTCAACGCCTGCCTGTTCTACGACCTGTCTGTCTTCAACCTCTTCTTGCCGCCGCGCAAGAACCTGGAAATCGGCCTCGGCCTGGTGAATGTCCTCACCCTCGGCGAGCTGCGCGCGGTGCTCGCGCACGAATTCGGTCATTTTTCGCGAAGGACGACGGCAGTCGGGCGCTGGGTATATGTCGCTCTTCAGGTGGCCGCGCAGCTCGTCGCGAGGCGCGATGCACCGCATCGTCCGGCGCGGTTTCTCTCCGGCCTCGACGCGCGCCTCGCCTGGATTGGATGGCTACCAAGACTGCTTGCCTGGTCGATACGGTCGCTGGTCGAATCTGCATTCTCCGGCGTGCTGATGATGCAGCGCGCGCTGTGGCGCGAAATGGAACTGCAGGCCGACTCGGTCGCGGTGTCGCTCACCGGCAGTAACGCGCTGATTCACGCGCTGTACCGCCTGCAGGCGGCCGACGATGCCTGGGAGCGAACGCTCGAATTCATCAACGGCGAGTCGTCCAAACGCCGCGCAACGCGCGACGTGTTTGCGATTCAGCGCAGGATAATCGGTCACCTGGGGCCGCTCCTCGGCACCGACGACTACGGTGCGGCGCCACCGGTTCCCGGCGAACATCCCGAATTGCATCGCGTCTTCGCCGCCGATCCCGTGCAGCCGCCGCGCATGTGGTCCGCGCACCCTCTCAATCACGAGCGCGAAGAGAATGCAAAGCGCGTCTACGTCGAGACGCCGATCGATGCACGCAGCGCCTGGGAATTGCTCGAGCATCGGGCCGGGTTGCGCGAACAGGTCAGCGCGTCCCTGCTGGGTGTCCATGACGCCGGTGTCGCCGCAAACACTGACTCGCTCAATACACTCGATCGCCAGTGGAGGCGCGAGTCCTACAAACCCGCGTATCGCGGCGCCTATCTGGACCGCTCGGTCGTGCGCCATGTCGCTGCACGCGAGCAATTGTACGCCCCGCGCGGAGCCGCGGCGGTCGGCAGTTCGACGCTCACCGAACTCGATGCGCTCTACCCCGATTCGCTCGCGCAGGACGTCGAACGCCTGCGTCGTCTCGAGCGTGAGTGGTCGCAGCTCGAATCGCTGCGCGAGCGCGCGCCGGGCGGGACGATCCGGTATCGCGGCAGGCCGCTGATGGAGACCGCGCTTCCGCGCGCCTCCAGGGAAGTCGAACGAGAGCTCGCCGCGCAGCGCGCGAAATTGCACGAGCACGACCGCCGCTGCCGCAGCGCGCACCGCGCCGCCGCGGCAATACTCGGCGCCGACTGGGAAGCCTGGCTGCTCGGACTTGGCGGAGTGCTGCACTACGCCGAGCACACCGAGGCCAACCTGCGCGATGCGCACACTGCGCTCGCCGGCGTACTCGCTCTCGAATCCGGCGCGGGACGCGTCAGCTCTAAGGGAGCCGAGCGTGTGCTCGTCGCGGCGCGCGAGGTGCACGACCTGCTCACGCAACTCTACGCGCACGCCGGGTCGCTGACCCTCGACGCGTCGCTGCTTGCGCGACTGGAGGCGCCGGGCTGGCGCGAATTGCTCGGCGAACTCAGATTGAACGCGCCGGACCGGAACGGGCTCGCCGAGTGGCTCGACGCGATCGACGACTGGTTCGACCACGCCACCGGCCTGCTCGCGGCCTTGGGCTCCGCCGCCCTGGAACAGTTGCTCGAGGCGGAGGCCGTCGTGGCGCGCCACCTGCGCGAAGGGGGAGACCCTGGCAAGGCACCCGGCTGCTCGCACCTGCCCGAGGCCTATCCGACGCTGCACGCCCGCAGCAAGCGCAAACAGTCGAGCGGTCCCGGATGGTGGACACGCTTTCAGGATGCCGAGGGTACCCCGGCCGCGCTTGCGCGCCTTTGGGTGGCGGGCACGATGGTCGGCGGCGTGCTGGTTCTGGGCTTCAGCGTCGGCGCCGCGAGCGTGACGGTGTACAACGGCCTCGCGCGTCCGATCAGGGTGTCATTCGGACCGCAGCAGCTTCAATTGCGTGCGTTTTCCTACGCGCGCCTGGAAGTCGCGGCCGGCCAGCGCTATCGCGTCGAGGCACGCAGCCTGCAGGGCAATGCGATCGAGTCATTCGAGGCGACGACCGATCGCGGCTTCGTGCACCATGTCTACAACGTTGCCGGCGCCAGTCCACTCGTCGAATGGAGCGCGGCCTACGGCAAGGCGCAGGCAAGTCCGCCGCGCGGACTGGGCGCGGCGCGCTGGACGCGCACCGCGGCGCAGGTGGTCTTCGGCGAACCGCCCAGACAGGTGGCGAGCCAGCCGGGGGGCTCGACGCGATGGGTGTTGTCCGGGTACGGCGAAGGCATGCCGGGGCGACTTCTCGCCATGCTCGGGGACGAGGCCGAACGAAGGAAGCTTGTCGTCGCGCACGCCCGCTGGGATTCGGCCACGTCGCGTTACGCGATGCTCTGGCTGAGCGCGGCCGCGGAGTTGCCAGAGATCGCTTCGATTCTCGCGTTGCGGCTGAAGGAGGATCCGCGCGACATGCTCGCGCTGCGTCTCGAATTCGATACCGCCCCGGAGGCAGCCCGGTCCGCGGTGTGCGCGCGCCAGCGCGCGCTCTTCGGTACGACAGCCGGCAACCGCTACCTTGCGATACGCTGTATCCGGGACAAGGAAGCGCGTGACGCGGCCTACCTGAAGGCAAGCGCCGCCGCGCCGCAGGACGGCTGGCTCGCCTTCGCCGCGGGGCAGGTGCACGGTGAGCAGGCTCGATGGCAGAAGGCTCTTGCGAGTCTCGATATCGCACGCCGCCAGATCCCCGCGTTGGCGAGCAGCGTCGTGGTCGACATCATCCGCCTCAGGCGCCTGCTCGACGATGACGTGAGCCGCGCAATCGCCGAAGCAAAGGGCAGCTCGGAACTGCTCGACTTTCTGCTCGGACTGGAAAATGGCGAGATCCCCGGCGACCCGCCGCTCAAGGCCTACGCCGAGCTTGCCAGGGGTCGGCTGGCGCAGGCGCTGCGGATCGCGCGGGCGCGACCCGAGACCGAAGCACGGGTGCTGCGTCTCGCGGCCGCCTCCGACGGCGCGACCGAGGAGATGGTGTCGCGCGCACTCGCGCTGGACATCGCTCGCGGCATCGACCGCGACACGATGTGGACCAGCCTCGCACTCGCGGCGCGTGCGCAGCACGACCTCGCTCCCTACATCAGAATTCTCGGCAGGCATGCCGGCGATGCGCGCACGCCGAGGATGCTCGAATTCCTCCAGATCCTGCGCCGAAACGGCGATCCCGAAACCGCGCAGAAGTTGCTGGACGGATTTTCCCCCGAATTGCGGGCCCAGGCCTACAGCCTCGGTCTCGTCATGCTCGGCGAAAAAGCTCCCGCACAGTGGCGCGTGGCGGCAAAGCGCCTGCTCTTTGCCTCGGAGCGGCCCTACTTCAACTGAGTCGATCGGTGCCGCGCGCGCGCCTCAGGCCGCGGCGATCACCTTCTGGTGCTGCTCGCCCAGGCCCTGGATACCGAGCGCCAGGGAATCGCCCGGCTTGAGAAACACCGGCTCGGGTTTGACCCCCAGACCCACGCCCGGCGGCGTGCCGGTGGTGATGATGTCGCCGGGCAGCAAGGTCATGTACTGGCTGACGTAGGACACCAGCTTCGCCACCGAAAAGATCATCGTTCGGGTATTGCCCTTTTGCATGCGCTTGCCGTTCACGTCGAGCCACATATCGAGATTCTGCGGATCGGCGATTTCGTCGGCGGTCACCAGCCAGGGACCGATCGGACCGAAGCTGTCGCAGCCCTTGCCCTTGTCCCACTGCGAGGACTGCATCTGGAAGGCGCGCTCGGAAACGTCGTTCACCACGCAATAGCCGGCGATGTATTCGAGCGCCTTGTCCTCGGGAACGTACTGGGCCTTGCTGCCGATTACCGCTCCGAGTTCAACCTCGTAGTCGAGCTTGGTCGAACCGCGCGGCTGGATGATGTCGTCGTCGGGACCATTGATGCAGGTGGTGGCCTTCATGAACACGACGGGTTCGCTCGGGATCGGCAGACCCGCCTCCTTTGCGTGATCGATGTAATTCAGACCGATCGCGACGAACTTGCCGATCCCGATATACGGAACGCCCAGCCGCGGATTGCCGTTCACCACCGGAAGCGATTCGGGCCGGATCTTGGTCAGCGTCTTCAGTCCGCGCGGCGAGAGTTCGCCGGGGCCGATCTGCTCGACGATCTTGCCGAGGTCGCGCAGCCGCCCTTCCGAATCGATTACTCCCGGTCTCTCGTAGCCGACCTTCCCGTAACGAACGAGTTTCATGCATGCCTCGGTTATTGTTTCGACAGCTGCGGATTATACCGGCAGGCGCGATCCTGCATTACGCGCGCCACTTGATCGAACAGCCGATCGACGGGTTTTGCTCCGCCGGCCCCTTGCCGGTCCGCGCCACGGCGCACATCGCCTCGAACAGCTCGCGTCGCACGTTGGGCAGCGACTCCTTGCGCGAGGCATCGAGCCGCCCGCGGTATTGCAGTTCCAGCCGCGCATTGAAACCGAAAAAGTCGGGCGTGCACGCCGCAGCGTAGGCCCTTGCGACTTCCTGAGTTTCGTCGAATACATACGGAAACGGAAAGCTCCTCTCCCGCGCCACGCGTCGCATGTTGTCGAAGGAATCCTCCGGATAGTCCGCCGGGTCGTTGGACATGACGGCGATCGAGCCGATGCCCTCCAGCGCGAGTTCGCGGCAGTCGCGCACGATGCGTTCGATCACCGCCTTGACGTAGGGGCAGTGGTTGCACAGGAACATCACGAGCAGCCCCCGCGGGCCGCGCGCCGAGGCAGGCGTATGGCGCCGGCCATCGACGCCGGGCAGATCGAAATCGACGGCTTGCCAGCCGAAGTCGCAAACTGGTGCGGAGGCTGCCATGATGGAGATCCTCGTTGATGGCGACGCAGGAATGCTAGCACCCTCGCCCGGGCGATGGCAGGCCCCGTGAAGCCGGTGCGCCGCTAGAATGCGGGCATGCCATCCGATCGGCCGGTGCGCGGCCTGCGCCTCTACCTCGACACACCGCTGCGCGAGGGCCTGCGCCTGGAACTTCCGGCGGAGGCGGCGCATCACGCCGGACGCGTGCTGCGACTGCGCGAGGGAGAGGAGCTGCGACTGTTCGACGGCCGCGGCGGCGAATACCCGGCGACAATCGAGGCGATTGTCCGGGCGCGCGTGACGGTGAGCGTCGGTGCACAGCGTGACATTGAACGCGAATCGCCCCTCGGCATCACGCTCGTGCAGGGCATCTCCTCGGGTGAGCGGATGGACCTGACGATTCAAAAGGCGGTGGAACTGGGCGTGAAAGCGCTTCAGCCCGTGCTCAGCGAGAAGTCGATCGTGCGCCTCGATGCCGAACGCGCGCAGGTCAAGTGCGCCCACTGGCAGCGCGTGGCGATCGCCGCCTGCGAGCAGTGTGGACGAAACCGCATTCCCGAAGTGCTTCCGGTGCGCACGCTCGGCGAATGGTGCCGGACCGGCGGCGGTGCCGCGCTACGACTGCTGCTTTCGCCGCGCACGCAAACTCGCCTGCGCGAGGCGCTCGTGCTGCCCGCGCCGGAAATCGTCCTCGCGATCGGCCCCGAGGCCGGATTCAGCGCCGACGAGGAAGCGATGCTTCACGCGGCGGGCTATGTCGCGGTGCGGCTCGGGCCGCGGGTGCTGCGCACCGAGACCGCGGCACCCGCGGTGCTGGCCGCGCTGAACGCTCTCGCGGGGGACTTCTGACCCGCCAGGAGCGACAAGCGGAACTTGCGCCGCTCCCTTAGAATCCGCTGACCGACCGACGGTTTTCATCGTTACATGACCTCGACCTTCAATCCGGAAGCCTTCGTCCGCTGGTTTCGTCAGGCGGCCCCCTACGTGCACGCGTTTCGCGCGCGTACTTTCGTCGTCGCCTTCGGCGGCGAGATGGTCGCCGATCGGCTGCGTTTCACCCAGTTCATACATGACGTCAACCTGCTCGCGGCGCTCGGCATCCGCCTGGTGCTGGTGCACGGCGCACGACCCCAGGTCGAGGCGGAGCTGAAGGCCAAGGGACTGCGCTCGCGCTACGCGCGCGGCGGCCTGCGCGTCACCGACGAAGCCGCGCTGGTCGCGGTGAAACAGGCGACCGGGACGATGCGCGTGGAAATCGAGGCGTTGCTCTCGCAGGCGCTGCCGAATTCTCCGATGGCGGGGGCGCAGATCCGCGTCGCCTCGGGAAATTTCATTACCGCGCGACCGTTCGGCGTGATCGACGGCACCGACCTCCAGTTCACCGGACTCGTGCGGCGCGTCGACGCGCAGGCTATCGCACGACGTCTGGAAGCCGGCGAGGTGGTACTGGTGCCCCACATCGGCTACTCGCCCACCGGCGAGGTGTTCAATCTCGCCTGGGAAGATGTCGCGCAAAGCGTCGCCATCGCGCTCAAGGCAGCCAAACTTCTGTTCTTCACCGACCGCCTGCCCACCGATGCGAATGGCAAGGTGATCGGCGAGCTGACCGCGCGCGAAGCGGGCGCGCTGCTCAAGAAGGGAGAACTCGGCGTCCAGACCACGCGGGCACTCGAGCACGCGTTGAGCGCGCTCGCCGGGGGCGTGGCTCGCGCGCATCTTGTTTCGCGCCGCGTGTGGGGCGCGACGCTGCTGGAACTGTTCACCCACCAGGGCGTCGGGACGATGATCACCGCCAACCCGGTCGAACAGCTGCGCGCGGCGAAAGTCGAGGATCTGGGCGGCATGCTCGCGCTGATCGAGCCGCTCGAGGCGGACGGCACGCTGGTGAAAAGAAACCGCGAGGTGCTGGAGCGCGAAATCGGCAACTTCTTCGTCATCGAGCACGACGGAGTGATCGTCGGATGTGCCGCGCTGTATCCTTTTCCGAAAGCGAAGAGCGGCGAATTCGCCTGCCTTGCCGTCGCCCCCGAGTATCGCGATGCGGGCTATGGCGAGCAGCTCGTACAAGCCTGCGTGGAACGCGCCAAAGCGCTTCGCATCCGCAAGCTCTTCGCCCTTACCACGCGTGCGGCGCACTGGTTTCTGGATCAGGGTTTTCGTGCCGCCGAACCCGCCGCGCTGCCGGCGGAGCGCCAGGCGCTCTACAACTGGAAACGCGGCTCGAAGGTATTCGTGAAGCGCATATAATCGGCGCGCCGCGAACGATCAGGAGACAAGCATGGCGAGGATGGTGAAGTGCATCAAGCTCGGGCGCGAAGCGGAGGGAATGGATTTTCCTCCGTACCCCGGAGAACTCGGCAAAAGGATATTCGCGAACGTCTCCAAGGAAGCCTGGCAACAGTGGTTGCGCCAGCAGACGATGCTCGTCAACGAAAACCGCCTCAATCTCGCCGATCCGAGTGCGCGCAAATATCTCGTGGAACAAACCGAGCGCCACTTCTTCGGCGAAGGTGCCGATTCGGCCTCGGGTTACGTACCGCCAAAGGGCGGCTGACGGACCCGACGGGCAATCCCGGGTTGCGTCCCCTTAGGTCAGATCTTGCAGGGCCGCGTGGCGCTGCGGGGGCTGCAGGGAGTCCGCGGCGGGCGGGCCATCGCCGGGCCCATTCGCGTCGTCTTGCTTGCCGGCGAGCCTGAATCTCTCCACCGACAAGGCGAGACTCTCGGCCTGGCCGGACAGATTCTCCGCGGCCGACGCCGACTCCTCGACGAGGGCCGCGTTCTGCTGCACGACGCGGTCCATCTGAGTGATTGCATTGCCCACCTGCTCGATACCCGAGAGTTGCTCCTGCGAGGCCGCGGCGATTTCGGACATGATATCGGTGACCCGTTTGATCGAGGCGACGATCTCCTGCATGGTGCCGCCCGCGCCGTCGGCGAGGCGCGCGCCATCACGCACTTGGCCGAGCGAGTTTTCGATCAAGGTCTTGATTTCCTTGGCCGCGCCGGCCGAACGCTGCGCGAGCGCGCGCACTTCCGATGCGACCACCGCGAAGCCCCTGCCCTGTTCGCCCGCGCGCGCCGCCTCGACCGCGGCATTGAGCGCGAGGATATTGGTCTGAAAGGCGATCCCGTCGATCACCGAAATGATGTCCGCGACCTTGCTCGCCGACTCGGATATGCGGCTCATCGTCGAGACGACCCGCTGTACCGCCTCGCCGCCGCGCGCCGCGACATCGGAGGCGCCGCTGGCGAACTGGCTCGCCTGTCGGGCATTTTCGGTATTCTGCTTCACCGTCGAAGTCAGCTCTTCCATCGAACTCGCGGTCTCCTCGAGGCTCGAGGCCTGTTGCTCGGTACGGCTCGACAGTTCCTGGTTGCCTCGCGAGATTTCGCTCGAACCGATGCGCACCCCCTGCGCCGCGCTCTGGATCGCCGCCACCGCAGCCGCCAGATCGTCCCTCATCTGCTTGAGCGCGTACAGCAAGCTCGATTGATCGCCCGCATCGACCCTCACCTCGACCGAAAGATCCCCGCTCGCGACGCGTTTCGCCACCTCGGTCGCATAGCGCGGTTCGCCGCCCAACTGGCGCGTGATCGAACGCGTCAGGAACAGGGCCAGCAGGACTCCGATGATGAGCGACGCAACCACCGTTGCGACGAGCACCGCGGTAAGGCGGGACTCCACCGCTTCGAGCGCCGGAACAATTCCGCCGATCCGTTTGATCGATGCGGTGAACAGTTCGTTCATCAGGCGCTCGGTCTTCTCCACGTCGTCCTTGTACGCGTCGAGGCCGCTACTCGCCTCCTGAGGCGTCTTGAACTGACCCGCAAGAACCCCGAGGTAGGTCGTCTCGATGCCCTGCTGATAATGGGTCAGGGCGGACTTCACCTCTTCGATGCTGCGCAGTTCCTCAGGCGTCGCACGCGGACTCGCGATCTCGAGTTGCTCCTGAAGCTGCGTGGAGTTCTGGCCCCATTGCCGGCGTGCGATGCGCGCCTGGGTACTCTGCGTGGCACCCAGTACTATTTCCTTTTCGAAGCGCCGCAGAGCAACCACCCGATTGTGCGCAAGCGCCACCGCCTCGGCATAGCGCACGTCGTGCTCGACCAGTTGCTGAGCGGCATCCGACTGGCGCGTCACCCCTAGCCATGCCACGACCGCGAGCAAAATCACACAGCCGATCAACGCGCCGAATCCCAGCGCGAGCCGGGTCACGATCCTCAGATTTTCCAGCCTGACCATTTCCCCCTCCAGCGCGGATACCCTGCAGGCACGCAGTCTTGCTTACCGTTCCTGGCGCCGCCGCGCAATGCCGCGGCGCGCGGGTCAAACCCGGGCATTCACTCGGAGCAGTCCCGCAGACGTTTCGGCGCGCACCAGGGAGAGTAGGCGCAGCGAACGCGGTCGTGGCCGGTCTTCGGGCAATCGTGACGAAGAATTACAATCCGAAACAGCCACCGGCGAGCCGATTCGGTCGTGACGGGAACGAGAGCCATTCCGCACTTGCGCGCTGTGCATCTTTGCACGCCGCGGGGCATCCCGCGAAACACGCCGCCGCACCGCAGGCGCATCGCTAGCCGAGGATTTCCTTTTCCACGTCCTCGATTGCGGTGTGGCGCACGTCGCGGCCCTTCACCAGATAGACGACGTACTCGGACATGTTCTTCGCATGGTCTCCGATGCGTTCGATCGCCTTGGCGATGAACAGGATCTCCAGCGAGCGCGAGATGCATCGCGGGTCCTCCATCATGAAGGTGATCAGTTGGCGCATCACGGCACGGAACTCGTCGTCCACCGCACGGTCCTGCTTCACCACGCGCATCGCCTCCGAAACGTCGAGGCGCGCGAACGCATCGAGCGCCTGGCGCAACATGGCACACGCGCGGTCCGAGCAGTGCGACAGATCCATGCGGGGCATGTGCAGCCGCTCGGCGCCGTGTATCAGCTTGGCCATGCGTGCGATCTTCTCCGCCTCGTCGCCGATGCGTTCCAGGTCGGTGATGGTCTTGATCACGGTCATCAACAGCCGCAGATCGCCCGCCGCCGGCTGGCGCCGCGCGATGATGTGGCTGCACGCTTCATCGAGTTCCACTTCCAGCGCGTTGACACGGTGGTCGTCGCCGATCACGCGATCGAGCAGCGCCATATCGCCGGAGATCAATCCCTCGGTGGCACGCACGATCTGCTCCTCGACCAGCCCGCCCATCTGCAGCACCCGCGAGCGCACGCTCTCGAGTTCGGTGTCGAATTGCTTGGAGGTGTGTTCGGACATGTAGCCCTCGAATTACGGAGTCAACCCGGAACCAAATCAGCTTATCACAGGCCCGTGACAGCGCGATGACGGGATTCAGACGCCCCGCGCGGCGATGCTACGCACCCCAGCCGGGGCGCCGAGCAGGAGCAAGTCGGCGGGCCGGCGTGCAAACAGGCCGTTGGTCACCACGCCCGCGATGTTGTTCAGCTCGCCTTCCCGCTGCACCGGATCGAGGATCGTCAAGCCGTGGCAGTCGATGATCAGATTGCCGTTGTCGGTGCGGAAGTCCTGGCGCCATTCCGGATCGGCGCCCAGACGGCGCAGTTCGCGGCCGACGTAGCTGCGCGCCATCGGGATCACTTCGACCGGCAGCGGGAACTTGCCCAACACCGGAACAAGCTTCGACGCATCGCAGATGCACACGAAGCGCCTCGCCACCGCGGCGATGATCTTCTCGCGCGTCAGGGCGCCGCCGCCGCCCTTGATCATCGCAAGGTGCTCGGTGATTTCGTCGGCACCATCGATGTACACCGGTAGATCATCGACATTGTTCAACTCAAGCACCTCGATGCCGTGTTTGCGCAGGCGCGCGGCGCTCGCCTCCGAGGCCGCGACGGCGCCCGCGATGCGGTTTTTCATGCGCGCGAGCGCATCGATGAAGAAGTTCACGGTCGAGCCCGATCCGACGCCGACCACCGCATCGGGCACGACGTGTTTGAGGGCCGCTTCGGCGACCAGTTGCTTGAGTTCGTCCTGGGTCATCGCGTGTCCATCCCTGTAGAGGAAGCGGGGCAGCGGCGATTCGCGCCGAACCGGAGCCCGCGAAAGCTTGGTTTCCTATCGGTCTCCCCATTCTCGTACGGTGGCACGTCGCGCCGCAAGAGAATCCAAAGGGGCTTGATTCTTACCCTCGCACCTTCTTCTGCGGAAGCATATCCGTGCACACGCCTTCGTGCAGTTCGGCTGCCATGCCGATCGATTCGCCGAGCGTCGGGTGCGGATGGATGGTCCTGCCGATGTCGGTCGCGTCGGCGCCCATTTCGATGGCGAGCGCGAGTTCGCCGATCAGATCGCCCGCCCCCGTTCCGACGATGGCGCCGCCGACCAGGCGGTGGCTCTGCTCATCGAAGATCAGCTTGGTGAAACCCTCGTCGCGGCCGTTCGCGATCGCCCGGCCCGACGCGCTCCAGGGAAACTTCGCCACACCGATCCTGCCGCCTGCCCTGCGCGCCTCGTCCTCGGTCACCCCGACCCAGGCGATCTCGGGATCGGTGTACGCGACCGAAGGAATCACCCGCGCATCGAAGTGCGACTTCATCCCCGCGGCCGCCTCGGCGGCGACATGGCCCTGGTGCACCGCTTTGTGCGCGAGCATCGGCTGGCCGACGATGTCGCCGATCGCATAGATATGCGGCACGTTGCTGCGCATCTGCGTGTCGACTTCGATGAAGCCGCGCTCGCCGACCGCGATGCCGGCGTGTTCGGCGCCGATGAGCATGCCGTTCGGCACGCGTCCCGCGGCGACGAGCACCATGTCGTAGAGACGCGGCTCGGCGGGCGCCTCGTCGCCGTCGAATCCGACGCGGATGCCTTCCTTCAATGCCTCGGCCTTGACGGTCCGGGTCTTCAGCATCACGCGATCGAAACGCGTGGCATTGAACTTGCGCCATACCTCGACCAGATCGCGGTCGGCGCCCGGCATCAGCACGTCCATCATCTCGACCACATCGAGCCTCGCGCCGAGCGCCGAGTACACCGTTCCCATCTCCAGGCCGATGATGCCGCCGCCGATGACGAGCATCTTCCTCGGGCGGCTGACGAGCTTCAGTGCGCCGGTCGAATCGACGATGCGCGGGTCATCGGGGAGAAAAGGCAGCTTCGCCGCCTGCGATCCCGCCGCGACGATCGCGCTCGCGAAACGAACGATGCGTTTTCCCGATGCGCTTTCCACCGCGAGCCGATGCGCATCGACAAAGCTGCCCACGCCGTGCATCACCGTGACTTTGCGCGCCCTGGCCATCGCCGCGAGCCCTCCGGTGAGCTTGCCGACCACCCTGTCCTTGTGGGCGCGCAGTTTCTCGATGTCGATCTTCGGCTCGGCGTAGGTAATGCCGTGCGCCGCCAGTCCGCGCGCGGCATCCATCACCGCCACGGTGTGCAGCAGCGCCTTCGACGGGATGCAGCCGACGTTGAGGCACACGCCACCGAGCGTCGGATAGCGCTCGACGAGCACCGTCCTGAGGCCGAGATCGGCGGCGCGAAACGCCGCCGAATAGCCGCCCGGCCCCGCGCCGAGTACCAGCACCTCGCAGTCGATCTCGGCGCCGCGGACATCGCTCGCGACGCTCGGCGCCGAAGCAGGGAAGGGCTCGCCCGCGACCGGCGACACGCTCTCCGACGCCGCGGTTTCGAGCGTCAGGATCGCCGCGCCCTCCGACACCTTGTCTCCGACGCGCAACTTCATCTCGCGAACCACGCCGGCTTCGGGCGAGGGAATTTCCATCGTCGCCTTGTCGGATTCGAGCGTAATCAGCGACTGCTCGCGCGCGATATGGTCTCCCGGCTTCACCAGGACTTCCAGTACGGCGACTTCCTTGAAGCCGCCGATATCCGGAAGTTTGACTTCGAGCAAACGGGTCATCGGGGCGGTCAAAGCAGGGAACGGCGAATATCGGAGAGTACCGCGGCCAGATCGCCGGTGAAGTGCGCCGCGGTGGCGCCGTCGATCACGCGATGGTCGTAAGAGAGCGACAGCGGCAGCATCAGGCGCGGCACGAACTCGCTGCCGCTCCATACCGGGCGCATCGCCGAGCGCGATACGCCGAGGATCGCGACCTCGGGCGCGTTGATGATCGGCGTGAACGCCGTACCGCCGATGCCGCCGAGACTGGAAATCGAGAACGTGCCGCCCTGCATGTCGCCGGGCTTTAGCTTCTTTTCGCGTGCGAGCGCCGAAATGTCGCCGAGTTCCTTGGCGAGATCGAACACCCCCTTGCGATCCGCATCGCGGATCACCGGCACCACCAGTCCCTCGGGCGTGTCGACCGCGACGCCGATATGATAGTACTTCTTGACGATCAGGTTTTCGCCGCCGCGATCGAGCGACGCATTGAACTGCGGATACTGCTTGAGCGCCGTCACGCAGGCCTTGATGAGAAAGGC
>Ga0224495_10001725_pt1 | contig 15087 bp, 21 predicted proteins | sample SF_Jul11_sed_USG_FD_168128 | JGI IMG/M metagenome (GOLD analysis project Ga0224495, IMG submission 168128) | Sediment microbial communities from San Francisco Bay, California, United States - SF_Jul11_sed_USGS_4_1 | ecosystem: Environmental > Aquatic > Marine > Sediment | place: USA: California... | reverse complement strand
TCCTTCCTTCTGGGACTTGTCAGATCATCTGTAACGCTACAGACTCCGATGGCGACGAGCTAAGCTATGGATGGTCGGCCGCCGCAGGGACAATAAGCGGACAAGGAGCTACGGTTACGTGGACTGCTCCAAGCTCTGTAGGTTCCTACAATGTTACGGTCATCGTGCTTGATGGCTACGGTGGCACGGCCACTGGCCATGTGGATATCACAGTGAGACGCAATAGTGCGCCAACCATTAACGCTCTGGTAGCCAACGCAGACTGGACCCTACCATCCGGTAGTCTCAATGTGACTTGTGATGCCACAGATTCTGACAAGGATGAACTGAGCTATGAATGGACAGTCACCGGAGGTAATGTTACTGGCACGGGAGCTGAAGTGGTGTGGAATGCTCCGCAAGATGTTGACGTATACTACATCACACTTGTGGTTAGTGACGGTCATGGCAGCTCGGATACGAGAACGCTGCCTGTTAGCGTAGTTACAGGCCAACCACCCACTATCGAAGCCTTGGTTGTCACGGCGCAACATTGCTACCTAAAGTCATACTCCTGGGGATACAAAGTGGGGAAAGGCCAAGCGTTTGATATCGAATGCGTTGTTGCCGACACCGCCAGTGAACTATCTTACGAATGGATATGCACAGGTGGTGAGAAGTCTGGAGACGGCTCCATAATCGGCTGGACTGCCCCGGAAACACCCGGCAAGATTACGATCACGGTGATAGTGTCCGATATTGCCAATAACAAGGGCGTCAAGGACCTGCTTCTTGAAGTGGCGAGCTGCAACACATGCTCGTTCCCTGGCTGCTCAGGATGAATGGAAGTTCTGGCCAAGGGCATAGCCTTCCCGGCGGCGACTCGCACACCGTGTGTCTTTCCTGTGAGACATCCTGAACAGGGAATATTGTTTTGACATTACATTTAACAATGTACAACAGGGTGACCATTTTTCTGAAGAACACCTTCCAGGACCGCTTCAAGAGATACCTGATCATATCCCTGATAGTCCTGGGAATAGTGATCGGATTCACGAGTCAGGGAACATCAAGTCCTGGTGAAGGCTATGAGGTCCATTTCTTCTATCTTCCTGGCTGTTCACACTGCGAAGAGCAAGAGCCTTTTAATCAAAAACTAGAAACGGACTACCCTTCAATCAACATTACTCGTCACGACGCGACTACACCTGCAGGAACAGCTTTGTTGTCTCAGATGCTTGAGGAGCGAGGGATAGAATATGAGCCAGACTTTCCCATAACCATCTTCGGAAATCAAGTGTTTGGTGGTTGGGAATCCGAATATACGACGGGCACGGCAATTGAGGAAGCTCTGCAGCAATGTCTGGCAGGAGACTGCCCACCGCCGACAGGTGAAGAACCTCGAGACACGATTGTCCTACCGTTGATAGGGGAAATTGTACTTGCTGATTATTCGCTTCCTGCTTTGGCGGTGATTTTGGGTCTTGTGGACGGCTTCAATCCTTGTGCTATGTGGGTGCTTGTCTATCTTATATCCATAGTAGCGATGTTGAGAGACAAGAAGAGAATATGGTTGATCGTCGGCTCGTTTGTTTTGGCTTCAGGCATCCTGTATTTTCTGTTCATGACAGTATGGCTAAATCTTTTCCTGTTCATCGGCTATGTCAAGGCAGTGACGATCGTTATTGGATTGGTGGCCCTGGGCGGAGGGATACTGCAGATAAAGGGATTCGTAGCGACAAAAGGCGCTGTCGTCTGTGAAGTCACGGGCGAAGAATCGCGAAAGAAGACCATGACCAAAGTGCAGGAGATTGTCTCATCTCCCCTGACCTGGGGAATTTTAGTAGGAATTGTAGCGCTGGCCTTTACCGTGAATGCGGTCGAATTCGTCTGCTCGGCAGCAATTCCGGCGGTTTTCACCCAGGTTTTGTCCCTGGCCAATCTCTCCACCCTCCAATACTACGGCTACATCCTGCTGTATGTTGTATTTTTCATGCTGGACGACCTTGTTATCTTCGGCACAGCCGCTTTTGCCCTGACTTCGAGGGTGGGAGACCGCTATGCCAAGTATTCAAGACCTGTGGGTGCCACGATACTGATAATTCTGGGGCTCCTGCTTCTTGTCTGCCTTTACTCTAGTCAGTTCGAATTCCTGAGACCCATATGCAGCGTACTCTGGTAGATTAGTAGAGGCGGTTATATCGTCGATTCTAATTATCCATCGGAGCTACAGACTTTGTACCCAGCTAAAGGCACCGATCATCTCTAGGCCCGCGTAGACGAGAAAAGCAACAAAGATATACCTTAGTGGTCTGGCGGGCAGGGCGTGTGCTGCCCGGGCCCCGAGTTGGGCCATCGGCATGCTAGTAGCTGCCAGGCATAGCCATATGGGCAAGTTTATATAACCTATGGAATGAGGGAGGAGGCCGGGTACCCCTAGTCCATTTACGATATAGCCAACAATCCCACCAACGCTAGCAAGTATTATGGAAGCCACCGATGTTCCCACAGCAACGTGCATAGGAAAGTTAAGGGCTAACACAAGCACAGAGACTATCAGTACGCCCCCGCCTAGGCCGGTCAGGCCGGTCACCATCCCTATGGGAAATCCGCAAGCTGCTGCAAGGCCAAGATTCTCCCGTGGCTCTGCAACCTCTTTTTTGAACTTGGGCAGCATCCCCAAACCCATCCATAGAGCGATAGCCAGTATAAACCCTCCAAAGCCCTTTTCCAGCACTTCACCAGGAAGGTGTGCAGCCAAGGTAGCTCCCACCAGTGCGCCGCCCAAAGCACATGAACCTAGAACTAGGGCTGGTTTCCAGCGAACTGCCTTCTCTTTGTTATGCCTCCAGCTCCCGCTTATGGCTGTGGGCAAAATGACCAGCAGACTTGTACCAAAGGCTATTTTGATGGCAAGATCCTGAGAAACGCCCATGGACTGGATAAGCCAGTAGCTGACAGGGATCATGACGGCTCCTCCACCTATTCCCAACAATCCGCTGGCAAAGCCGGTACCTGCTCCCGCTGCCAGTAGTATCAATATATAAGTTGTTGTCAGCTTCTTTCCTTTCCTAACTTGCCTTCAAGCCAGCCAGATTTAACAGCGGACCCTTCGTCTATTGAGGAGATATATGGTTTGATGTCTAGAACTGGGGTGCCGTCTATCGCATCCAATCCTTTTACCTTGAGGACATTCCCTTCCCTGGCTACCAGTTGCACTACGGTCAATCCCAAAGGACAGGGCCTATGGGGCGATCTTGTGGCGAACAGCCCGTGTGGAATATCATCCCAGGGAGTCTTAACCGACAGGTGGTACCCCCGGGACTTATGAAACCAATAAATGACGACGATGTGGGAGAATCCTTCAATGTCCTGTAGGCCTTCTTCGAATTCCTTGAATAGCTCTATCCGCGAGATTTTCTTGCTTCTATACCCTTGGTTGGGGACTTGGTCCTTGTCTTTATAGGGAGAACGAATTATCCCGATGGGTTTCAATTCTAGGCTATGCCTTTTCTTCATCCCTTAAGCCTCAGTAGTCAAGCTGTCAATTTCTTCGAACCATAGCACTAACTTGAAAACCTAGGGGCTTTTGTACGCTCTTTTCTGCGATTCCTTGCTGAAAGCCAAATGGTGCTTGATTGCCTCTTTAAGAGTGGTGGCTGCCAGAAGAGCACAGTGGATGTCATCTTGAGGGAGCCCGGCTAAAGCATCCAGTATATCCTGCTGGGTAATCTTCTCAGCCTCAGAAACGCTCTTCCCCCTAGCTAGCTCGGTAACCATACTGCCTGAGGCAATACTGCACCCACAGCCATCCGTCCAGAAAGTAGCATTCATGATTTTACCGCCATTCACGTTGAGATATATTTCCATAGTATTCCCTTGCGGACCAGCTATGCTGGCAAATCCATCGGGCTCGGGAATCCTACCCAGATTCCTAGGATTCAGAAAATGATCAATCGTTTTCTCTGAGTAGACCTTTTTCATGTCCTCCATTATAGACTGTTCCAGTTCTTTGAACGCGTCATCAAATTTCTTTGTCATTTGGTATTCGCCTCCAGAAAAGATTTGATGGACAGTTTGACGTGGACTACCCCTATTGCTGTCGTGAGGTTATTCGGCCTAAAGCTATGACCACATTGGCAAAAAGCTCGGAAACTGCGTCTGAACTATATTTCTCAATTTGTCCTTCGTCACACAGCTTGGCCAATTCCGGGTCGATGGGCAATGTTCCCAAAAGCGGAGCTCCGGAAGCCCTAGCCATGTCCTCTCCCTTACTCTTGCCGAACACCTCCAGCTTCTTGCCTGTCTCTGGCAATACAAGATAGCTCATGTTCTCTACCACCCCCAGCACTCGAACATTCATCTTTTGTGCCATCCTCACCGCCTTTTTGACTATCATTTCAGTCAACTCCTGAGGTGTAAAAACATCTATTACCCCTGAGATAGGTATTGCCTGCAACACCGTCAACGGAGCATCTCCAGTCCCCGGGGGCAGGTCTATTATGAGACAGTCCAGCTTGCCCCAAAGAACTTCCTCCCAGAATTGCGTGATGGCTTTGGACATGAGGGGGCCCCTCCAAATAACGGCTTCATCTTCACTAGGTAGGAGCAGGTTCATGGACATAATTTCAATTCCAGACCTCGATAATACGGGTAAGATACCTGTCTCGCTGCCGCCGGGACGAGCATCCAACCCAAACATCTTGGGGATACTGGGGCCAGTGATATCAGCGTCGAGTACGCCCACGTCTCTTCCATCCCGAGCAAAAGAAGTAGCTAGTAGACTAGCTACCAGAGATTTGCCGACTCCACCTTTACCACTCATAACAGCTATTATTTTCTCAATCTGATTAAGTTCTTTGGGCTTGACTTCGACAAGGTCAACCGTTACTTCTTCCACCCCGGGAAGCTCGCGAACCGCTGCCGCTGCCTGCTCTTTCAGTGACTTATGATGCTGGGCAGCGATGGCAGTCGAAGCCAAAGTGACTTTCGCCTTGCCCTCGTTAACTTCCGCGCTTCGAACCAAGTTCATCTGCACCAGACTGCGCATTATGCCGGGGACAAGCACTTTGTTCAGTGCTTCTGCTAGTTTTGCATCGATTTGATTCACCAAATCACCTCCTGTTGGTAGTCTATTTAGATTCTCTTTTCGTTAACAGAGAATATATTGCCCCGACCTGCCTCTTTGTCTCTCCAAGCGTACCATCATTATTGACGACAAAGTCAGCGGATTCGATCTTTCTGTCAAGAGGAAGTTGAGATCTTATCCTGTTCTTGGCGTCTTTTCTGCTCATACCCCTTTCCTGTAATCTTCTCAATCGAGTCTGTTCACTGGCAGAGACAACAATTATCTTGTCCAGAGGGATAGGCCGGGTGACTTCAAACAATAACGGAATGTCCTTAATAATTAGAGCATCCGAGTCACGGCTTTTGATTTCATTTGTTATTCTTTCGTCTTCCTGAAACACCTTGGGATGAACTATTTGATTTAGCTTTGCCAACTTCTGCTTGTCAGAGAATACTACGTCGGCAAGTTTCTGCCGATTGATGGTCAGATCATCATTCAAAATACGTTTGCCAAAATGCTCTACGATTAACTCCCAGGCCTTTGAATCAGGACAGGTCACGTTCCGAGCCAGTTCATCCCAATCAATTACGTAGGCCCCCAGATCTTTGAAAAAATCAGTCACCGTGCTCTTGCCCGTGCCTACACCGCCTGTCAAACCAACAATAACCATTTATTTCTTACTCTAGCCTACTTAATCAACACGATATCCATATTGCTATTGCTAGAAACGGCTTCTGTATGGATGTGAAGATCGCTAATCAATTCAAACGTCCGCGCTCAAGGCGTCTCATTTGCCCATTCTGCAATAGACTACTGCAATTTACCCGAGACATCTGATTTTTCCCTTTTGGCCGATAATCTTCCGTAATAGGGAGATTGTGATAAATACAAGGCGGCCAAGGGATTATGCCCCGTGACTCTGTCTTTTACCGCCAGTACTGTCACAGGGACACGACAATATTTTATGAATAAAGTATCGTGCCCGATACAAAGTCCTAGCATTATGGCCAAATCGACTGTCTCAGCGTTGAGAATCTCGGCTTGCACTATAGGATTGCACATGGATTCCCAATTCTCTGATCCTCGTATCTTCTGCTCAGGTTTTATACCGATTCTTTCTTTGGCCGTGGCACCCGATTTACAGCAGACAGAGATTACTTCGAATCCCTTTTTTTCTAAAATATCGGTGAGCATGGCAGCCTCATTTCGTAAGCCGATGCAAAAAGCAATGCCTAACCTGTGATAGCCACACTTGTCAGCAAACTGGATCAGCTCTTCAATTCGTGGAAACTTGGCTCTTAACCCTCCTTCTGTCTGTTCATAACACTCAAATTCCTGCACTGATGCCAGGCGAGCGAATTCTCTTACCTCGGCCCTGTCATATTCTGTGAGAGCGTTGTCAATGAGTTCGGGGAACAATCTCATGGGGCAAAAACGGGGAGCAGCATCAATGGGAGGCACCTCACTAGCCTTTATGGCCGGATGACACACTGCTTTGGGGCATCTGGCACATGTGGGATGCGGTTCTTTAGCCATTTTTCTTGTCTGGTTTAATGGTCACATATATTATCGCCTGTGGCTAACTTGCCTTTCATATAATCCAAAACCGCTTTCTCAGGGTCGTCACCAAGCACACCAATAACGACCTCAATGCGATTTTCATTGAAAATAGCCTGGGCTCGGGAGCCCATGCCGCTAGCTATAACAACCGAAACCCCCTCTTCACCCAGCCATGCGGGAAGAAACCCCGGTTGATGTCCCGGTGATGGTATGACCTCCCTTTTTACAATCGCCTTGGTGGCCTCATCAACATCAAACAAAGCGAAATGGCTACAATGGCCAAAGTGGGGAGATACTTTGTCCTCTGTGACTGGTACTGCGAATCTCATTTGTTATCCCTCCTACAAGTGTTGTCCGAAGAGCAAGGAGGCGTCTCGCAACGCTCCGCTCTCCCGCAACAAGTCGTACCGGGTGCAGACACATCAGTCTTCAGAGTATACGAGGCAGAGAGAAGTTTGTCCAGCTTGTAACTACCACAAACCGGACATTGGACATTTTGACGCTCAAGGCCGTGCAGAAATATCTCTGAGATCTCCCCGCACTGTAGACATCTGTATTCATAAATTGGCATCCCTACCTCCTATTTTTCCAGTTTGGCCGAGACAATTTGCCACAGTTCTCTTATCTGCTGTCCTACCTTTCCGTCGGCATATTCTACTACAGGCAACCCTTGAACGATTGCCTCGGTCATTACATTATCGAAAGGAATTCTGGCAGCCACCTCTATCCCTTCTCTACCACAATAGCTTTCAATCGCATGGGCGTTGTCTTCGTTCAGGTCATATTTGTTCACGCAAACCAAAACAGGAAGGCCGAAGTGACGGCAAACGCCAATCACGCGCTCAAGGTCATGAATCCCAGATAGAGTAGGCTCGGTCACCAGCAGTGCCAGATTGGCACCCGATAGCGAGGAGATAACCGGGCAGCCTATGCCTGGCGGACCGTCGGTGATGATGTAGTCCAAGTTTTCTCTGTCGGCGATTAGCTTGGCGTTCTGTCGTACTAGCGCCACTAACTTTCCCGAGTTTTCTTGGGCAATACCCAACCTAGCATGGCATAGATGCCCGTATTTTGTTTCGGAGACAAATGAATGCCCACTCATACTGTCCTTCATGGTGATGGCATCGACAGGACAGACTTGGTAGCAGAAGCCGCACCCTTCACAGGAGACCGGGTCGACTCTAAGATCACTAATGGCCCCAAAGCGACACAATTCCTGGCATAAGCCGCATTCTGTGCATTTCTCCTCGTCTATCAAGGCGGCTCTGCCGCTCCAGAATTCCTTTTTTTCCTCAACATTTGGTTTGAGAAGGATATGCAGGTCAGCGGCATCCACATCACAATCAGCCAGTACCTTGCTCTTGGCTAGTGACGCAAAGCACGCCACGATGGACGTCTTTCCTGTCCCTCCCTTGCCGCTCAGAACTACTATTTCCTTCATTTCATTCCCACCTTTTCGTCGGCGTTCCAGCTGGGCTCGGCAAACTCTTGCCGTCTACAGTAGGTTATTCCCGGCCTCTATTTTGCTGACCGGCTGGAGGCAACCATGCGTTTAATGTTCTCAAAAAGCCTAAGAAATTCCTGACGCCAGCGAGGCACCCCTTCTACCAACGGGATACCACGGGAATAGAGCATGGCAATATTTCTATCTAATGGAATCGTCAATAAAATCGGTATCCCCTGTCGATGGCAATACTGTCCGACCTCGTCATTTCCTACACCAGCGCGGTTGATTATCACTCCGCAGGGCATATCTAGCTCCCTCACCACTTCCACTGCTAGCGAAAGGTCATTAAGACCAAAAGGAGTGGGCTCGGTCACCAGAAGGCAAAAATCACTTCCTTTTATTGCCTCCACTACGGGGCACGAAGTCCCCGGAGGAACATCAATGATTACCACACTTCCGTGGTCGATATGCTTCTTCACGTCCCTGATTACAGGTGGAGCCATTGCTTCACCAACGTTAAGTTTGCCTTGAGTCAATTCCAAGTTCTCTGAATCGCCTCTTTCGACGACCCCAACCTCCTTCCCCTCCTCGGTAATAGCACTCTCGGGGCACAGATAAGAACATGCTCCGCACCCATGGCACAGTTCGGTGAAAACGAGTACCTTTTCCTTAATGACCGCAACAGCGTTGTAGGCGCATACTTCAGCGCATTTCCCGCAATAATTGCACTTCGTCTCGTCTACGCTGGGGGTGGGAATATAGACCGGTTGCCTATGTTTTATGGCCACACGGAGGAGAATATTAGCATTTGGCTCCTCTACGTCACAGTCCAGCAATTGAACCTTCTGATTCGCGCTCAAGGAAAGGGCTAGGCTGGTAGCCACCAGCGTCTTCCCTGTGCCACCCTTACCACTGGCAACAGAGATCATCATCCTATTCTCCAATCATTTTTGCCCCGCACTTAGGACAACTTGCATCATAGCAAGGAACACCTGCCTGATGAGGAACCTTTGTTCCACACCTAGAACACACGCAATTCCCCATGGGACCTGCCCCGGGGCGGTTCCCACCCATTCTGCCCCTGCCCCCACCACGCCCCAGTCCTCTCCCAGTGCCTGGACCTTGCCCGTAAGGGCCCGTACCATCTCCTCTAGGCATCATTTACCTCCTAAGAATGAATTCCCCTTCTAACCCATGGGCGGGAGGCCGCAGACTCCGGAGCTACAAGTCGGCCAACTCGTTTCCGATGGCTCGGTAGTACTTGAGCTAGGCCTAAAGAACGAAGACAAGACTCTTTTCGGGTTCTCAGCCCGGCATTTGGGACAGATCAAACCAGAACCATCTTCACCAATAGCCTGGCGAACCTCGAATTTCTCTCCGCAATCAGTGCACCGATACTCGTAGATAGGCATGGTTACCTTCCTTTCTCCAGCTCTTCAAGACGCTGCTGAACCTCATTTAGCTGTTGACCCAGTATCTGAGTTTGAGACTTAAGCATCGCTATCTCTTCCTCCGTGTTTAGTGCTTCAGGCATTATTCCCGGTCCCATGGCTACGCCCATACCCATTCCCCTACCCATACCTCTACCCATGCCTCTACCCATGCCTCTACCCATCCCACGACCCATACCCGTGCCGGCCCCCATCCCCGCTCCCATCCCGTAATGACTACCTACACTTGGTTGGGCGTTTGGTTGCAGCTTACCGGCCTTGTAGGCTTCAATAGCGTCCCTTACCTTACCTGAAACGCCGGTGACTACCTGAATCCCTGCTGCTGAGAGGGTCTGGTAAGCATTGGGCCCGCAATTACCCGTGAGCACGACCCCCACTCCTTTGCCAGCAATCATCTGGGCTGTGCTGATGCCTGCCCCACCGGCAGCCATAGCATTGGAGTTGTCCACAGGCTCAAACTCCATACTTTGAGGCTCAACGATGACGAAGTACTGACACCTCCCAAACCGAGGATCCACCTCAGCGTCTAAACTAGGAGCTGTTGCTGATACCGCAATTTTCATGATGCACCTCTTTCCAGTCTAGTCTGTTTCCAGTTCTTTTATTCTGGCATCTATTTTATCCAGATCTTCTTTTCTTGCCTCCGCCTGGTTCCTTAGAAAATCCAGCTCCTGCTCCCGACTCATCTGCGGAGCATAGGGATACGCGCCCATAGGTACCCCGGCATAACCATATGGCATACCTCCAGAATAAGCCATTCCTTCATAATAAGGAACACCCCCAGGGTTACCATAAGGGGCGTAGTCCGCCTGGACAGGCATTCCCGCAGTTCCGCTGAGGAAATATCCGCACCTCGGCAATCCTCCCCTTCCCAGACCCACATAAGGCCAGGGAGGAGAGCTCCCTCTGAAACCAAACCCCCATCCACCTCCCCCTCTTCCAAATCGTCTACCATATCCGTTCGGCATTTTTCACCTCCTTTCTATTTCCGAAGTTCTTCAATCCTCTTTCCCATCCCATACAATGCACGACTCACGCATCTTCCGTGTTCCTCAAGACTAGCTACCTCTTCTTCTCCGGACATAGCTCCCAGAGGATAAACACAACCGTAGCCTCCATAGACATACCCGTAAGGCGTTCTACATCCATGTCACGCCCAAGGATGCCAGCACCCAAAACACTGCCGCATTTCATCACCGGCTGGAATAACTTCAAGACTTACCGCCAAGGGTATCCATAAGCTCCCCACCTTCGCCACCCATGACCGAAGCCTCGACCAAACCCACGACCAACACCGTAGCCCCACTTGGGCCACCCCGGTGTTGAGTAACCATAGCCATAAGGCCGCGCGTAACCACGCATCGGATTAGCAAAGCCCGGCCCACCAAAACCAGCACAGTAGCCAGCTCCTCTTCTGGTCATTGGCCCTAAGCCCATGGGTCCTGTTCCATCTCCAAATGACATCTTTATCACCTCCTTTCTATTTATTTCTTCACCATCGCCTGCCACCGCGAAATCTCCTGCCGCAGCCTCTGTTTGAACCAAATGAAGGCAAAGGCATGGGCTGGATATTCACACTTAAGCATTTTGGGCAGGACAAAGGAAGTTTGTGTGCCATAGCCTCAAAAGGCACATTCCACTCATGTCCATCATCACTACATTTGAAGAGGCGCTCGGCAAGTTCAAAGTTGCCCCCTTCGATTTGAATCGCCTTGCCATTTATCAGAGCATCAGCCAGCTTTTTCCTAGCTATCTCTAAAATGCGATGGAAAGTGGGCCTCGAAATGCGCATCTGCTGGGCGCACTCTTCCTGTTCCGACCCCTCCAAGTCCTTAAGGCGGATAGCCTCAAGTTCCTCAAGTGAAAGCCGAACAGCCTGCAAAGCATTCACCGGAATTCCCACCGGCCTAAAAAAGCCTACGTTCGGCAATTGAGCGACACATCGCAATTTCGCCGGCCTAGCCATTCCAAATCACCTCATTTTGGCTACAAATTATGAACATACGTCCATAATAATATTAGCCAACCCTGTCAAAATTGTCAAGTTTTGACCATGCCTACTACTTAATGATACAAATTACGCTATGGATGGCATTGAGCTTTTCCCCAGCGTCTCTCACTGCATAGAAACCACAGCCAGGAACGAATTCTCGAATTCAGCGAATCAATATATGGAAGGCGGCCAGAAGGACAAAAACCTTGGGGAGAAGATTGAACTTCTCAAGGCCTTTTTGGAATCAGCGGACTTCAAGAGACTCCGTAGCGATAGCGAGAGACATCTGATACAAGGAAAGAGGGTTAGGTTTGTAATTCGCTGGAAACAGGGCAAACCAAGCTATGAAATGGTGGTAACTGAATGGTGAAACCACTAGGGGGCGAGGTGGTCATATCCCCCAGCTTCTACATGAAGGAATGGATTGCTTCATGTCTCTTCTAATCTTCGGACGGTCCACTTCTTCCGGATCAAAGCCACGGCCTGGGCAGCTATGCCTTCTCCCCTGCCGATGAAGCCCAAACCATTAGTGGTGGTAGCCTTCACCGTCACTTGTGTTGAATTTATACCCAAGGCATGGCTGATCAATCCTCTCATTTCGGGGATGAAGGCGGATAGCCTTGGCCCTTGAGCTATTATAGTAACATCGATGTTGCCTATCTCAAATCCTTTGCTCTTGACCAGTTCGCCAGTCTTGTTTAACAAGACCAGGCTAGAAATACCCTCATATGCCGGCGCCCGAGGGGGGAACAGACTGCCTATATCACCCAGATCGGCAGCGCCACACAAAGCATCTATTATGGCATGAACCGCCACATCAGCGTCGCTCCACCCGGACAAGCCTTTGTCATGGGGGATATCAATGCCGCCCAAAACCAGCCTTCGCCCGGAAACCAAGGGATGGCCATCCCAACCAATACCAACCCTTAATTCTTCTCTTTCCATTCTCTTGCGATGATACGTGCCAGTGCCAGGTCTTCAGGTGTGGTTACCTTTATGTTTCTGTAATCGCCCATATAAAGGCGTACCTTGCATCCCAGGCGTTCCGCAGCCGCGGCATCATCGGTAACCTCTGCAATGAGGTTCTCATAAGCCCTGTTTATGATATCAAAGCTGAATATCTGCGGGGTTTGCGCTGCCCATAACCTGTCACGCCTGAGTGTTTCCGTGGTCAAATCCCCGTTATCAGCAAGTTTGATAGTGTCTTTAACTGGCACTGCGGCCGCAGCAGCTCCGAACTCATTGGCCATCCTCAGTCCATCCTTCATCAAATCCGGAGTCAAGAAGGGTCGAGCTCCATCATGAATCATGACCCAATCACAGTCCTTCACCTGCCTCAGTCCCTCTTTCACCGAATCTTGTCGGCGTTCGCCGCCTCGGCATAGAGTAACCTTAGACCAGTTTCTCTCAGTTCTCAATTTCTGCCCCCGAGCCAAATCCTTGTCATTCAATACCAGGACTATCTGTCGAACCAATCTGTGTCTCTGACAGGTATCTACTGACCAAGCCAGCAAAGGTTTTCCCTTGAGAGGGGCAAAGAGCTTGTTTACACCTGTCATCCGCTGGCTAGTCCCAGCAGCAACTATAACCACATCCACTTTTTCAAATCCACAATTCAAATCTTTGACCTTGCCTAGAGGAATTAAAATCCAAAGCTCCTTTACTCCTGCTCTGTGTTTTTGCCTTCCTTTGTAAGTCCCAGTCTCACAGCTTCAGTCACCGAGCCGGCCTGGATCAACTGGACATCAGCGAGCTCAACGGACGGTTTGGACTTAAGCCTGGGCACAACACAAGATTTGAAACCCAACCTGATGGCCTCAGTGATTCTTCTCTCTACCTGTGATACTCCTCTAAGCTCTCCATTCAACCCCACTTCTCCCAAAGCAACCAAGCCCGAAATTGGCTTGGCATCGCGAAAACTGGAAGCAATGGCTAAGGCGATGCCTAAATCCACCGCTGGCTCATTGACTCTTAAGCCGCCAGTGACGTTGACGATAATATCCTGATTGAAAAGCTTCAATCCGGCCCGCTTAGTAAGCACAGCAATTATCAACAGTAGCCGGTTGAAATCAACGCCGTTAGCGATGCGTCTCGGTGGAGAATAACTATTAAAAGTGGTTAAAGCCTGAATCTCTACCAGCAAAGGCCGATTTCCCTCTAGAGTGGGCACAACCATCGAGCCCATAGTTTTGTCCTTGTACGCGGATAGGAAGACCTGAGAGGGATTGTCTACCTCTATTAATCCCTTGTCGCTCATCTCGAATATTCCCACGTCGTTAGTGGAACCGAAGCGGTTCTTTGCGCTGCGTAGCACTCGGTAACTGCTAAACGGTTCGCCTTCAAAGTAAAGCACCACGTCAACGATATGTTCCAGCGTTCCTGGACCGGCGATAGCACCTTCTTTGGTTACATGTCCGGTAATTAGCAAAGGCACATTTTTCCCTTTAGCCCACCTCTGCAGCCTCCAGGTGCATTCCCGCACCTGAGAGATACTGCCGGGCATCCCAGCTACGTCCTCTAAATACATAGTCTGAATGGAATCGATGATTGCCAGCCGAGGAGAAAGTTCTTCCAAGCACTCCAATACGGCAGCCAAATCGGGCTCAGAGAGAAAATATATCCCCTTGCCTCCTATACCGAGGCGTTCACTTCTAAGTTTAACCTGACTAATAGATTCTTCACCGGAAATGTAGGCGACGGTTTTATTATTGTCCGCCATCATCGCCGAAATTTGGAGCAGAAGCGTGGACTTGCCTATTCCCGGCTCGCCACCAACAAGCACCAGGGAACCTGGAACTAAACCGCCTCCCAGAACTCGGTTCACTTCGGGGAAACCAAGTTGAAATCGGGGGAAGTCACCCCTCTCTACTTGATAGAGTTCCTGGGGTCTGTTTGCACTGGAGTAAGCCCGGCTCGGGCCACGGGACAAGGTAACCCTAGTTTCTACGAAGCTATTCCATGCCTGGCAATCAGGACAGTGTCCTAACCACTTGGGACTCTCCTTGCCGCACTGCTGACAAACGAAAACACTTTTGAATCTAGATTTGCTCTGATTGTTCGATTTCAAGTTCGCCGGCCAGGATAACTAATACTCGATAATGGCTAGCTTTTCCCCGGTCTTAACTATCTGCCCTGGTGAAACTGCCACCTCTACAACTGAAGCCTTTACTGGAGATAATATAGGATTTTCCATCTTCATGGCTTCTATGGTGCAAATCACACCGCCCTCCTGAACTGTGTTACCCACGGTGACTTCAACCCGTACTATCTTCCCAGGTAATGGCGCTTCGACTACTTCTCTAGGCATGTTTACGCAGTCTCCTTGACCAATGGCCTCATCACAATTTTTTCATCAACACAATCCACCACCACGGTGTCTCCGGGCAGGAATTCTCCACGCAGCAAAGCCTCGGACAGCTGATCCTCAACCAGATTCTGGATGGTGCGACGCAACGGGCGGGCTCCAAAGACAGGGTCGTAGCCCTTGTTGCCAATAAAGTCTCTAGCCGCGTCAGTCACCTCCAAAGCGACATTTTTGTCTTGGAGGGAAGCAACAACCTGGTTAAGCATCAAGTCCACAATCTGCCGG
>Ga0224495_10001724_pt1 | contig 15088 bp, 12 predicted proteins | sample SF_Jul11_sed_USG_FD_168128 | JGI IMG/M metagenome (GOLD analysis project Ga0224495, IMG submission 168128) | Sediment microbial communities from San Francisco Bay, California, United States - SF_Jul11_sed_USGS_4_1 | ecosystem: Environmental > Aquatic > Marine > Sediment | place: USA: California... | reverse complement strand
TGGTGCGCCCGGAGCGATTCGAACGCCCGACCCCTTGGTTCGTAGCCAAGTACTCTATCCAGCTGAGCTACGGGCGCGCACTTTGCAGGTACCTTGGCGGAGAAGGAGGGATTCGAACCCTCGATACAAGTTTAAGCTCGTATGCGCCCTTAGCAGGGGCGTGCCTTCGACCTCTCGGCCACCTCTCCGAAGGCCGCGCATAGTAATGTAGTCGGCCTGAAAGGTCAAACGATTATGCTTGAGCGGAAGATTACGCGTCTTCCTGATCCAGGTCGAACGCCTTGTGCAACACGCGAACCGCGAGTTCCAGATATTTCTCGTCGATAACCACGGAAATCTTGATTTCGGAAGTGGAGATCATCTGGATGTTGATACCCTCTTCCGCCAGCGTGCGGAACATCTTGCTGGCGATACCGACGTGAGAGCGCATGCCAACACCCACCACTGAGACCTTGGCTGCCTTGTCATCGCCAATCACATCGCGAGCGCCGATGTGTGGCTGCACTTTACTCTTAAGGATGTCCATCGCTTTGGCGAATTCATTGCGATGTACGGTAAAGGAAAAGTCGGTCGTACCGTCCACACCGACGTTCTGGATAATGATATCCACGTCTATGTTGGCATCGCTGACTGGTCCCAGTATCTGGTAGGCGATGCCGGGTCGGTCGGGTACACCCAGCACAGTAATCTTGGCTTCGTCGCGGTTGAACGCGATCCCGGAAATGATGGCTTGTTCCATTTTGTCGTTATCCTCAAAAGTAATCAGCGTGCCCTCGCCCTCTTCTTCGAAGCTGGATAGCACGCGCAGCTTGACCTTGTACTTACCCGCAAATTCCACTGAGCGTATCTGCAATACCTTGGATCCAAGGCTGGCCATTTCCAGCATTTCTTCGAAGGTGATGCTCTTCAGGCGGCGCGCTTCGGGGACCATGCGCGGATCGGTGGTATAGACACCGTCCACGTCGGTGTAAATCTGGCATTCATCAGCACGCAGTGCTGCCGCAATCGCTACTCCGGTGGTATCAGAACCGCCCCGTCCCAGGGTGGTGATATTTCCGGCCTCGTCCATACCCTGAAAACCCGCCACCACCACCACGTAGCCATTGGCCAGATCGGTGCGGATGTTTTGCTCATCAATGGCCACAATCCTCGCTTTGGTGAAAGCGCTGTCGGTGAGTATCTTGACCTGCGGGCCGGTGTAGCTCTTGGCATTCAGCCCAAGCTCCTTGAGTGCCATAGCCAGCAATCCGATGGTAACCTGTTCGCCGGTAGAGATAACCACATCCAGTTCACGCGGATCGGGATGCTTCTGTATCTCATGAGCTAGCTTGATTAGCCGATTGGTCTCGCCGCTCATGGCTGAAACAACCACTACTACCTGGTTCCCCATGGCCTTGAATTTCGCGACTCGACGCGCTACGTTCTTAATGCGTTCAGGATCGCCTACCGATGTACCGCCGTACTTCTGGACTATTAATGCCACGATTTTTATGTGTCCGACTTAAAAAGTGGGCGCAATTTTAACGCAGTTGTCCCAAAATTACGAGGAAACTGAATGGCGGGTTTTGCTAAACTCAAAATCTTTTAAAACCATGCCAGGCAAACAGCACGAAAATTCATGGCAGGACATTCGCATGACTGAAATCACCCCGCGCAACATTCCCGAGACATCCCTGCGAACCTTGCTAGATAGCGGCTATTCGCCCGTACTGGCAAAAGTTTTCGCGGCGCGCGGCATCATCGAAACCAGACAACTGGACACTTCGCTGGCCGGCCTTCTGCCATTCGATAACCTGAAGAATGCCGGTAAGATGGCATGTTTGCTGGCCGACGCGATCGCGGCACAGAAAAAACTCATGGTCATCGCCGACTACGATGCCGACGGCGCAACTGCCTGTGCTGTAGCGGTGCGCGGCCTGCGCGCCTTTGGCGCGCATATCGACTTCATCGTGCCCAACCGCTTCGAGTACGGATACGGGCTGACGCCCGAGATCGTGCGACTGGCTGTCCAGTCGCACCCCGACATATTAATCACCGTGGACAACGGCATCGCCAGCGTAGAAGGCGTGGCGGAGGCCAATCGCTTGGGCATGAAGGTACTTGTCACCGATCATCACCTGCCCGGCGATACGCTGCCCGATGCGGCATGTATCGTCAATCCCAATCAACCCGGCTGCACCTTTTCCAGCAAGAACCTCGCCGGTGTCGGCGTGATGTTCTATGTGCTGCTGGCGTTGCGTGCCGAGCTACGCTCCAGAGGACAGATGACAGAGGGCGAAGGACGGAAGCTGATTGAACTGCTCGATCTGGTTGCACTGGGTACAGTCGCCGACGTGGTAAAGCTGGATCAGAACAACCGCATCCTGGTGCAACAAGGTTTGCTGCGCATACGCGCAGGGCGCGCTTGCCTTGGCATAAGCGCGCTGCTGCAAGCAGCAAAAAAGGATACGGCACGAGTTTCAAGCACCGACCTGGGCTTTACTGTCGGCCCGCGCCTTAATGCGGCGGGCCGACTGGACGACATGGGTCTGGGCATCAATTGCCTGCTGACAAATGACGCCGCAACTGCTATGCAGATCGCCGCAAAGCTTGATGCAATGAATCGCGAGCGACGCGGCATCGAAACAGATATGCAGAACAGCGCGCTCTCATCACTCGATACCCTAGATCCAGCCGATAGCTTCAGCCTCGTGCTGTTCGATGAGAACTGGCATCTAGGCGTGGTCGGAATACTCGCCTCTCGGCTCAAGGACAGATTCCATCGCCCGACTATCGCCTTTGCACGAGCCAGCAACGGCGAGATCAAAGGCTCTGGGCGATCCATCGCGGGGTTACATCTTCGCGATGCGCTGGATCTGGTCAGCAAGCGCCACCCCGCTCTTATCAATAAATTCGGCGGCCATGCCGCCGCCGCCGGGTTAAGTATCGCCGAGGCTGGTTTTGATGAATTTGTCGCAGCGTTTGAAAAAGTATCCAGTGAACTGCTTAATGCCAGCGACCTCGCGCAACGCATCGAAACCGATGGCGCGCTGGACACAGACGAAATAAATCTGGAAGTGGCGCGCCTGCTGGATGAACAAGTGTGGGGACAAGGCTTCCCTGCCCCGCAATTCAGCGACGACTTCGTAGTACGGAATCAGCGCGTGGTTGGCGAGAAACATCTCAAGTTGCGTCTGGAATTAAAAGGAAAACTCATCGAAGCGATATTGTTCGGGCACAACGAACCCTTGCCGGAAAAGATACATGCCGTGTACAGCCTGAGCGTGAATGAATACAACGGCAACCAGAATTTGCAGCTGATTGTCCGGCATTGGCGGGACGTGCAGGTCTTAGCTTAGTAGGCCTGCCCTGCCTGATAAGGTGGACAGAATTCACCCTACAACTGCTGCCACGGGGGGCTCAGGACAAGCCCTTATACCAGGCTCAGGAAAGGTATAATCCCTTTTTTAAGCCCACGACAACATCATGGAAGCCGAACAACTCAACGCCCTATCCAACCATCTGCAAGATTTGGCATCGCGTAGTGCAGAATTACGGAGGTATCTTTGACTTCGATGCCAAGCAGGAACGCTTAGCCGAGGTTTCCGAACTCGCCGAAGACCCCGCCATGTGGCAGGATGCCAAACGTGCGCAAGAGTTGGGGCGCGAACGCAAGATGCTGGAAGGCGTCGTGCTCGGCCTTACGAAAATCCAGCAAGACCTTAGCGACGCGAGCGAGCTATTTGAAATGGCTCGAGTGGAAAATGACGACGAAAGCCTGAGTAGTACCGCTGCCGACATCCAGAATATCGAAAAACGCGTCGCGGCGATGGAATTCCGCCGCATGTTCTCGCACCCGATGGATCCAAACAACTGCTTCGTCGACATCCAGTCAGGCTCTGGAGGCACTGAAGCGCAGGACTGGGCATCAATGTTGTTGCGCATGTATCTGCGCTACTGCGAACGCAAAGGATTTCAGGTCGAAGTGCTGGAGCAATCTGATGGCGATGTCGCGGGCATCAAGGGCGCATCGCTCAAAGTTTCCGGCGACTATGCCTATGGCCACCTGCGCACCGAAACCGGCGTGCACCGCCTGGTGCGCAAATCACCGTTCGACTCTGGCAACCGCCGCCACACCTCCTTCTCCAGCGTGTTCGTCTACCCTGAAGTGGATGATTCCATCGAGATCGAGATCAATCCCGCCGACCTGCGCGTCGACACCTATCGCGCCTCTGGCGCAGGAGGACAGCATATCAACAAGACCGACTCGGCGGTGCGCATTACCCACCTGCCAACCAACATAGTAGTGCAATGCCAGAGCGACCGCTCGCAACACCGCAACCGCGCCGAAGCTATGGCGATGTTAAAATCGCGGCTATACGAGGAGGAGCTGCGCAAGCGCAATGAAGAGAAACAAGTGCTGGAAGACGGCAAATCCGATATTGGCTGGGGTCACCAGATCCGTTCCTATGTGCTCGATCAATCGCGCATCAAGGATCTGCGCACCAACCATGAAGTCGGCAATACGCAGGCTGTGTTGGATGGCGACCTGGATGATTTCATCTCGGCCAGTCTGAAGCAAGGGGTTTAACTAGGACAAAGATATGACTACCGGAAGCGAAAAATTAGATCAAAAAATAGATGAAACCACTGACAAGCTTATCCCTGAAATAAAGCTGGTCGAGGAGCGCCGTGCCAAGCTCAATACTATCCGCCAAGCTGGCATCGCTTTCCCCAACGACTTCGAGCGCAAACATCTGGCAGATGCCCTGCATACCGAATTTGGCGAGAAGACGCATGATGAGCTGGAAGCGTCGCAGGTACACGTTTCGGTAGCCGGACGCATGATGCTGAAGCGCGTAATGGGCAAGGCCAGCTTTGCCACGGTGCAGGATATGAGCGGAAAGATACAACTGTTCATCAGCAATGGAGACACCGGGGAAAAAGCGCACAACGCATTCAAGCATTACGACCTCGGCGACATCCTTGGCGCAGTGGGCGTACTGTTTAAGACCAAGACTGGCGAGCTTTCCGTTCGGGTGACGCAAGTGCGTCTGCTGACCAAGGCGCTGCGTCCTCTGCCGGAGAAATTCCACGGCTTGACCGATCAGGAGCAAAAATACCGCCAGCGTTATCTAGATCTGATCACCAACGAGGAAGCGCGCAAGGTGTTCATCACCCGCACCAGGATCATCCAGGCGATACGCGATTTTTTTGTGCGCCACGGCTATCTGGAAGTAGAGACGCCGATGATGCACCCCATTCCCGGCGGCGCTGCGGCCAAGCCGTTCGAGACGCATCACAACGCTCTGGATATGAAGATGTACCTGCGTATCGCGCCGGAATTGTACCTGAAGCGGCTGGTGGTGGGCGGATTCGAAAAGGTATTCGAGATTAACCGCAACTTCCGCAACGAGGGACTATCGACGCGCCACAATCCCGAATTCACGATGCTGGAATTCTACGAGGCATACCGTGATTACAAATATCTGATGGACTTCAGCGAGAACCTGTTCCGTGAAGTATCCCAGAAAGTAATGGGCAAGACGCTCATCACCTATCAGGGCAAAGAACTGGATCTGGGCAAACCGTTCCACCGATTGACGATGGTGCAAGCGATCCAGAAATATCATCCACAATTCACTACCAAGCAACTTATTGACCGCGATTTTCTGATCAACGAATTGCAAGACCTGAAAGCCAAATACAAGCCTGAGGATGGCATTGGCGGGCTGCAATTGTCGCTCTTCGAGGAACTGGCAGAGCCACACCTATTTGAACCGACCTTTATCGTAGACTATCCCATCGAGGTATCGCCGCTGGCGCGCAGCAGCGACACGAACCCAGAGATCACCGAACGTTTTGAGTTGTTCATAGTCGGAAGGGAAATCGCCAACGGTTTTTCTGAACTGAACGATGCGGAAGACCAAGCCGCGCGTTTCGATGCTCAAGTCGCCGCAAAAGATGCCGGCGACGAAGAAGCGATGTTCAAGGACAACGATTATGTGCGCGCCCTGGAATATGGTCTCCCACCCACCGCCGGGGAAGGCATCGGTATCGACAGGCTGGTGATGCTGCTCACTGACAGCGCCAGCATTCGCGATGTGATTTTGTTCCCACACATGCGCCCCGAGTAACCTGCCCCAATCTGGCGAAATTTTTTCTTGAAGGATTTCCATGCTGGATAGCGACACACAATCCCGCTTGTTGCAACTCTATCCGATGCTGCGCAAATTGCCCGCTGCAGAGCACGAATCCCTGCTGGCGTCAGCAAGCATGTTGCATCTCCCCGGCGGTACAGTGGTGTTTGATGAAAACCAGCCTTGCCAGGGTTTCCCGCTGCTGCTCTCCGGCAGCATCCGTGTCATCAAGGCAGCGCCAAACGGGCGCGAGTTACAACTGTATCGTGTCGTTGCAGGCGAGAGTTGTATCCTGACCAGTAGTTGCTTGCTCGGACATGCGCATTATCATGCCCGTGGAATCGCGGATCTGGATGCCAGGATGGTGGTTCTCGCGCCCGCCACGTTTGAAAAATTGCTATCGATGCACAAACCTTTCCGAGACCACATTTTTGGCCTATTTTCCGAGCGCCTCGCCGACCTGATGCAACTTGTTTCAGAAGTTGCCTTCCAGAAGCTGGATCAGCGCCTCGCCAATCTCCTTACCAACAAGCCTAACCCGATCCACTCCACCCATCAGGCTCTGGCTGACGAGCTGGGTAGCGCACGAGAAATCGTCAGCCGCCTTCTCAAAGGCTACGCCGAGCAAGGCTGGGTGAAATTGGGTCGCGAGCAGATCGAGATCACCGATATTGCGGCACTCAAAAGATCAGCCGGAATTTGAGGTGGCGCGCTTCATTGCATTTTCCTTGCATGCAGCCATTTCCCAGTGTGATTTTTATCACAGACATAAGGACTAAAATCTTCTATTCTATACTCTCCAGAAAATTCATAAGGAGTCCAAAATGAAAGTCAATGAGGGAACTATCGACAGGGTTATACGCGTGATTGCCGGTCTGACGCTGATCGGACTTGCCGCTACCGGAACGGTCGGTGTGTGGGGCTGGATCGGCATTGCTCCTCTGGTGACTGGAGCCATCGGTTTTTGTCCGGCCTATACGGTCCTCGGTGTGAATACCTGCTCGATGAAAAAATAAGTTTTTCCACCCGTAACGCCCGATAGACTACCCTGTCTGCCGGGCGTTATTCTGTTTATCCGCAATATTTGCATCAAGCACACTTTACAGGCGTGGCTGCCGTACATTACATTAGCGCTCCGCAAAACTATTGGCCGGGCACCCGCATGAGATTCATCCTGATGCTTTTGCTATTGCTGCTCAGTGCTTGTGCGACGGACATGCCTTATCTGCAGGCTCGGCATGGCAATGCTAACAGCCTCGTCTCCTATGCACAGACCTTGGTCGGCACACCCTACAAATACGGAGGAAATTCTCCTGAATCCGGCTTCGATTGCAGCGGCTTTGTCGGACATGTGTTCAGCCATTCACTCGGCATAAGCTTGCCGCGTAGTACTGAAGAAATAGGCCGTTCCGGAAAATCGGTACGATCGAACGAGCTACGCACCGGTGACTTGGTCTTTTTCAACACCCTGTACCGCAGTTTTTCGCATGTCGGGATTTATCTGGGCGACAATCGCTTCATCCATGCCCCAAGCAGCGGCGGAAATGTGCGCGTCGAAAATATTCTTGAGGATTATTGGCGGAACAGATACAACGGCGCGCGGCGCGTTACCATGCTTCGCTAATCTGGCGAGCTGCTTTCAGTTCCCCCGCCAGTTGGAACACCGTCATCGCATAAAAATCGCTATTGTTGTAGCGCGTGATAACTTCGAAATCCTCGAATACCAGCCATAGCTCTTTTCCTTCCGCCACGGTCAGATCCACCAGTCTCGCAGGGAAGTCCTGGGGTATATCCGCTAGGGGAACAATCCCCACTGCCGACCATTCCGCAAGAGTACGCGGAGCAGAAATCTCGCCGATCCAGAATTTTTCGATGACCTGCGCACGCACAGCGACAGGGGCACTGTTGATCCAGCCATAACTCTTCAGGTAGTTTGCAACGCTGCCTATCGCATCAACTGGCTCACGCAACAGATCAATTTTATGATTCGCGTTGAAATCCACAGCATAGTTTCGATAGCTACTCGGCATGAATTGCGGAATACCCAACGCTCCGGCATATGAACCTCGGATGGAAAATAAGTCGAATTCCTGATCACGCGCCAACAGCAAATAATTTTCGAGTTCGCTGCGAAAAAACTCCATGCGGCGTGGATAATCAAACGCCAGCGTGGTTAGCGCGTCCAAGGTACGAAATGTGCCCGCATCCTGGCCATAGATGGTTTCCACTCCGATCAGCGCAACAATAATCTCCTGAGGCACTCCAAATCCACGCTCTGCCCGCTGTAAGGCTTGGTTGTGCTTTTTCCAGAACTTTAGGCCATATCTTATGCGTTCCGGATTCACAAAGGCTTCGCGGTATTCAATCCATGGCTTCAGAGTCGAGGGACGCGAGATAGTCTCGATGATACTTGGCAAATGCTGAGCGCGGTCGAAGGCGCTTTCAAGTTCATCACGTTTGAATTGATGCTTGTTGACCATCTCGTCAATGAATTCCGGGATACCCGGTAATGTGGCAGAGTGCGCTGGAAGAATAGAAATGCAGGAAAGCAGCGCAACAACAAAGTTAATGACTTTCATGATTCAGGGATTCTACCCGATGTGAGCTCGACAGGCAGTCATAACTACTGGTAAATTCCGCGTCTTCACCTTGCTGAAAGATTCATTTCATGGAAAAACCTGCACAACATCATCGCCTGATCATCCTCGGCTCAGGCCCGGCCGGATATACCGCCGCAATTTATGCAGCACGGGCAAATTTAAATCCGGTATTGATTACTGGCATGGCACAAGGCGGGCAACTGATGACCACCACCGACGTGGATAACTGGCCAGCGGATGCAAATGGCGTGCAAGGTCCGGATCTGATGGACCGATTTCAGAGGCATGCGGAACGCTTCCAAACGCAGATAATTTTTGACCACATCCATACCGCCAAGCTGCTCCAAAAACCATTCCTGCTGGTCGGCGACGCCGGCAGCTACACTTGCGATGCGCTGATCATCTGCACTGGGGCCTCGGCTCAATATCTGGGCCTGCCTTCCGAGGAAGCCTTCATGGGGCGTGGCGTTTCAGGCTGCGCGACCTGCGATGGATTCTTCTATCGCGGCCAAGATGTAGCGGTGATCGGTGGCGGGAATACCGCCGTGGAAGAAGCACTATATCTTTCCAACATCGCCAGACATGTCACGCTGGTGCACAGGCGCAGCACCTTCCGCGCCGAGCGCATCATGGTCGATCACCTGTTGGACAAAGTAAAGGAAGGAAGAATCACGCTGCAACTCAACAGCACACTGGACGAAGTGCTTGGCGATGCAAGCGGCGTAACCGGCATGCGCGTAAAGCTGGTGCCTAGCGGCGAAACGAAGGACATAGCGCTACAGGGTGTGTTCATCGCGATCGGCCACAAGCCCAATACTGACATCTTCACCGACCAGCTGGAAATGAACAACGGGTATATCCAGACTCAGGGCGGTTCGCTCGGCAATGCCACGGCAACCAGCATTCCCGGCGTGTTTGCAGCAGGCGATGTACAGGATCAGATTTACCGCCAAGCCGTCACCAGCGCGGCAACAGGCTGTATGGCTGCGCTGGATGCGGACAAATATCTGGCTTCGCTGGACAAGAATTAGAAAGTGATCTGCATAAATTGCATGCTCCTGTCAGCAACCAATACGCGGGAACAATGTGAAGAAGACTGCGCCAAATCCACCAGACCAGATCGAACCGGACGATGCCACCCTGTTCCGCACAGCAATTGGCAAGGTAAAACCGCTGGCAGGACAAAATCGCGTCAAGCCGCAAAGCCAACCTCGCAAACCTTTGTTGCGTTCCGCTGCGCCTGCGCGGACTATCTCCGATACATTATCCGATTTTGCGCCAGAAGATGCCCCGTCTGAATTTCTGCGCAATGGATTGTCACGCATGGCATTGCGCAAGTTGCGGCGCGGCGAGTGGCCGGTTCAGGACAGCCTTGATCTGCATGGCAACAGCAGCGATGCAGCCCGAATACTATTGCAGGAATTCCTGCATGAAGCGACGCAGCGCGGGATGCGCTGCGTGCTGGTAATACACGGCAAGGGAATGAACAGCAAGAACGGTGAAGCTGTTTTGCGCAAGCTCACCCGCCACTGGCTTACCCAGCATTGCTGTGTGCTTGTTTATTGTGACGCACCACCCAGACAAGGCGGCAGCGGCGCTGTGCTGGTGCTGCTGAAAAATAACTGTTAGGTTTTCTTGCCCATCACATAAATCAAGTATTCAAAAAATACTTCGCACCAGTCCTGATCATTCTCCTTGAGGGAGTGCAGCAGCTTTTTAACTTCAGTCACAGGCCAGTTCGGATTGTAGGAAACCAGCATCTTTTCAGGATACACCTCAAGTGAGGTGCTGAGCCGATCTGCCATTTTCTTGATTCCAGTAAGCATCAATGCTATGTCCTGATCCGACTCCATCTCGGCAGTCAAATCTCCGTAAACCTTTGGGTTTTGTTTTGTGTACTCGATAAACTTGGTAAGAATATAAAAGAATTCACCCTTGTTATCCTTGCTAACCGCGTCTCCCATCATGAACGGCATCACCGACAATTCCAGCCAGTAATAACCCAGTTTTGGATTGCGATGTTTGGACACACTGATATAACCATTGCGCGCCTTGGCGCGCTGAATACAGTCTTCCAGCAACAATTTATCGGAGCCGCGCGAAGCGATATCGTGGCCTTCCAGTACCTGAGGCTTGACCAGAAAGAAATTCGGGGATTCGTCATATATTTTCCCCGAGTGATTGTTGCTACGGTAATAAGAGGTGAACAGCTTCAGTACTAACCCGCCATTTTGCTCAACATCATTGTAGTTGGGGCTTCCGGCCGCGCCCTTCTCGCCTTGCGTCATACATTGATCTCCTTGACTCCGAGAATCATCCGTGAAACGGATTTTCCCCATGAGATTGCCATGATAACTTCGTATGCTAGACTTGCGTATATATTTTACGTAATTATAATTTAAATTTGCTATTGATTCTGTTGCATGAACCACTATTATCAGCGCAAATGCCGAGGTGCCTGCTCATGAAAATATTTCTGATTGCCTTATTAATGATGCTCAGTTTCAATGTCTTTGCCGAAGTCACCAGATGGGTGGATGAAAATAACCGTGTTCATTATTCAGATATGCCACCTCCAACAAGTTTAAAAGCCAAGAAAGTGGGCTCATCTTCCGATTCCAGCGGCTCAGCCGAAACAAGCAGCGAAAATACTGCAAAAGAGGCTGCAGAGCCAAAAACCATTGCGGAACGTGAGGCGGAATTGAAAAAGGCACAACAAGCAAAAAAAGAGGCTGCAGATAAAGCAGCTAAAAAACAAGCCGATGAAGAAGCCACCAAAGCCTATTGCGCCACCGCACAACAAAACTTGAGAGCCCTGCAGGATGGCATGCGCATCGTCGAATTCGATGCCAGCGGAGAGCGTTCATATATTGACGACGAACAACGCAAGCAACGGATTGCCAAGGCCCAGGAAGAAATCAGCAAGCGCTGCAAATAAATCCTAAGCAACAAGCTGCTCGTCGCGCATCCGCAGCGCTTCTTCGATGTCCACTGCTACCACTTTGGACACGCCCTTTTCCTGCATCGTCACGCCTACCAATTGCTGCGCAAGCTCCATGGTTATCTTGTTGTGGCTGATGAACACAAACTGGGTGTGTTGTGCCATTTTTTTGATCAGCGCGCACAATCGCTCGGTATTGGTATCGTCCAGCGGCGCATCCACTTCGTCAAGCAGGCAAAATGGTGCGGGATTGAGCTGAAATAACGAGAACACCAGCGCAATCGCCGTAAGTGCCTTTTCCCCGCCGGACAGCAAGTGTATCGAGCTGTTTTTCTTGCCCGGCGGCTGTGCCATCACCTGCACGCCACTATCCAGTATCTCTTCACCAGTCAGCACTAGCCGCGCTTCACCGCCGGCAAACAATACCGGAAACATTTCGGACAGATGCTGATTGACCCGGTTATAGGTATCCATCAACAAGTCGCGCGACTCCTTGTCTATGCGCCGGATCGCATCTTCCAGCGTCGCCATCGCATCGTTAAGATCCTTTGCCTGAGCGTCAAGATAGGCTTTGCGCTCGGTGGCGGTTTGTAATTCTTCAAGCGCCGCAAGATTCACCGCACCCAAGGCCTCGATGTCAGCATTCAAACGATTCAGTTCGTTCTGCAACACGTTCGGCCTGTTGTTGCCGCTTTCCAGCATAGGCAATAATGTCTGTTCATCTACACCTTGCAACTGGTCTGACCATTGCTCGGCATGCAGGCGCGCCTCTTGCTCCTTGAGCGTCAACTCGTTAAGTTTGTCGCGTAGGGGATTAAGCTTATGTTCACTGGTGAGGCGTTCCTGTTCATATTTTTGCAGGCTAACCGTGGCGTTTTCCAGGGTGTTACGCGCGGATGCCAGCGCCTGCTCGCATGTCTGGCGCACTTCCAATGCTGTCTGCAGCTGCAGCTTGGCGGTCTCATCCTCGCTACCCGACAAATCAGTTTTTAGCTGCATCAGATTCTGTTCGAACTGGGTCAAGGCTTCGGTCAATTGCTGAATATTATGTTGCAAGTCGGCGATCTTTTCCGTGCATGTCTTGGCGAAGAAACGCGCTTCCTGCAAGGCGTGTTGCGCCTGTTGAGCCCGTCCGCGTTGCTCTCGCAATGCTGCATCCTGAACATTGGCTTGGCGCTGTGCCTCATCCACCTGGGTATGAAAGGCGGCGTTCTGTTCGCTCAGCATCGCAATCTGCTCGTCTATTGTATTTTGCTGGCGTATCTCCCCCTCCAGATGATCAGCCACCTCCTGCATTTCGCGCTCTATCTGCATGGTGCGCTCAGCACTACGCTCATGGGCTTGGCTGAGCTTGAGTATGTTCATCTGCATGCCGTGCAAGCGTTGCTGCAATTCATTGCCAGCATTACGCAACGGTGCAATCTGGACCTCAATCGATTGATAGTGCTGCTCGGCTTGCGCGACCTGCTCCCTGGAATATTCCGCGTTTCGATTCTGCTCGACCAACTCCAATTCCAGCTTTTCTATCTCACGCTGCCTTGCCAGCACACCATGCAACTGACTGTCCGGAGCATGAAACAACACACTGTGTAAGCCGATCAAGTGTCCATGTGGTGTAACAAACCACCCACCCGTCGGCAATTGAGCACGTTGCGCATAACCCTTTGCGACATCTGTAACGGCATAAACATTGGACAACCAGTCACGCATCACCGGAAATGCCTGAGTGTCCTGACATTGCACATAATCCAGCAAAGGTTTCAATTGTGCCGCACCAGCTATGCCATGCTCGTTTCCGGATGGCGCAAACACCGCAAGTTTCGCTGGAGGCGCATCGCTCCATCCTGCGGCAGCATCCAGAGACTGCAAAGAGATCGCATTCAAACGTTCACGCAACACGGCTTCCAGCGCATCCTCCCAGCCGCTTTCTATGCGTATTGACTGCCACAGGCGCGGCAACTTGTCCAATTGATGCTGCTGCAGCCATGCATTCAAATTTTTGTCACTGTCGATCTGGCGCTGCAATTGCTGCAAGGCATGCAACCGCGCTTCAGTCTGTGCATGCTGGCGATCCTGCTGCTGTTGTAACTCGCGCAAATTGCGGCGCTGTGCATCTGCTTGCGGTAATTGCTCCTGCAGCTGCCCGAGTTTATCGACCTGTACAGTGCGCTCCTTCTCCAACTCGCTCACCTGCAGCTGCGCCTGTTGCAACGCGCTAGTATCCGGGCCAGGCAAATTATCTTTTTCCAGCAGCAAGCGCGAACGGCGTGACTCCAGTTGCTGGATGTTGCGCTGAAGGTTGGCACGCTGTGTGTCGGCAAGCTGCAACTGCTGTTCCAGCTTCATCTGCTCACGTTGCAGCGCGTTGTAACGCTCCTGCGCGACACGCGCATCTTCCTCAGCCTGCGGGAGGTTCTTGCCTTGTTCTTGCGCATGCTGCTCGGCCTCGCCGACCTTGATAACAGCGCCTTCTTGCTGGCGCAGCCAATGCTCGAGCAATGAATGCACTCCTTGGCGTTGATGCTGCTGCTGTTCGATCTGCCGCTCAATGTTGGTGATCTGCTGAGTCAGACGCTGGCGTTGCTCGGCAACATGTTTGATGTGTTGCTCTAGCCGGGCGATCTCGGCGTTCGCGGTGTATAGCTCTCCCTGCTTGAGATGCAGCGTATCGGAAAGCTGGTAATGCTCGCTACGTGCAGTTTCCAGCTGGCTTTCGATGTCACGCAACCGGGCAGTCTCCGCTTCCAGCTCAACACGGGTTTTTTCTATGGCATGCGCAAATTTGCCGCGTTGCGCTTCGGCTTCCTGTTTTTTCACCAGCCAGAATAAATGCTGCGTGGTATCACGCTGCGTTTCCAGCGCACGGTACTGTTTCGCCACTTCTGCCTGCTCGCCCAAGTGCGACAGCTGTTTTTCCAACTCTTGCAAGATGTCGCTGATGCGCAACAGGTTGTCGCGGGTATCACTTATGCGCAATTCCGTTTCACGGCGGCGGTCGCGGTATTTTGACACGCCGGCTGCTTCCTCCAGGAAGATACGCAACTCTTCCGGCTTGGCCTCGATAATGCGCGAAATCATGCCCTGCTCTATGATCGCATAGGCGCGCGCTCCCAAGCCGGTGCCGAGGAAAATGTCGGTGACGTCCTTGCGGCGTACATGCTGGTTATTGATGTGGTAGCTGGAATCGCCGTCGCGTTGCAAAATGCGCTTGATCGATATCTCCGCGTAACTCGACCACTGTCCCGCAGCCTTGCCCAGCGAATTGTCAAAGATCAGCTCCACGCTTGCGCGAGATACCGGTTTGCGCTTGCTGGAACCATTGAAAATCACGTCCTGCATGGTCTCGCCGCGCAACGCGGAAGCTTTCGATTCGCCCAGCACCCAGCGCAGCGCATCGATCACGTTCGACTTGCCGCAGCCGTTCGGCC
>Ga0224495_10001723_pt1 | contig 15097 bp, 16 predicted proteins | sample SF_Jul11_sed_USG_FD_168128 | JGI IMG/M metagenome (GOLD analysis project Ga0224495, IMG submission 168128) | Sediment microbial communities from San Francisco Bay, California, United States - SF_Jul11_sed_USGS_4_1 | ecosystem: Environmental > Aquatic > Marine > Sediment | place: USA: California... | reverse complement strand
CAGCCTTGCCGATGCCTTGTGCAGGATGACAACCTGATCGATCACAACCGCATTGCAGGCAAAATTATTTGCATCCTCTTCCGATACCCAAGTGATGTCTGCGCCAAACGTAGCATTTAGCACTGCAACACTTTTCTCTGAGAATGCCTTTTCATAGGCAAGCGCCTGATTTTGCGGTAGCGGGCAAAAACAGGTGTCGAGGTGGTACCAGTGCGGATTGACCAATTCCAGTCCGTGAACTTGAACATCGAATACAGCCCTGATCTCGTCCAGCGCATGCGCATCGCTGCGGATGCCCGAACCGACCCACAACCTTCCGCGTGAATCGAACAGCGCATCGCCCGCACCCTCGAAGATTGTTTTTTCAACCAGATGCTTCACGTGGTAGCCGTGTGAGGAAAAATATCTTTCGAAGTATTTTGCTTCGGGTTGCCTTTCGGCATGCAGGAACGACGCGACGATGACTTCTTGGTGATGCACCAGACCGGCGTTGGCGGTGAACACCATGTCCGGCAGCCCTTCCACCGGTGTGATCAAACTGACCGAGGCCCGTTGCGCGATCAAGTCATGCAGTTTTTGCCACTGCCGCCGCGCCAGCGGCTTGTCCACCTTCCCCTGGTTACCTTCCATCCAGGGATTAATCACATAACAGACATCAAAAAAATCCGGCTCGCACATCAGGAAGCATTTCATTGCTCAGTCCTGTTTGTTTTCGTCTGGCGGGTCATCATTGCAGGTTGGCTACCTCTTCATTCCACGGCGCAACCTTCAACAGCAGCAACATCCCGGGTATCGCCAGCAGCGCGCACAGCAGGAAGAATGAAGCCCAACCCATAGCCTCGACCAGCCAGCCGGTGGCTGCATTGGCAAAGGTACGTGGCACCGCCATCAGGCTGGTGAACAATGCGAATTGGGTGGCAGTATACGCGGGGTGAGTGGAACGGGCGATGAAGGCGACGAAAGCGACTGTACCCAGCCCCACGCCCAAGGCTTCCATGCCGATCACGATAGCAAGCTGGGCGAGTTCCACCGAAGTGATCTCGTCATGGTGCCCCACCGAGGCCAGCCATGCGAAGCCAAAAATGGAAACGACCTGCACCACGCCAAACAGCCACAGCGCACGGTTGATACCGATCTTCACCATCCACAAGCCGCCGAGCATGCCGCCGATTACCGCCGGCCACAGTCCGGCGTTCTTCGCGATCAGCCCGATCTGTGTCTTGGAAAAACCCATGTCCAGATAGAACGGTGTCGCCAACGCGGTGCACATGCTGTCGCCGAGCTTGTAGAAAAACAGGAAGGCGAGGATCAGCAGCGCGCTGTTCCACCCCTTGCGGGTGATGAATTCGTGGAACGGCTCGACCACCGCCTCGCGTAGCGTTTTGGGTGGTGCGGCGCGATGCGGCTCCTGCACCATCAAGGTCATCGCGATACCGGGTAACATGAACAGCGCGGTGACAATGAACACCATATCCCAGGGCAGGAAATCCGCCAGCACCAGCGACAGCGAACCCGGCACCAGCCCGGCGATGCGGTATGCATTCACATGCACCGCATTGCCCAATCCCAGCTCGACATCGCTCAACAATTCCCGGCGGTAAGCATCGAGCACAATGTCCTGCGTTGCACTGAGAAAGGCAAGCAGGGTGGCGAACCACGCGATGGTTTTCAGGTCGCTCTGCGGCGAGAAGCCACCCATCAATGCGATCACCACCAACAAGCCGATCTGGGTCAGCAGCATCCAGCCGCGGCGGCGTCCGAGTACCGGCAACACGTAGCGATCAAGTAATGGCGACCACAGGAATTTCCAGGTGTAGGGAAACTGGATCAGCGCAAACAGGCCGATCGTCTTCAGGTCGACGTGTTCGCTACGCAACCACGCAGGAACGAGGTTGAACAACAGGTACAGCGGCAGTCCGGAAGCGAACCCGGTGAACACGCAGATCAGCATGCGCCGGGTGAACAGCTGCCTGAATACGCTCATAAGCCGCGCTGGAATCGGTACACTGCCGTGCTGCCCAGCAGGTTCGGCAACAGGTTGACTTCGCTGCCGCCGGTCATCACGCGGCGCTCCAGCACTGCCACTTTATGCTTACGGCAAAAACCCTCGAAATCATCCAGCGTGCACAGGTGCACGTTCGGCGTGTCATACCATTGGTAGGGCAATTCTTTGGAGACCGGCATGTTGCCGAGCAACACGTTGAGGCGGCTTTTCCAGTAACCGAAGTTGGGGAAGCTGACGATGCCCTCGCGCCCGACACGCAATATCTCCTGTATCAATGGCTCGGTATGGCGGATCGCCTGCAAGGTCTGCGACAGCATCACAAAATCGAAAGAATCGGTCTCGAAATCCTCCAGGCCGGAATCCAGATCGTCCTGAATCACGTTCACGCCGTTGGCGATACATGACACGATATTGATATCGCTGATCTCCACACCGTAGCCCTGAACGCCGCGGGTTTCCGCCAGATAACGCAACAAGCTGCCGTCGCCGCAACCGAGGTCGAGCACTGACGAACCCTCGGGTATCCACGAAGCGATAGCTGCAAAATCAGGCCGCGCGATTGCAAGCTTGCTGATGTCATTAGGGCTCATGGCTTGGCTCCTTCATCTGCCACTTTGTCGAGATATGTGCGCATCACCTCAAAATAATGAGCATGCGGCATCAGGAACGAATCGTGCCCGTGCGTCGAGGTGATCTCTGCATAGCTGACATTGCGTTTGTTGTGCAGCAAGGGGCGCACAATCTCGCGCGAGCGTTCGGGAGCGAAGCGCCAGTCCGTGGTAAATGAAACCACCAGAAAGTCAGCCTGCGCACGCGCAAAGGCTTTGTCCAGATCGCCGTCGAAGTCACGTGCAGGATCGAAGTAATCCAGCGCCTTGGTCATCAGAAGATAAGTATTCGCATCAAAATACGCGGCGAATTTGTCCCCCTGATAACGCAGGTAGGATTCAATCTCGAATTCGATGTCGTAGGTATAACCCAGCTTGCCCGAACGCAGACTGCGCCCGAACTTGTCCGCCATCGCATCATCGGAAAGGTAGGTGATATGCCCCAGCATGCGCGCCAGCCGGAGTCCGCGCTTGGGCACCACGCCATGCTGATAAAAATTTCCGCCGTTGAAATCCGGGTCGGTCAGGATCGCACTGCGCGCCACATCGTTAAAGGCAATGTTCTCTGCTGTCAGGTGGGGCGCGGCAGCAATCACCAGCACGTGGCGCACGCGTTCCGGGAAAGACAGCGACCACTGCAACGCCTGCATTCCGCCCAGGCTACCGCCCATCACAGCGGCAAACTGTTTGATACCTAGTTGGTCGGCGAGGCGTGCCTGAGACTCAACCCAGTCTTCCACGGTGACCACAGGAAAACTCGCGCCATAGGGCTTGCCGGTATCCGGATTGATGCTGGAGGGGCCGGTAGAACCATGACATCCGCCAAGATTGTTCAGGCCGATGACAAAAAACTTGTCGGTATCGACCGGCTTGCCGGGACCGACCATGTTGTCCCACCAGCCCGTGCTTTTGGGATCTTCCTCATAATGGCCCGCGACATGATGGTTGCCGGACAGCGCATGGCAGATCAGGATGGCATTGGACTTGTCGGCGTTCAGTTGGCCGTAGGTCTCGTACACCAATTCGTAGCGCGGCAGCACGGCCCCGCTCCTGAATGTGAGCGGTGTATCAAACTCGGCGCGCCTGGCACTGACTATGCCGATACTTTTTCCCGATTCCAATTATTCTCTCCAAAAACAAAAAACCCGTTCAGCTCTCGCGGGACGGGTTGCCTCGCTTTAGCTGGTATGTTTTAAGTGCCCCGCAAGCTGATGTCAAATCGGCACTGATATTAAGTTTCCGCGTTTTAAGGGCACGTGTCAATGCGTTACATGCTGTTGAGCCTTTCCAGCAACTCGCGAATCTTCATCGGATCATCTGCACGCATGATCTTTTGCGTCATGGCAGATATCTCCGGCAAGCCGGTGGTCAACACGCGTTGCTTCACACTGGGAACCTGCGCCGAGAACATAGAGAACTGCCTCAGACCAAGTCCCAGCAACAAGCGTGTATAGGCCAGTTCGCCCGCCATCTCGCCGCAAACCGAGATCGGCATATTGAAACGGTTGGCGGTGCCGATGACATGCGACAGCAATTCCAGAATGGCCGGATGCAGCGGATCGTAGAGATGCGCCACCTCCTCATCGGTACGATCTATCGCCAGTGTGTACTGGATCAGGTCATTGGTACCGATAGACAGAAAATCGAGTTTACGGATAAATACCTTCAACGCCAGCGCGGCTGCCGGTATTTCGATCATGCTACCGATCTTGATCTCGCGGTCGTAGGGTATCCCTTCTTCATCGAGCATCTTTTTGGTCGCATCGATAAACTGCAAAGTCTGGTTGAGTTCCGATACGCCGGACAGCATCGGTACCAGCAACTTGACGTTGCCGTAATGCGAAGCACGCAGCAGCGCGCGTAGCTGGGTGCGAAACAACTGCGGTTCGGCCAGACAAAAACGGATCGCGCGCAAGCCGAGCGCAGGGTTATTGGCAACCCGCTTGATGCCGTTCAACTGCTTGTCGCCGCCGAGGTCGAAAGTACGAATGGTAACGGGCTGCCCCTTCATACCCTCAGCTGCAGCGCGATAGGCTAAAAATTGCTCTTCCTCGCCTGGCAGTTCATCGCGGTTGAGGAACAGGAATTCGCTGCGGAACAGTCCGACACCGGTCGCACCGTTCTCCTTTACCTCCGCGATATCTTCAGGCTTTTCGATGTTCGCATGCAGCTCGATCACCGTGCCATCCAGGGTGTTGGCGCGGGCATTGCGAAGCCGCTTGAGCTTCTTGCGCTCCAGATCCCATGCACTTTGACGCAACTGATACTCGGCGAGTATGGCCTTGTCGGGATCGACGATCAGTACACCCTGCTCACCGTCAAGAATCAGCATGTCGCCATCTCGAATCAATTGACGCGCATGATGCAGGCCAACCACGCACGGCGTATCCAGACTTCGCGCAACGATGGCGGTATGCGATGTTGCACCGCCGACGTCGGTGATAAATGCGGCGAACTGGTGTGGCTTGAACTGGATCAGGTCCGCCGGGCTCAGATCATGAGCCACCAGTATCGTATTGACGTCACTTCGCTCCGGCGGCGGCTGGTGGCCAGGCTGTCCCTGCAACTGCTTGAGCAATCGCTCGGCGACCTGTTTCACATCGGTCTGACGCTCGCGCAGATAGGCGTCCTCGAACTCGTTGAACTGCTGTACCAGCGTATCCATGTGCACCTTGAGTGCCCATTCGGCATTGCAGCCCTCGATCGCGATCATGTCTCGCGGCGCCACACTTAACTGCGGGTCTTCCAGGATCATCTGGTGCAACTCAAGAAACGCGTCAAATTCTGCCGCAGCGTAGGTGGGGCGATTGCTGCGCAGATGCGTAAATTCTTCACGGGTGGCCTGGAGCGCCGTATCAAAACGCGCGATCTCTTCCGCGATGAATTTCTTCGGCAGAACATAGTGGGCAACCTCCATCGAGGTATGCGATACCAGGTGCGCCCGCCCTATCGCGATACCGCTTGAAACAGCGATGCCATGCAGGATAAAGCTCATTCGCCTTCCCCGAAATAGTCGTTGATCAGTGCCAGCAATGCCTGCATTGCTTCAGCCTCATCTTCGCCGTTGGTCTCAATAGTGACTGTAGCTCCCTTTGCGGCAGCCAGCATCATTACACCCATGATGCTCTTGGCGTTCACGCGGCGGTTATTCCGTGACATCATCACCTCGCACTTGAAACTCGACGCCAACTGGGTGAGTTTGGCCGAGGCACGCGCATGCAGACCGAGTTTGTTGATGATCTCAATTTCATGTTGAACCATTACAAGAGCCCTATCCCATGTTTTCCATTTGAACGATACATCCCCGCCCGCCCTCGATTGCAAGCTTCGCCAGTTCGGGCATTGGCTTTTCCGGGGAACATACCACGCGTAGAAGCATCGGCAGATTCAGCCCTGCCACACCCATCACCCGCTCGACATGGCAAAGCTGTCGCCCGATATTGCTTGGTGTCGCGCCGAACACATCCGCCAGGATCAACACACCCCCACCCGCGTCCAGCTCCTTGATCAGCTCTTCACCTTCGACCAGCTTCTGCTTCGGATCGTCGCTCGCATAGACAGACAGGGATTTGAGATTGGGAGGAACCTCTCCCAGCACATGCTTGACGCAATCTATAAAGCTGTCGCCCAGCCCGTTGTGCGTTACCAATAGAATTCCTACCACTTTAGTTCTCCCGAAATTCGCCCGGTATTAAAGCCAACCGGCAAAGTGTGCCAGCGACAGGGCGCACCCCACTAAAACAATCCAGCCGTATCTGAAAAACCATTTCAACGCGGATGCTTTCTCATTATCCGCCTGTTGCTCTTCCGCAACGATTTTCCCAATCTTGCGCAGGGCACTGACACCGGCAGCCCGCCGCACATTTCTCTCCAGCTTTTCTTTTTCCTGGTTCACTGCTCGACCTGTGTGCGTATATATTTGTCGCTGAATTCTAGCCTTTTCTGCAAAGCTGATGTGAGATGAACTCCGCCCTGCGCATCGACTAGCATCGCTTCCGCCAACCCCATCTGTTCTGCTGCTTTCCTCCATCCCCCAGCGCCGGAAAGAAACAATGGCTTGGAAGCCACATCTGACATCACGCCTGCATGAGGGCCGCGAGTCAACACCGTCACCGCCTGTACACCCTGCATAGGGTAACCGCTGCGAGGATTGATCAAATGACAATAGCGCACATCACCAACCATGAAATATCGTTGATAGTCGCCTGAAGTTCCTAATGCCTCGCCATCATGCAAATCCATTGTGGCCAATGCGCCGCTCTTGCGCGGATGCTGTATCCCAACCTTCCATGAACGTTTCCCATGTTGCCCGATGGCCAGCACATTTCCGCCAATATTGATCAGCGCATTATGGATGTTTTGCTTGCGCATCAATTCTGCCGCACGATCCAGCGCATAGCCCTTGGCATAGCCGCCAAGATCCAGTTGCACGGCCTTATTCCTGCTTTCAGCCCGACCGCGCTCGATCTTAATATCGCTCATTTGCGGGTTGTCCGTCACCCATTGTGCGATCGACTTTTCATCCGGCTGCGCGGTATTGAATTCATCGGCATGAAATCCCCACAGTTGAATAAGCCCGCCTACCGCCGGATTGAACAGCAAGCCGGATTGCATGGAATATTTTGCGACATCCTGCAACATCCCAACCAGCTCGGCAGAAATCGCCATGCTCTCGCTTTTGGCAAACGCTTTGTTCAAGTCGCTCAACTCGCTGTGCTGCCACGCGTGCAGCAGATCATGCAGCCGCTGAAATTCCTGCATCACCTCCGTAACTGCCTGCTTCGCGTGCAATTCCGGTTCGCCGTATACGCTCACCTCGACCAGTGTACCGAACACATAGGCCTGTTCCTGGTAAAGCTGCTCCTTGCCTTCGCATGCCGTCAGCAACAGCATGGTAACAACCACGAGTATGCGTATCAGCAAAATCATCTAGGGATTTTCTATCGCCTCGATTTCCAGCGACGCAGCCAGCAGTGCCAGGCGCGCCACCACACCATAGGCATAAAAACGATTGGGCACGGCATCCGGAGCAATTTCCGGGTTGGGCAGCGTACAGCTTGCTTCAAACGCCAGCGGCTTGAACGACATGCCGGGCGCGTTGAGATTTTCGTCTATCCCGCGTTCGGTATGCACCCGGTAAAATCCGCCGACCACATAATGGTCGATCATATAGATCACCGGCTCGGCCACCGCGTCGTTGATCTCCTCGAAGGTATACACGCCCTCCTGGATCAGCACATCGTGCACCTCCAGGCCTTCCTTGACCACAGCCATCTTGTTGCGTTGCTTGCGGTTCAGGTTGGTGATCTCGCTGGCATCCTTCACCGTCATGATGCCCATGCCATAAGTGCCGGCATCGGCCTTGACGATCACGAACGGTTCCTGCTTCACGCCGTACTCCGCATACTTTGCGCGTATTTTTTGCAGCATCGCGTCCACTTCCGCCGCCAGGCATTCCTCGCCGACACGCTCGTGAAAATTGATTTTTCTGCAGGTTGAAAAATACGGGTTGATCAACCATGGGTCGACATCGAGCAAGTTGGCAACTTCACCTGCAACACGATCATAGGCGGCAAAATGCTGCGATTTGCGCCGTATATGCCAACCGGCAGCCAGCGGCGGAAAGATCCCCTGCTCGATGCTCTTCAGGATTTCGGGCACCCCGGCAGACAAGTCGTTGTTGAGCACCACCACGCAGGGATCAAAATCCGCCAGACCGATCCGGTTACCCTTCCTCACCAGCGGCTCAAGTGTCAATGTGCTGCCATTCGGCAACTCGAAGTCCGTAGGCTGTGTAATTTCCGGCAACAGGCTGCCAACGCGTACACGCATTCCAGCCTGTTTGAATATGGTCGCAATCTGAACCACGTTTTGCAGATAGAACAAATTGCGTGTGTGATTCTCCGGTATCAGTAATATCCCTTTAGCCTCGGGACAGATCTTCTCCACTGCGCTTTGCATCGCAAGCACACACAGAGGCAGGAAATCGGGGTTGAGATTATTGAACCCGCCGGGAAACAGGTTGGTATCCACCGGCGCCAGCTTGAAGCCGCTGTTGCGCAAATCCACCGAGGCATAAAAGGGCACGGGATGCTCCAGCCACTTCGTACGGAACCAGTGCTCGATGGTCGGCATCGCATCCAGAAATCTCCGCTCCAGATCCAGCAGGGGTCCGGTCAATGCGGTGGTGAGGTGGGGAACCATAAGTCTATTCCTGCGGAATCGATGGCACCATTTTAGCCGATAGTTTAACTGGCGGCGGTTTCGTCATTGGCGGGCTGTGATGTCTCATCTTGCGGCTGATCATCCTTGGCTCCGATTTTTTTCAGACGTTTTTCTTCCTGTTTTTTCTTTTTTGCGATTTCCTTCTGGCGCTTTTCGAATGAGTAATTTGGTTTGGCCATTTCTGCAGTCCTGTTCTATTCATAACTATATATTGGCCTGACATGATAACAGCTCAGACTTGATATGCTTAACAGTTGCAATCATTTGAAGAAAAATTGATGCTCGGCCCGGAAGATTATTTGCTTGATCTGATGGCACTATTATTCAGGTAACTTGCCGCGCAGCACGTCGCGATCAAACCACCACTTGTCGCCGACGATAGCGTCTACAACCATGGCCATGCGCGGCAGGAACACCTGCGGATCGCGCAGTTCCAGCCTGTCCAGCCAACGGTCCAGCGCTTTCTGGTCCTGCACATTGCTATGTCGCTTAGCTACCATGGCGATAAGATTGTCGACGAGGAAGCACTGGCTCTCATGCTTCTCATCGTCGGCCCGCAGGTCAACCACATAACGCCCGGTCATCGCCGCCACTGCGGCACCATCGGAATCATCGGGCGTCTCATCGACGACATGGATCAGCATTGCAAGCGTCAGCTCAGGGTCAACCGGAAAGGTTACCGCCAGCCAGATACCCATGCCCAGTGCTGCGATGGCATCCTCCTGCTCCGTCTGGTAGAGCACGTTGCACGCCTCCACCGCATCCTGCCAGGCTTCGTGCCGCAAGGCTAGTTCAAATGCCTCGCGTGCTATCTCCCACGCTTCTTTCTTGCGCTCCAGCGCATTCAGGATTTCCGCACTATCCATTTGCAGCCGCGCGCGCTGCATGGGATCCGAATTCCCCAGCGCACTGAGCTCGCCGAGCTTTTCAGCCAGATGTCGCTTCAAACCGGCAAGCTCATCGGCTGTCATCCCCTCTTGCGCGTCCTTGATTAGCGGACCCACGTTGATGATTTTGTCTGTCATAACGATTGCCTGAATTTGATTTTATGGAAGCTCCGATTTTAAATCAGGCAACTGCCATTAGCCTATTTATCAACCTTTCATTCGTCTTTGCGAGCCTATTCCAGTTCATGAAGGTCGGCTGCCGCGGGATGCAGTGGTAGAATGTCGGCCTTCGAAAATAAGGCAGTCACATGTTATCTACCGCAAATATCACCATGCAGTTCGGCGCCAAGCCGTTGTTCGAAAACGTTTCCGTCAAATTCGGCGACGGCAACCGCTACGGCCTGATCGGCGCAAACGGTTGCGGCAAGTCCACTTTTATGAAGATCCTCGGGCGCGACCTTGAGCAGACTTCCGGAGAAGTGATGCTGGACAAAGGCGAGCGTCTCGGCAAGTTGCGCCAGGACCAGTTCGCCTACGAAGACATGCGCGTGCTGGATGTGGTGATGATGGGTCATGCCGAAATGTGGGAAGCAATGTCCGAACGCGATGCGATCTACGCCAACCCGGACGCCACTGAAGAAGACTACATGCGCGCCGCCGACCTGGAAGCGACCTTTGCCGAATACGATGGCTACACCGCCGAGCCACGCGCCGGTGAGCTGCTGCTAGGCGTAGGCATCCCCATCGAGCAACACCAGGGACCGATGCGCGAAGTCGCGCCCGGTTTCAAGCTGCGCGTGCTGCTGGCACAGGCGCTGTTCTCCAACCCCGACATCCTCCTGCTGGACGAGCCGACCAACAACCTCGATATCAACACCATCCGCTGGCTGGAAGACATTCTCAATGCGCGCAACTGCACGATGGTGATCATCTCGCACGACCGCCACTTCCTCAACAGCGTGTGCACCCACATGGCCGACCTTGATTACGGCAAGATCACCGTGTATCCGGGCAACTACAACGATTACATGCTGGCCTCGACTCAGGCGCGCGAGCAGCAGTCCGCAGACAACGCCAAAGCCAAGGAAAAGGTCGCCGAACTGAAGGCCTTCGTGGCGCGCTTCTCGGCCAACGCATCCAAGGCCAAGCAGGCCACCTCGCGCGCGCGCCAGATCGACAAGATCAAGATCGAGGATATCAAGCCTTCCAGCCGCCAGTATCCGTTCATCCGTTTTGAATACGACGAGCGCGAAAAGCTGCACCGCACTGCGGTGGAAGTTCAACAGATGGCAAAAGGATTCGACAAGGTGCTGTTCTCCAACGTCAACTTCCGCATCGATGCGGGCGAGCGCGTTGCGATCATCGGCCCGAATGGTATCGGCAAGACCACGCTGTTGCGCTGCCTGGTAGGCGACCTCGCACCCGACACCGGCACGATCAAATGGACCGACAAGGCCAAGCTCGGCTACTACGCGCAGGATCACGCTGCTGATTTTGCCGACAACATCGAAATGATGGAATGGATGATCAATTGGCGCGGTCCTTCGGACGACGACCAGGTCGTGCGTGGGACGCTCGGTCGCCTACTGTTCTCCGGCGACGACGTCAAGAAAAAGGTAAAAGTGCTGTCCGGCGGCGAGAAGGGCCGCATGCTGTTCGGCAAACTGATGCTGGCAAAACCCAACGTGCTGCTGATGGACGAGCCGACCAATCACATGGACATGGAAGCCATCGAATCACTGAACACCGCGCTCGACCTGTACAAGGGCACACTGATCTTCGTCAGCCATGACCGCGAATTTGTTTCCTCGCTGGCGACGCGCATCATCGAGATCTCGTCCAAAGGCGTGACCGATTACCACGGCACTTACGAAGAGTACCTGCGCGATCAGGGGATGGTTGTTTAAAAGCTACTACGCTGGCCGAACTCGCGCCTGAACTTCTGGAAGGTATCTAATGACTATCGGCGTATTCGATTCCGGCGTCGGCGGCCTTTCGGTACTTCACCATATCCGCGCCCTCCTTCCCGAGGCCGATCTCATCTACATAGCTGATTCAGGCCACGTTCCCTACGGCGACAAATCGGCCGACTACATCGAGCAGCGTTCTCACACCCTGACCCGCTTCCTTATTTCACAAGGTGCAGAAGCGATCGTTATCGCCTGTAACACAGCCACTGCTGCTGCAGTGGCGAGCCTGCGGCGTGATTTCGGCATCCCCATCATCGGCATGGAACCCGCCGTCAAACCAGCCGTTGCAGCTACCCGCAGCGGTGTGGTTGGTGTACTGGCGACAGTGGGCACACTGGAAAGCGCGCGCTTCGCCGCGCTGCTGGAGAAATACGCGGGCGATGTAAAGATCGTCACACAAAGTTGCCCCGGTCTCGTCGAGCAGGTTGAACGCGGCGACCTGAGCGGCGCGCTGACCCTCGAATTGATAGCACGATACACAGAACCGCTACTGGCTCGTGGCGCCGACACGCTGATTCTGGGCTGCACCCATTACCCTTTCCTCACGCCACTGCTGCAAGAATTACTTGGGACAGAAATCGCGCTGGTCGACACAGGGGCCGCGGTTGCGCGTCAACTCCAGCGCCGAATACACTCAGAGTTAAATGAACCTTTGATCGGCCAAGCCGATGAGCAATTTTTTACCAGCGGTGATACTGCTCAGGCATCCCGCATCATGTCCGCATTGTGGGGTAAGGCTGTATCGACCACATCTTTGCCGAACGAGTTCGCGTAACCGCCGCTCGCCATTCTTGCCGGATTCAGAAAGAAAACTCCAGACCGCTGCTATACAACACGTCTCTTTTCGCCACGCTTTGTGGCGGCCTGGAATCGAACGTAACATCCAGATTGAGCTTGAGGTCGAGGTTCTCTCCAAGTTTCACCAGCATTGAGGCTTGCTCGAGTGCTCGATAATCCCCGGTATCTTTGACGGCCGGTTGATAGTAGGTAGTACTGTACAAACGCACTTGTTCGTTGAACCGGTATTTCAATACCAGATAGGTGTTGGCGCGCCACAGGCTTACGTTCACCGGATCGGTTGTTCCCAGCTTGCTGTTGAGGATTTCATGCTCATGGAAGGCGCCCAAACCGAGATAGCCTGCAGACTTGTTTTCCTGTTCGAACATCACCCAGCGAACACCATCACCAAACAGGGTTCGTTGCGCCAGCCTTGCAAAGGGGTTCCTCCCCGTTTGCGCAAATACTTCCACGCCCCATGACGGACTGATATCGGTTCGGTGGCGCAGATGCGCAAATGCACTGTCGGTATCGACCTTGCCGTTGCTCTTACCATAGGCGTATTGCATCTGCAGATACTCGGTATTCCGGCCATGCTGCCAGAGACTTAACAAATTCGCCTTGGTGGCCGATTTCTCGGTATTACCGCTTGCTCCGCTGGCAAGCAGGTCCACCGTTGTGTGTATGCCTTCCGAAGGTTTGCCGATAATGGCCTGTTCTACATTCACAATGGCATTCGCCGACAGTGGAAATTGCAGTAGGATTACGCCGCAGATCAGGAATGCTAGTTTCAGGTATTTCATCGCTCTGCCTTTCATTGTTGCAACAACTTCAAAACTTGCTGCCATTTAACAAACGTGTGATTTTACGCTACCGCGTCATGTAGCCAAAATTTCCTGCCGCTCCCGGTAATTGGATAGAATCTCTCCTGAGACTTCAAGGAGCACCCATGAGCAGTTCGCGCCGCTACACCCTGACCATTTCCTGCCCGGACCGCGCGGGCATCATCGCGGCCGTCAGCGGATTTATCGCGGAACACGGCGGATTTATTGTCGAAGCGAGCTATCACACCGAAGTTGAGGCGCAGCGATTTTTCATGCGTCAGGAAATACGCGCCGATTCACTGCCCTTTGAAGCAGAGGAATTTTCCCGTCGCTTTGTGTCGTTGGCCGAGAAATTTGCGATGAATTGGCAACTGGCAGACTCTGCTCAAAAAAAGCGGTTGATCGTACTGGTGAGCAAACAGGACCATTGCCTGAACGACCTGCTGCACCGCTGGCGCAGTGGCGAATTGCTGGTAGACATCCCCTGCGTGATCTCAAACCACGAGGATCTGCGCAGCTATGTTGAATGGCACGGCATCCCGTTCATCCATATCGACATGCAAACCGATAAGCTTGCTGCGTTCGAACAAATAGCCGCGCTGTTTGAACAGCATCGGGGGGATACCATGGTGCTGGCGCGTTTCATGCAAATCCTGCCACCCACCCTGTGCCAGCGTTTTCCGGGACGTATCATCAACATACACCACAGCTTTCTGCCGTCCTTCGTTGGCGCGAAGCCTTACCATCAGGCATACCAGCGCGGCGTCAAACTGATCGGCGCAACTTGCCACTACGTCACCGATGAACTGGACGCCGGCCCCATCATTGAACAGGACACGATGCGCATCGACCACAGTGACACAGTGGAGGATTTGGTCCGCTACGGGCGTGACATCGAGCGCACAGTGTTGTCCCGCGGCCTGCGCTATCACGTTGAAGACCGCGTGCTGGTTTGCGGAAACAAGACCATAGTGTTTCGCTAAAACAAAGCTTGGAAGCCCGGTTTTGAACCCTAGTTTTCGTTTTCTCGCATTGTGCTTGCTTGTCCTGCTCCCCCTTAGCGCTCATAGCGAGGGCTGGAGACTCGACCCCAATCGCACCGAACTGGACAAGTTTGCCCTTGGCCTGATTGGCGGAATAGCCGCCCATGAACTCGGCCACTACGTAGTGGCCACCTCGAAAGGCTACAAAGTCAGTCATGACGGACTTTCTATCATCTATCCCAACGCAAAATTCACTCCAAGCGATCACTTGCAGGTGGCCTCGGCCGGATTCCAGACCCAGTGGCTGATGACCGAACTGGTGATGCGTAACCGCGATGGCAGCGAATTAAAGTCCCCGCCCGGCGATTTTGGTGCTGGAATCGTCTGCGCCCATCTGGCGATCACGGCGGCATATCTGGTTTACCTGAAAGATCACCAACAAGGGGACGTGGTCGGAATGGCCGACGCGACCGGCTATTCCAATAATCAGATCATGCTTGCGCTGGCCGTACCGGGAGCGCTGGATGCCTGGCGGCTATTTGGAAAGCAGGTCCCCGAATGGGTACCGGAACTTTCTGTGCTAAGTAAAGGTCTGGGGATGGTCTGGGCATGGACATATTAAACCCCAATCGTATCGCGCCCTTTCAAATGCTCTAGTTGAGGGAAGATAGCGCCCACACACTGACTCATGCTATAAATGTCCGCGCATATTCTGGCAATTCAAACGTTCCGAAAGCCATACAACATGATTCGCTTACTCGTACTCTCGTTATTTCTCTGGTTCCCGGTTACCGCCAGCGGCGCTGCCTGTGACGCTC